>Ga0316626_10000915_pt1 | contig 12469 bp, 4 predicted proteins | sample OWC_Aug_T1_C1_D5_FD_207656 | JGI IMG/M metagenome (GOLD analysis project Ga0316626, IMG submission 207656) | Wetland soil microbial communities from Old Woman Creek delta, Ohio, United States - OWC_Aug_T1_C1_D5_A | ecosystem: Environmental > Terrestrial > Soil > Wetlands | place: USA: Ohio...
TCAACCTCACGGTCGACAACGTCCAGGTGGTCGGCGCGAGGAACCGCGCGGTGCTCGTGGCGGACGGGCTCGTCGTGGACGGGGCGCTCAAGGGCCTGCTCGTGTCGGAGATGGACGGGGACGTCAGCTCGTCCTACCTCAGGAACTGCACGGCCGGTGCCGTCCACATCGCCTACTCGCTGTTCGACTTCTACGGCTGCGACATCGGCCCCATCACCACCGAGAACGTCAGGGTGATGACCAAGGGCGCCGCCCGCATCTGGTACGACGTCGGCGTGGACGTCAGGTGGGGCGGAGGGGCGCGGGTCGCGGGCGCGGTAGTGTCGTTGCAGGACAACACCCTCGCCACTCTCGGCGTGAGCGCCATGGGGGCCCTCGAGCCGGTGGCGTTCGGGTACGTCAACTCGTACACCGTGCTGCCGGACGACGTGTTCTCCAAGTGCCCATTCCTTGTGCAGGCCACCTACCTCGGGCTCACCACCCAGAGGCAGCTCGACATCATCGCCAACACCATCATCGAACTCACGCTCGTCGACGACGTGCTGCCGCGCCTCACCGTGACGACGCCCTCCGACGGGCAGGAGCAGACCTCCAGGGAGCTCTCCATCAAGGGCTTCGCCTGGGACCTGCACTCCGGGATGGCGATGGTCGAGGTCAGCATCGACGGGGACGAGTGGTTCACGGCCGAGGGCACGTCCCAGTTCTCCTACGCCTACTCGAGCGTGCCCGAGGGGAGCCTCGTGGTGAGCGTCCGCGCGCTGGACGCCGCCGGCAACGTCGTTGTCGAGCAGCGCTCGCTGCTGGTCGACGCGACCGCGCCCCTCATCCACATCATCGAGCCCACGGTGGACGTCCTCACGACGAACGTCCCGGCCCTCAGGGTGACGGGGGTCACCGAGGTCGGGGCGACCGTCACGGTGGCGAACCGGCCGGTCACGATGGAGCTTTCGATGTTCACCATCACCGTCAATCTGCGGGAGGGCCCGAACGAGGTCCGCGTGGTCGCCTCGGACCATCTGGGCAACACCGCGACGCACGTCATAAGCGTGCTGCTGGACACCATCCCGCCGCCGCTCATCGTCACCGCGCCCAAGGCGAACGCGATGCTCAGCAGCTCCCGCGTCACCGTCGTGGGCCAGACCGAGGATGGCGCGCTCGTGCGCATCAACGGCGCGCCCGTGGCGAACATACAAGGCGCGTTCACGGGCACCACGAATCTCCTCGAGGGCACCAACGTCTTATCAGTCGAGGCGCAGGACGCCATCGGCAACACGGCGACGGTGCGCATCCCAATCGTGGTGGACACGACACCGCCCTGGCTCAGCCTCGTCGAGCCCGTCCAGGGCCGCGTCTACGGCGCCTCCGGCATCCTCATCGACGGGTGGGTCGAGCCTGGCACCAGGGTCTTCGTCAACGACCAGGAGCTCCCGGTCGTCAACGGCCGGTTCCTCGGCACGATCATGGGCACGGAGGGGGCCTACACCGTCTCCGTCGTCGCGGTCGACGTCGCGGGCAACGACGCCCCCACGGCCGTGACGGTCATCGTGGACACCATCGCGCCCCGTATAGTGCTCACCGCGCCCGAGGACGGGGCTCTGACCAGCGCCGACCACATCATCGTCGAGGGCCGGCTGGTCTGGGACAGGGAGACGTTCCGCGACGTGACGCTCACCCTCAACGGCGGCTTCCTGCCCTTCTCGGCCGACGGGTCGTTCCGCGAGCGCGTCCCGGTGGTCGAGGGCTCGAACCCGATGTCCTTCGTGGTGATGGACGACGTCGGCAACGAGGGGACGGCCTTCATCACCGTCCACCGCGACAGCACCTCGCCGTTCCTGCTCGTCGAGGCCACCCCCACCTTCATGCACCCGGTCTGGAACAAGCCCGCGACCTACAACGGGATGGTCTACGTCGATGGCTTCGCGGAGCCGGGGTCGATGGTCACCGTCGGCGGCGCGGAGATATCCGTGGGCGCGGACGGCCACTTCAACGTCTCGTTCACGCTCGCCGAGCTGGACGCGAGCACCGAGCTCTCGAGGACCACCATATCGGTCATGGCCACCGACGCGGCCGGCAACTCGAACGTCAGGGAGCTCGAGGTCTACAGGCTCAAGGAGGAGGCCGAGAAGAAGGGGTTCGAGAGGTACGAGAGCGCCCAGTGGTGGGCCCTCCTCCTCAGCATCGTCGTCCTCGTCCTCGCGCTCCTGGTCGTCTGGGTCTACGTCAGGTGGTCGGAGCGCCGCCGTGTCGAGGAGGCCATGCAGGCAGGGCCGCAGTAGGCGCCAGGAAGGGGCCGGGCCGGGGGCCGTCCCCCGGTCCCGGCCAGGGCCCGACGCCGACCCACCACAGGGGGGGCCGACGGCATCGGGCGATGGCCCCACGAGACCGTGCGCACCAGCGCGCATGCGGCCCGAACGGCCCGTCCCGTCCAGGGGCCCGTAATGCTTTTTTGGGCATATCGCATCCACAGGGCGATGGCACGCGATGGCGCGGCCGCACCGATGGCGGGGTCGCCCCGAGGAGGGGAGGAGGCGCCTGCCGCGGCCCATCGGGCCAGCGCCGCGCCGACCAGCCCGACCGATGGCCCCCGGAGCGCGCCCCGGAGGGCGACGCGCAGGGCCCTGCTCGCCACGATCGTCGCCGTGGTCGTCCTCTCGACGTCGTGGTCGGCCCTCTCGCCCACCGGCGGGTCCCATGCCCCCGTCGTCGCGGTGGTCGGCGGCTCGGTCGTCGACGTGTCGGATGAGTGCGTGCGCATCGTGGCGACCTCGCCCGACTGTCGCGTCCTGCTCTCGAGCGCCCCGGGAGGCTCGCGGCCGCATGACTTCCGGCTCGAGCTCGCCAACATAGGCGCGGCGTCCAGGGTCACGGGCCTAGCCAGGGGGGAGACTCTCGAGACGCATGGGAGGGACGCCAACGTGGTCATCAGGCCGGGCTCGGGATGGCCCCGGTGGGTGAACGCCTCCCTCCCCGCGCCCCCGGAGGCCGACTGGTCCTTCATGGCCATCGGGGACCCCCAGGGTCACGACTGGAACCTGGCGGCGGCGGGTGCGCTCGCCAGCGCCCTCGGGGCGCGGTTCGTCCTCCTCCTGGGGGACGCGACGGCCTCGGGGGAGGATCACCAGTTCGACCGCCTCTCGGACGCCCTCGATGCCGTCGACGTGCCCGTGTACGCGACGCCCGGCAACCACGACGTCAAGGCGGGCGGGACGGCGAGGTTCGAGCGCCTCTTCGGCGCGGCCGATGTCGCGTTCGACTACGGCGGGACCCGGTTCGTGCTCGTAGACACCTCCTCGCAGACCTTCGATGGCGCGGCGGCCGCGCGCCTCAGGTCGCAGGCAGGGGGCCGTCCGGCCGGCGCGCGCCTGGTCATCGCGACCCACACGTCCCCCATCGACCCGAGGCAGGGCATGGGCGCCACCTACCTGGAGGAGGGCGATGCCGCGAGGCTGATGGCCGAGGCCGAGCTCGCCGGCGCGGACATGGTCCTGGCCGGGCACGTCCATATGTTCTGCTCCACGGCGACGCCGGGGGGCGTGCCCCTGGTCATCACGGGGGGTGGTGGTGCCGTCATGGAGGCCCTCGACGTCCCGGGCGCCTTCCACCACGTGGTGCGGGTGCGGCTCGGCCGGGACGGCGTGACCGCCGAGCCGGTGCCCCTCTCGGACGTCCCCTGCGACACGTCTGGAGGGGGCCCCGTAGAGGTCCGGGGCCGGGCAGGGGAGCGACTGGCCCTCGACGTCCCCGCGCTGCTCGCGCTCGCCACCGACGAGGGCACGTGGTCCTTCGAGGACAGGTTCGAGAACGTGGAGGGCACAGGGCTCTACAGGTGCGCCCCCATGGGCATCATCGTCACGCTCGTGGGAGGCATGCGCGCGACCGACACGCTGCGCGTGACCGCGCGCGACGGCTACCTTCAGACCTTCTCCCGCGCGAACGTGTTCCCGGACACCGCCCAGCGCCAGGCGCAGGGCGATATGGCCCTCGCGGTGTCGTTCGACGGGCTCGCGGTCCCCTCGTGGGAGGCGGGCCCCAGGCTCGTGTTCACCCCCCAGGACGGGCTGCACAGCAACGCCGATGCGGAGGCGACCACGGACGAGGCCTTCCGCGCCGACCCCTTCTCGGCAGGCTCGAGGTGGGTCAGGGAGGTGGCGAGCGTCGAGGTGGTCCCGGGCTAGCGCGGCGAAGCGCATGGGACCCGCGCCCCCCCGCCGAGGCGTCGGCCATCGGCCAGGCGGTCCGAGCCCTCGCGCGCCGCCGCGTGCGCGGGGGGCGGACGCCGTCCCCCCGCCCTTCGGGGCGCGCGCGTCCGATGGGATTTAATACCTGGGAATACAACTACATGGCCCCACAGCGCGGGCCCGGGTGCCCTGCACAGTGGACAGGGGGAGCCTCATGGGAATGCACGTAGTCATCGGGAAGGACTGTCCGCCGAAGCAGGCCCTCGGCGTCAAGAGCCTGCTCGACCGCGTGAGCCAGGCCCGCAGGGTGGAGCGCCTCGCGGCCGACTGGCAGCGCAAGGACCCGTCGAGGACGTTCGAGCAGATCTTCATCACCCGCAAGGTCAAGGACCCCCACGGCGTGGAGGTGGAGGAGGACGTGTCGCTCTCCGCCCTCAAGTGGGAGTTCTCGGACATGCAGGAGCACCTCACCTCCTGCGCCACCTGCAAGGCCAACGTCGCGTCCGAGCGGTTCACCGGGGGCCTCTTCGGCGGCTTCGGCTGCTACGTGGAGCTGCCCACCCCGATACCCAAGGCCCTCGAGGAGGCGCTCATCGAGGGCGCGAAGAGCGCCGTGGCGAAGTCGAAGATCGACCCGGCCATCGAGTTCCTCAACATCATCGCCAAGACCAAGGTGACCGGCGCCGCGTACGCGAAGCACCGCGCCGAGTCCGCGAAGGCCTTCGAGTCCAAGGAGGCGCTGAGCTACACGTACGGGGGCTTCCTGGGGAAGCACACCGTCACCACGGACCAGCTGCTCGAGGCCCTGACACGGGAGAAGGTGGACGTGAAGGACACGCTGCTCATCCACCACTTCCTCGAGAACACGCACGAGGCCCTCGCCCTGGGCGGCAAGACGCCACACGACATCAGGGAGCAGGTGAAGCACCTGAGCTCCATCTACGCGATGGCGGCCGAGCTCAACCTGCCGGTCCTGTCGATGAGGTGAGGCCCCCGCGCCCGTCGCGCGCCGGTGCACTGGAGGGCAAGGTTTTTTATCCGGGACCGCCAGTGGGTGGACGGGGCATCAGGATGAGGATTCCAGCCTGCGCGTTCGTCATCGCCGCGGCATCGGTGGCCCTGCTAGCGATCGCTGTGCTCTCAGCGGGTGCCGAGGCGGGCCGCAGGGACATCATGGCCGACTGGACGCTGCCCGCGGGCACGACCGCCATCACCGGTGACACCATCGACGTGCGCGGCAGCGTCACCGTCCCGGCCGGGGCCACGCTGCGGCTGTACAACTGCACGCTCCGCATCAACTGGACCGCCGACGGCGGGAAGGGCCTGAGCGTCGCGGCGGGCGGCCGCCTGGAGGCCTACGACACCACCATCGAGGGCCTGAACGCCCGCGCGGCGGTCGTCCTCGGCGACGACACGGTCATCGAGCGGTGCACCATCAGGCACTTCCACGGCACCTACACGGGCACGAACGGCATCCAGCTGGCCGGGGGGGACATCACCGTCCGCGACACGATCATCAGCGACGGAGGCTACTACGGCCTGGTGGTGATGACGGACGCCGTCATCGACAACGTGACCGCCAGGGAGCTGGACTACGCCGCTGTCTACGTCGAGAACTGGCACGCCAGCTCGGCCTACACCTTCATGGTCACCGACTGCGGCTTCACGGGCAGGGGCGGTGGCGACTACAAGTACGGCATCTACTTCTCGACCTACACGGGCTACCCGAAGGCCACGGGCCTCGTCAGGGGGACCGTGGTGCAGAACTACCAGGTGGGCCTCAGGCTCTACTACAGCAGCTCCCTCAACCTCACCGTCGAGGGCTGCTCCTTCGTCAACAACGTCGTGGGCGCGCAGGTCGACCTCTACGGAGGCACGGTCATCCTCCGCGACAACGTGTTCGGCCACCGCTCGGGCTCGACGTCGGTCGGGCTGTCGCTCTCGGGCTCGTCGGGCCAGGGCGTCTCGATGGAGGGCAACGTGTTCGAGAACGTGGGCCGCGGAGTGGTGTTCAACGCCCCCTGGTCCGGGAGCAGGGACATCAGGTGGGGCGACCTCTACGTCGCGAACTGCACCGACGGCATCGTCTCCAAGACGTCCTACAGCTACGGCATCAACCTGGTCGTCCACAACTCCACCGTCAGGAACTGCACCTACGCCTTCTGCGCTGAGGGAGAGGGCGATGCGGTCGCCACGCTCACGGTCTGGGACACCGAACATGCCAAGGGGAGCGGCCGCATCGTCGGCGACAAGTGCTGGATTAAAGCCTACTGGCCCGTCACCATCTCGTCGGTCAGGTGGAAGGGCGGGGACCCCATCATGTCAGGCTTCCTCGTCCTGGAGAATGTCACGCGCTACGAGGTTGCGCGGTTCAACATCAGCGACCTCCGGTCGCAGTCGGTCGTGGGCTGGGAGATATCCAGCGCCGGCAGGGTCTACTCCAGGGACATCTGGCCAGCGATGTACCTGTCCGGTTACAGCTTCAGGGGCGACAAGCTGGACATATGGGGCGGCGCGCCCGCCCGCGTCGAGCTCGTGGACGACTTCCTACCCGAGGTCACGGCGGCGCTCCCGCTCGAGGACAGCTTCCACAACGTCACCACGCTCCTCGCGTCAGGAGAGTACAGGGAGCTGGGGTCGGGCATCGCGGGGATGCAGTGGTCGCTCGACGGCGCCGACTTCGCGGACCTCACGAGCTTCCACGACGGGGCCTGGACGCTCCCCCTCATCGGCCTGGCCGACGGGGCGCACGCCCTCCAGGTGAGGGCCAGGGACGCGGTGGGCAACGTCGGGAACGTGTCGGCGCGCTCCTTCACGGTCGACACGGTCAGGCCCTTCATAGAGCTGCAGATGGTGCCCGCGCTCGTGAACACCACGAACGTGACGGTGCAGGGCCGCGTCGAGCCAGGCGCCCTGCTCACCATCGACGGGCGCGGCTACGGGGTGGACGGCGACGGGCGCTTCGAGGCAGAGGTGGCGCTCAGGGAGGGCCCGAACGCGGTGCACTTCCTGGTCGTGGACCCGGCGCTCAACTACAACTCGACCGCCATCGCGGTCGTGCGCGACACCATCGCGCCCATGCTCAAGGTGACGGCCCCAGACGACGGCGTGTGGACCAAGGAGGACCACGTCTACGTGGAGGGTCTGACCGAGCCGGGCGTCGCGCTTCGCATCAACGGGGTCGAGGCCGCCGAGGTGGCGGGCAGCTTCCGCGAGCGGCTCGCCCTCGTGGAGGGCACGTTCGACATCCTGGTCGAGGCCGCCGACGCCGCCGGGAACCGCGTCGAGCGCTCGCTCCGGCTCCTCGTCGACCTGACCACCCCCGCCATCATCATCGTCCAGCCCGAGGCCCTCGACAGCATCACGAAGGAGAGGGAGCTCTTCATCACGGGGGACGTGGACGACCCGACGATCGACCACGTCACCATAAACGGCGTCGTCGTGACCCTCACGACGGGAAGGTTCGTGAAGTCGTACTCGCTCGCGGAGGGCCCCAACTCCTACAACGTCTCGGTCGTGGACCAGGCCGGCAACGCCGACTCGACAGTCATCAGGGTCGTGCGGGACCTCACCGCCCCGACGTACGAGGTGGAGCTCCTGTCGGTCGGTGGCAGCCTCGTGAAGGTGGGCAACCAGGTCTACAGCACAGCGACCGCGGTCGACGTGCACGTCCTGGTGGACGAGACCTCCGTGGTCAAGGTCGCCGGCAGGGACCCCGTGACGTTCTCGATGGACACGAAGCTCCGGTTCGTCCTCCAGGAGGGCGTGAACGACATCTCGTTCTCGCTCGTGGACCTCGCGGGCAACGAGGCTTTGTCCTACTCCGCGCGCGTCATCGTGGACACGACGCGCCCCCCCATCACGATGTTCGAGCCGACGGCGGGGCTGCGCACCAAGGAGCCCTCGGTCGTCCTGCACGGGCGCACGGACGCGAACTGCAACGTGACGGTGAGGGGCTCGCCCGTGACCCTCCTGCCAGGGGGCGAGTTCCGGCTCGTGGTCGCCCTCGAGGACGGCGCGAACGACATCGCCATCCGGTGCGTCGACCCCATGGGCAACTCCAACGAGACGACGGTGTCGGTCTACAAGGAGGGCGAGGTAAAGGCGCAGGAGCAGACCGGCGTGTCGGTCGCGGTCGCGGTCGCCGGCTTCGTCGCGGGCATCGTCATAGGCCTCGTGGCCGCGCTCGCCATGATGGCCGCGCGCCGGGGCAGGCCCGCCCCGGAGGAGAGGGCCCCCGTAGGGCCCCGGCCGGAGCATGCGGGGAAGGCCCCGCCCCCAGGGCCGACCGAGGACGGGAAGGCGCCGCCGAGGGGGAAGGGCGGCTGGGAGGAGTACTAGGCCGCGTGAGGGCGTCGACCACCTCTGCCGGCCGGGATTCGTTCCAAGAACGTACTAAATAATATATAAACGGGTCCTGCCAATTGACTTCGGGGTCCGAATGTTCGGATGCCGATGGCAGTGGCCAATGGTGTGCGCCGTCGCGGCCGTGCCACTCCTCCTGGTCCTTCTGCTAGTGCTTTCCTCCTCAGGCTCCCTGGCCATGGATGTGACAGGGGATTGGGTAATCGAGGGCACCGTCCGCTCCATCTCGAACGAGACCATCAACGTGACAGGTGCCATCATCGTCAGGGATGGCGGCGAGCTACGGCTGGACAACTGCATCGTGTCGCTTGACCGCAGGTGGCCATCCCAGGGGAGGATGATCATAAATGCCTCGGGACGGCTCCATGCCAACGGGACGAGGATCACGGGGGTGACCGGCGGCGAATGTCTGACGCTGGCAGGCGATACGGAAATGGATGGCTGCTATGTCGCGCGCGTCAGGAACTCGGATTCTCTGGGCGTTATCATATATGGCTCGTCTGGGAATGTGACATTGAAAGATACGGTCTTCGAGCGCATAATTGGTGGGTGCATCTACTCCAGGAGGTGCCTGCGCGTATCGGGATGTTCATTTCGAGATATTGCCGGAACGGCCATTTTCATCGACAATCAGCCTTCGACGACGCAAGCCCAGGCCGTAATCGCCGAATCCACCATTGCCGGTATCGGCGACAGGCGGTCGGGAGGGCCTTGTGGCATCTATGTCATCAGCGGCCCATATGGAACCAGCGGATTGAGTCTCGTGGTCAAGGGTACCATCCTTGAGGACTGGTCCTATGGAATCTATATCACTAGCATTTTCACCTCCGACATCGTCGTGGAGGGATGCGAGATACTTGACAACATGGTCGGGATTAGGGTCATGCACACGTACGGGACACTGGCCATCAGGAGTAACTTGGTGGGGCGATGCCAGGACGACAATACCATTGGCATGGACATAATGGGTGATTCGGACTTCATCACCCTTGAGGACAACGTCGTCGAGCGCGTCAGGACCGGCTACCGGTTCCGAGACCAAGGATTGAGCATGCCAGGCTATCAATACTGGCGAGGGCTTGAAGTCAGGGACTGTGGCTGGGGGGTTTACATCATGAACACGGATTCCACCTACAGCCTGAATGTCGAGATAAACGGCTCGAGGTTCCAGAACATCACCGAGCCTTACGGGACCTTCGTCGCATCCGACGCAGGCGGATGCGTCGACCTCTGGGTCAGCGAGACCGAGCACACGCCGGGGAGCGCCATGGCCCTCTCCACCGGCTGCTACCTCTATGGATATCTGCTCGTGGATGTAAAGGGCGTCCGGTGGCTCGACGGGCCCGACATACTCGAGGGGGGCCTGACCCTGTGGGACGCGCGGCCATCGCTCCACTACATCGACATCTCGCGCCCCCGGCCAGTGTCCGTCCTGCTGTGGCAGGCCTCGTACTATTCGAATTCGACGCTCGCGGCCATCACCCCCCACATGGAGTTCTACGGCAGCGACTTTAAAGCCCTCTCCGTCCCGATATCCTCCGGGCGCGGGGTTGAGCTCGTCGTCGAGGTCATCGACGACGCGGCGCCGGAGGCGACGATCGATTCCCCCGTGCCTGGAAGCGTCCTCGGCACGGCCCATGTCGAGGTGCACGGCACCCAATCGGACGTGGGCACGGGGCTCTCCCGCATCGAGCTCGCGCTGGACGACGGCGCCACCATCGATTGCCCCTGGGCGGGTCCATGGCAGTGGAACTTCCTGCTGACCGGCCTCGCGGAGGGCATGCACGTCCTGGGCGCGAGGGCCGTCGACAGGGCGTCCAACGTCGGTCGCTATGCGTGGACGTCGTTCACCGTGGACACCGTGCCGCCGACGCTCGACATCCGCCCCTGCCCGGCCATCGTCGGCACGGAAGACGTGAGTCTCGAGGGCCGGACGGAGGCGGGCTCGAACCTTACCATCAATGGCGTCATCTGTCCCGTTGGGGAGGATGGCTCGTTCTCGCGGCTCGTGGCCCTGGAGGAGGGGACCAACCTCCTCTTCGTCCGCGCCGTGGACCATGCCGGCCACGTCAACTCCACCATCCTAACGGTCGTCCGCGACACGCAGGGGCCCGTCCTGACCATCGCCTCCCCGCTGAACGGGACCTGGACGAACGCGACGTCCGTCGTCGTGACCGGCTACGTCTCGCTGGACGCGTCCCTCGAGGTGAACGACGCGGCCGTGGCGTTCTGGACGGGCAGGTTCTCGTGCGAGCTCCCGCTGACGGAGGGGATGTTCGAGGTCGCCGTCCGTGCCGTGGACCGCGCCGGGAACGAGGCCCACGCCGCCGTCGTCCTGAACGTGGACTGGACCCCCCCGCGCCTGGAGGTCTTCTCACCGGACCGGGACATCGTCCACACCACGGCGGGCTACATCGAGTTCTTCGGGGAGGTCCATGACACGGCGTTGGATGCGCTCACGGTCAACGGGACGGCCATCGCCGTCTTCATGGACAGGTTCCTCACGGGCTTCTCCGTCCCCGAGGGGCGCACGTCCTTCGTCCTGAGGGCCGAGGACCTCGCCGGCAACTCGGTCACCAGGTCGTTCACCGTGCACAGGGACATCACCCTGCCCAACTGCACGGTCGAGCTCGTGCCCATCGGGGGCGAGATGCGCGTCGTCCAGGGGAAGCGCCTCGTGACCACCCCCGCCGTCGAGGTCAGGGTGCTGGCCAACGAGGATGTGATGGTCGCTCTCGGGAACCTCGTCAAGGGCCCTTGCAGGGAATGCGAGTTCCACGTCACGCTCGAGGAGGGCCCGAACGCGCTGGCGGTCACGGTCCACGACCTCGCCGGGAACATGGTGACCCCCTTCTCATGGCTCGTCACGCTCGACACCATGACACCCCCGCTCGAGGTGAGGTCGCCGCACCAGGGGCTGCTGACGTCGCGCGACAGAGTCATCGTGGAGGGCCTGACCGAGCCCGGGGCGGTCCTGACCGTAGAGGGCAAGGTCCGGGCGGTGGACGACCAGGGGTTCTTCAGACTGGAGGTGCCCCTGAGGAAGGGCTCGAACGTCATCGATGTCGCCGTCTCGGACGCGGCGGGCCACGTCAACAGCACGGCCATCGAGGTCACGCGCGAGCAGGGGTTCGGGCAGCTGGCGGAGGACATGGGCTCGAGCGCCGCGCTGGCGACCGTACTGGTGCTCGCGCTGCTCATCCTGATGCTAGCACGCTATCGTTTCACGAGGACGAGGGAGCGCAGCGGGCAGGATGGAGAGGGCGACGAACCCCCGGCGCACAAGAACAGCCGGGAGACCTGACCCCCGCGAACCTTTTTAAGGCCCCAACCTCTACCCTGGATTCGAGGCGCGCAGATGGAGGGCATCTCGAGACTGCTGTCCGGCGAGCTGGACGGGAAGGAGGTCACCACCCGGGGGTGGCTGTACCGCACCCGCTCCTCCGGCTCGCTCGTCTTCGCGACCGTCAGGGACTCCTCGGGCATCATCCAGGCCGTGGCGTCCAGGAAGGACCTGCCCGAGGGCGAGTTCGAGCCCTTCGCGCGCGCGCTCATCGAGTCGTCGGTCGAGGTCACCGGCACCGTCCACCCCGACGCCCGCGCGCCGGGTGGCCGCGAGCTCCACCTCACGCACGCCCGCGTCGTGCACGCCGCGGAGACCTTCCCCATCACCAAGGACCAGTCCGAGGAGCTCCTGCTCGACCTGCGCCACCTGTGGCTGCGGTCGAGGCAGATGACGGCCACGCTCAAGCTGCGCAGCACCGTCATCCAGGCCCTCAAGGGCTTCTACCTGGGCGAGGGCTTCTACGAGAGCCAGGGCCCGATGTTCACGGGCGGCCAGGTCGAGGGCGGGTCGACGCTTTTCGAGGTGCCCTACTTCGACCGCAAGGTCTACCTCACGCAGAGTTCGCAGCTCTACCTGGAGG
>Ga0316626_10000916_pt1 | contig 12464 bp, 11 predicted proteins | sample OWC_Aug_T1_C1_D5_FD_207656 | JGI IMG/M metagenome (GOLD analysis project Ga0316626, IMG submission 207656) | Wetland soil microbial communities from Old Woman Creek delta, Ohio, United States - OWC_Aug_T1_C1_D5_A | ecosystem: Environmental > Terrestrial > Soil > Wetlands | place: USA: Ohio...
AATTCGAGAGGTAGGCCATCATCACATCTTGAAGCTCTTTTCGTCCCTCTTCGTTCGCCGGGACAAATGGAAGATCAAACAGCCCTTGATCACCTCCCAAGAAGAAGGGGATCTCTGCGGCGTGTCCGGCCCCGTAAATGTGATCAAATGGGTAGGGTCCAGATCCGATACCCCCCCATTTAAAAAGGTAGGTGTATACTTTGTCCTGGACCTTGGAAAGCTCATGGGCTATCGAGTCCACGTTTTTGGCCTTCCATTGTAGGGTGCCAAAATATCCTGATTTATCATACAGGTCCCAATCAAACGGGGTTTTCAATATATCTTCAAATTTTGGGGTATTATTGTTTCTTACCGAGGTGAATAAGTCCGACCAACTGTATGTGGGCAAAGTAGAAGGCGCCCCATAAAATTTCACCACAGATCCATAGAGGGGCATAAACGCTTTCAACTCATATTCGTTGCTACCCAGGATAATCGGCATCTTGTTATAGTTGCCGGATTGGATAGCCGGAATCCAGCCACCCAGCGGCATGACATATCCGTCCATGATAACGGGAAAAGTGGGTAAAGATCCGTAAGTTACGAGGGCGAGAAAAAAATCACCGGCGTCGGCTTGCCTGAGATAAGGCTCTAAAGTTCCATCATTTTCCATGGCAATTCGCCGTGCCGTGGCAGTGGCTGCATCCACGCCTTCCTTATATCTAATAAGTTTTTCGATGTAACCATTTGCCGAGGTTCTCCCGGAGGCAGCCGTAACCGGGGCCATCCCCCCGCTCTCGTACATGGCCCGATGAAAGAGACCCTCCGCTACCGGTGAGATCACCATATTCATGGTATTGTGGGCACCGGCGGATTCTCCGGTAACGGTCACGTTATGGGAGTCCCCCCCAAAGGCTTCAATATTTTCCTTAATCCATCTAAGCGCTTGGGCGTGGTCCAAGGTGCCAAAATTCCCTGAATCGGAAAGCGGGTCGTTTCCTGATTGGAGGGCCGGATGGTAGAACCATCCCATTGGTCCAAGGCGGTACTGGACAACTACGACAACGACGTCCGATCGAACTGCCAGATTCGCACCGCTATATTCTCTTGCCGATCCGAAATTGTTTGAACCCCCGTGAATCCAGACATAGACCGGAAGTCTCTTTGAATTATTGGGCCGGAATATGTCCACATACAGGCAATCCTCACTACTGTCCTCGTCTACTGCCCCCGTTCGAATCCAGTCAACAGTTGTATAAAGCTGAGTGCACTTCATGGCCGGCTCAGTTGCATCGCGAACCCCATTCCAGGATTCTGGGTCCTTAGGCGCCTGCCACCGGAGATCACCAACAGGAGGTTCGGCATAGGGTACACCCTTCCATATCATGGCAGTTCCATCGCTACTAAGATATCCTTTTAATTTACCATAGTCAGTCTCAACCACCAATTTGTTATTCCATGCCCCGACTAAAGAGGGGATTAACAGAAACAGGGCAACAGAAATAACTACCGCAGCCACTCGTAATCTGAAAACAGATTTTTTCCAGGCGTTCATCGAAATCTTCCTCCTTTGCAACACTGCTTTTTATGAAATTGAAAGCGAGTTCAAAAAAACACTTAAGAGAATTAGCGTGTGCCAATTTTAACAAAAAGTATAATGGCCCCCAAGGATATAAATTCCCTTGGAGGCCTCATATTGGTAATTTTAAATGATCCTCTTTTCTCATTAAGATGGGGAAGTTAATTGATTGTTGGGTTGCTTTCACTTGTCCATTTGCCTCAAAATTTTAGCGAATTATGGCAGAGCAAATAACCAAGTCAAGATTATCATGATTAGAATTTATGCAGGTTATTAACAGTTATTGGTGGTTATTAAAAAGAACCTTAAATAAGTCCCTCCGGGACTAATGAAATTCGGAGAATGCACTCTAATCAAAGATAGAATAAATGCCTTATCCCGCGCTATCCTTGTTGGCGCTTCGATTATCCAGGGCAATGGTCTTCCGGGATTTCTCAAGTTCCGACTGGCATTTGACGCAGTAGCGGACGCCGGGCATTGCCTTGCGGCGGGCTTCGAAAATCGCCTCCCCGCATTCCTCGCAATGAGTCAGGCTTTCGCCGTCCGGCAACCGGCTTCTTGCCAACTGGATCGCGGATTCCACCGTGGCGTCGATTTGTTCCTGCACCGCTCCGTCGCGGGACCAGCCAACAGCCATAACCTATTCCCTTTATTTTCCCTGTTCAATTATAAGCTTATAGCAGAAAATTTACACCCTTTTAAAACATCTTTCAACTGGGAATTTTGAGCAAGTTTGAGATTAAAAGGGGGAGAAAATGATTCCCGAAAACCGCCTTCCTTTTCATCCTGGTGAAATCCTTTTGGAGGAATTTCTCAAACCTCTTAGAATCTCGCAGGTGGCTTTTGCTTCCCATATCGGAGTTCCCGTGCAGCGGATCAACGAGCTGGTGCGCGGGAAGCGCGGAGTTACGCCGGAGACGGCTTGGCTTCTCTCCCGCGCCCTGAACACTTCGCCTGATTTTGGACGAATCTCCAGATGACGTTCGATCTGACCCGGTACCGGCCTCGTCGAGAGGTTCAGGCCTTGAAGCCGGCCGGTTAATCCGGGATTCCTCGAGGGCTCTTTCACGAAAAATTATTATCGGTTGCCCTTCTTCCCCCGGTCGCGATTCATCTCGCTTTACCTTCCGCCACCTGAGTGCAACCATCTGTAACATTCATTACCCCCAAGAGGAAAATTATTCTCATTTCGTATATTAGCCAATATTTAGCGACTCTATCCTTATTTTTTCAGGCGCGGATTTTTCCCTCCACCCTACCCCCCCGCAGAGGAGGGAGGGAACCGGGGAATCGGAATGGGTTGGAAAATTGTCATCTTTGGTGGGATAATGGGGGAAAAATGTTGTTGGTATCTTTTGCAGTAATCGGAAAGGCCAAGTGTAAGAATGGATAAAAAGAAAAGGATCGCGGAAGCGAAATCGAAGGCCCGGAAATTTTTTCAGGACAAGCGGGCCAACTGCGCGGAGAGTGTTTTCAAGGCTATACATGAACTGGTAGGAAGCGATCTCCCAGTTCAGGTGTCCGCCCTATTCACTCCCCTGGGAGGCGGAGTCGGCATTCGCGGCGAGAACTGCGGCGCGATGCTGGCCGGGGTTATGGCTCTCGGATTGGTGCACGGCCGATTCGATCCGGCCCAGGGGACCCTCGAAACGCACCGGAAACATCTCTGGGACACCTATAGCCTTTACAACCAGCTTCCCCAACGCTTTGTCGAAAAATATGGAAGCCTGCAGTGCTGGGTCCTGACCAAACCGCATATCTACGGCACGAAGAAATGCCGGGACTTCTGCGAAGAGCTGATAGCTGAAACCGCCGGGATGGTCATGGAACTGCTTATCGAAGCCGAAGAAAAGGGGCTTCGATTTCCATTTCACCGGAATCTGCTCTCCCAGGCTGCCGAAGTCACCGGGTTGTCCGCCGAAGAATTGATCCGGCTCAAGGAAAAGGGGGAACCCTTCCCGGTTTCCTGATGCCGCTCTCAATCCATTTCCCATTGATTCTTCGGGTTTCCTGTGATAGAAATTTATTAGTGAAGGCAACGAAATTTCTCCCCCTTGCCTTTCCGGAAAAAGGACAAGGGGCTTTTTGATTGAGGGGGAGTGGCTTATCTCTGCGGAAGAAAATAAAACCGTTCTCATTCTCGGCACCCTGGACACGAAAAGCGAAGAAATAAAGTACCTTCGGGACCGGGTCCTCGAAAGCGGCTTGAAGGTTATTGTTCTTGACAACGGCGTCCTGGGAGAGCCGCAGGGGATTGTACCCGATATCCCGGCTCGCGAAACGGCCAAAGCGGCGGGGACCACCCTTGACGAGGTGCGCAAGGCGCCCAGCCGTGGTGCGGCGATCGACGAAATGATCAAGGGGTGCGAGGTCCTGGTCAAGAAGCTTTACGACGAAGGGCGCATCCACGCGGCCATTTCTTTCGGGGGAGCTGAAGGAGGCGTCATGGCGGCGACCGCCATGCAGGTCCTGCCTCCAGGTTTCCCCAAAATCGTCATCACCCCCCTCGCAAGCGGCATCCGTCCCTTCGGACCTTTTGTCGGCATCCGCGATATGATGGTCATGCATTCGCTGATCGATATCGTGGGCATCAACGATATCAGCCGCTCAGTTTTTGACAATGCCAGCGCCGCCATCATCGGCATGGCCAAAAATTACCAGCCCCTGGAAATCCGCGGCAAGAAGAATGTGGCCCTCACGGCCCTGGGCACGGTCCAGAAAGCCATTAACTTCATTTGCCCCCCACTGATCCGGGCCGGTTACCAGCCGATCATCTTCCACGCCAGCGGGGTGGGGGGGCGGATTATGGAGGACTTCATTGAGCGGCAGACCTTCTGCGGGGTCATCGACCTGAGTCCGAACGAGCTGACGGACCACATCACCGGGGGATTCCACAACGCCGGGCCTAACCGGCTGGAAGCGGCCGGGAAGATGGGGATCCCCCAGGTTATCATTCCTGGCTGCGTGGATTTTTTTGCCTGGGGCCCGGAAGACACCATCCCGGAAAAATGGCGCGGACGGCAGATATACTATCACAACCCGGCTTATACCCTGATCCGTCCCACCCATGAAGAGATGAAACGGATCGGCGAGGCGTTTGTCCGGAAACTGAACGCCGCCAAAGGGCCTGTGCGGGTGATCCTGCCTCTCAAGGGAATGAGTATCGGCGGCCTCAAAGGAGGAACCACTCACGACCCGGAAGGGGACCGCATCCTATTCGACACGATGAAGAATGGTTTGAACAAAAACATCCCGGTTTTTGAAATGGACTATCACGTCAACGAAGCCCCCCTCGCCGATAAAGCCGTAGAGGAGTTTTTTAAATTGATGGGTGAGAGAAAGGAATAGGCGGCCCAAGGCCGAGAGATAATCTGCAGTGCGTTCCCTCTGCTTTCGACGGAGGAGGGCGAGGGTGGGGGTGATTTTCTTGATCCCCCCACCTTGATCCTCCCCCGCAAGGGAGGAGGAAAATGATTTCAAGAAGAACGGAGGTCTGTAATATGGAATTAAAATTCCCCACCTGGAACATGGGGTACCTGACCTACCCCGATGTGCAGGAGTACCTGAAACACAAGGACATCGTCCTGGTGCCCGTGGCCAGCTTTGAGCAACATTCCTACCACTGTCCGCTTCTTACCGACAGTATCCACTGCGAGGCCATCACCCGGATCGCGGCCGAGTACGCCCAGGTTCTCTATACGCCGCAGCTCTGGGTCGGCTACAGCCCCCACCACATGGGGCCGCCGAATTTAGGCCTGGGAACGATCACCGTGCGGGCCGAAACCTGGCGGAACATGATGTACGATATCTGCCGCAGCCTGATTCATCACGGCTTCAACAAACTCATCCTGGTTGTCGGCCACGCCTCTAACATGAAGATCATCGATCCTCTCATGCGCAGCCTGAAATACGACACGGGCGCTTTGATCGGAATTTGCAAACCCTGGGCCGAAAATTACCTGGGGATCGTCTCGGATATCCTCGAAGGACCGCCGGAGGAAACTCCCGGCTGGCATTCCGGCGAGTTGGAGACTTCGCAGGTCCTGGCGGTCAACGAAAAGTGGGTCCGCATGGAACGGGCCATCAAGAGCGAAGCCACCAAGACCCCGCCCTTCCTACCCAAAAGTTTTCTGAAAAAGGACGGCACCCCGAACGTGGAGTTCGAAGGCTACCAGTATTTCGTCTTCCCCATGGAGCACCGCGAGTTTTCGGACACCGGTTTGATCGGGAATCCCCTGCGGGCCTCCAAGGAGAAGGGCGAAAAGGCCAACCGCCGTTACGGCGAACACCTCGGCCGGGCGCTCAAGGAACTGGAAAAGGTGAAGATCGAAGTCAAGAACCGCGAATTCATTAACCGGGTTTGATGATTTCGTAAAGGGTCGACAATTCAAAGAATTCGTCATTCCGGCGGGAGCGGGAATCCAGGGTTGCCGGTGAAAACCGGGATCCGGTTTTTGATGATTTCTGACTTTGCTCTGGACGGCGCCTGGGCCCCGGCTTTCGCCGGGGTGACGATCCGATTGACGCTTCCCCGCATCATCAAATTTTCAATAACCTTTATCCCGCGAGAGTTTTCCGCGGGATATTTTTTGGAAGGTTCAGAGAATCATGACCAGGTTGCTTTTTGAAATCATCCGCGAAGAGCTCTGCGACGTCGTAGGCGAAGACGGGGTTGACACTTCGGAAGCCGGCCGGTTCTGTTACGGGGCCGACTATTCCTGGGTCAGCCGCGCCTGGGTCGATCGGGGGATGGCCCCGCCCGTTCCCGATTACGTGGTCCTGCCCCGTTCGGCTGAAGAGGTCAGCCGGGTTTTGAAGATCGCCAATCACTACAAAGTCCCGGTCATTCCCTACGCCGGCGGTTCGGGGGTGAATGGCGGGATCCTCGCCCTCTACGGCGGAATCATGCTCGATTTGAAAAGAATGAAGCGCCTCATCAGAATCGACGAGAAATCTCTCACGGTGACTGCCGAAGCGGGGATCAACGGAGAAATCCTGGAACGGGAACTGAATCTCAGAGGCCTGACCCTGGGGCATTACCCGGCTTCGGGCTACTGCGCCACTTTGGGCGGGTACTTGGCGGCCCGGGGCTCGGGAACCCTTTCCACAAAATACGGAAAGGCGGAAGAACGGGTAGTGGCCCTGGAGGGGGTTCTGCCCACCGGCGAGATTGTCCGGACGCTCCCGGTTCCCCGCCACGCCACGGGGCCGGACTTTCTCAATTTTTTCATCGGCTCCGAAGGGACCCTCGGGGTCATCACGGAAGTGACCATGATGGCGGACCCTCTTCCTGAGGTCCGCGACTTCCAGGGGTTTCTCTTCAAGAGCCTTGAGGAGGGGCTCGAAGCAGGACGTAAAATTATGACCGAGCGTCTTCGCCCCTGCGTCATCCGTCTCTATGACCCGCCCTCCACCATCCGCTTTGTGCAGAAAGTGCTGGGAATCCAGGTGGAAGGGGCTTTCATGGTTGTCGGCTGCGACGGCAAAAAAGACCTGGTTGCCCTGGAAATGAAGGAAATCGACAAAATCTGCAAATCCCTCGGGGGAGAAGACCAGGGGCGCAAGCCCGGGGAAACCTGGTGGGAGGAGCGGTACAAGTTTTACTTTCCTCCTTTCTGCCCGGACCTTCCCGAGCTCTTCGGCACCATGGACAGCGTGACAACCTACGATAAGATCATCCCTCTTTACGAGGCCAAGAAGAAGACCATCGAGGAGGGGTTCAAGGATTTCGGGGCGAGATACACCGCGCATTTCTCTCACTGGTTCCCCTGGGGGACGATGATCTACGACCGGTTCTTCGTGGAAAAGCCCCCGCGGGACCCCCGCGAGGCGATCCAGCTGCACAACCGCATCTGGGCCGCGGCCATCCGGGCGGCCTTGAAGGAGGGAGGCGTGGTCAACGAGCACCACGGGATCGGTCAGAAACTCGGCTATTTCATGCCGGAACAGTTCGGATCCGCCTGGCCCGTCCTGGTGAACCTCAAGAAAATGCTCGATCCCAACAACATCATGAACCCGGGGAAAATGGGACTATAAGCCCTCCGGAGGGTCCAAGGAGAAACGTGGATGTTTTTAACGGAATCGGAAAGAATACAAACGATCAAGGCCTGCCGCGATTGCCCCATGTGCCACCCCGTAGATCTTTTCGCCCAGATCACGGGCAAAGAAGCAAACACGCCCAGGGGCCGGGGAATGACCTTATGGGGGCTGGAAAAAGGGCTTCTCTCCTGGGAGAGCGAGGGGGTTTCCGGGATCTTTTATCAGGCCTTTCTGGACGGACTCCCCCAGGAGTGGTGCGAGGGAAATTACGATTTCGATGAGCTGATCATTGATGCCCGGAAAACCCTGGTTGACAAAGGGTTGGCGCCGGCGGCTGTATCGGAAATCGCCCGGCGGATCCAGGAAACCGGGAATCCTCAGGGGATTCAAGGAAAAGGAGTCTCCGCGATCATGGGCCAATCCCCCTCAGGAACTCCGGAAATCGCCGTCTTCCTCGGCTCTTCCGCCCGCACGGAGCGTGCTCAGGCGGCAATAGCCCTTGCCGAGATTCTCCGCCGCCTGAAAATCGGGTTCGAAGTTTTGGAGGACGAAACCGACTCCGGATTTCTTTTGTATCAGCTGGGAGATTTTCAAGCGGCCTCCGCCCAGGCGAAGAAAATCGCCGACCGGTTGAAGAAGATCCACGCTAAAAAGCTCATCGTCTTGAGCGCCTCGGCCTACCGGATGATCACAACCCGGCTTGCCCGTTTTGGCGCCTCTCTCCCGGAAGGGCTGAAGGTCTTCCATGCTACGGAATTCCTCGGCGAACTTCTCGAACAGGAGAAATTGGTTTTCAGGAAAAAACTGAACAAAACGGTCACCTACCACGATCCCTGCTGCCTCGCCCGGTTCACTTATGTCCTCGAACCGCCGCGCAAGCTCCTGGCGGCCTTGTGCGAATCTCCCCTGGTGGAAATGAACTGGAGCGGCAAACAGGCCCGCTCCTGCGGTGGGTGCGGGGGAGTTCCTTTCACCTACCCGGACATTTCCGAAAAGGCCGGCCGTATCCGGGTGGAAGAAGCCCTAAAAACGAAAGCCGCGATCCTCGCTTCGGCCGACCCGGAATGTGAAGCAATGCTCACCCGGGTTGCCCAAGGGATCGAAGTGAAGGATATCGTCGAATTGGTCGAGGAAGCCATTTAAAAAGTGCTCCGGGAAAATCCTGAAACGTATACCTGACGGCGAGAAATCCGAAATCCTTTCCGAACTGGCTGGCAGCCAACGTCTCCAAATAAAGAGAGGAAGTCACGAAATTGAGCAAGCTGATGATCACGGCGGCAATCACCGGGTCCGTCCATATCCCCACCATGAGCGATTATCTTCCCCTCACCCCGGAGCAAATCATCGAGGATGCGGTAAAATCCTTCGAGGCGGGAGCGGCCATCGCTCACCTCCATGTACGCGACCCAAAGAACGGCAAACCTACGGCCGATCCGAATATCTTCCGGCAGGTCTTGGCCGGCATCAAGAAACGCTGCAACCTGATTCTGTTGCCCACCACCGGCGGCGGCATCAATCAGACGATTCAGGAAAAGCTGACCCCAATCAAGCAGCTGAGGCCGGAGACAAGGCCCCGGCTTTCTTTCAAGATCAAATCCCCGAACCGTCTCGACCGTTCGGCTCAATGACCACTTTCATCGCCCCGTCTTTCCGGTTCACGAATGTATCCAGCGCCTTCCCGAAATCCGCCAGCGGGAACACGTGGGAAATGAGGTCCTTGACCACCAATTGGCCGGAGGCCATCAGGGCCAGGACTTTATCGCTCACATTGGGATTCGCCTTGGAGCCGAAAATGGCGATCTCGTTCCGGCAGACGTATTTGAAGGGGATCTTTTCCATCACTTTCTCATGGGGTACGCCGAGAAGGCCGATCTTTCCTCCTTCCCGCACCATCCGGATGGCCTGGTTCAGCGTTCCTTCCGAACCTGAACATTCGAAAACCCCGTCGACTCCCATCCCCCCGTTCGCGGCCCGCACCCCTTCCACGGCATCCTGTTTCTGAATATCCACCAGAATATCCGCTCCGAATTTGGCCGCCAATTCGAGGCGGGGAGGGCGGCCGACGACAATGGTCCTCGCCGCCCCAAGAAGCTTGGCGGTCCGCATGGCCAGAATCCCGATCGGTCCCGGGCCGATGATGACCACGGTGCCCCCCGGGGTTATGCCGGTCAGTTCCATCCCGTGCATCCCCACGCCGGCGGTATCGACGAGAGAACCCTCCCGGAAGGAAACATTGTCTTTCATCCTGTGGACGGCCTTTACCGAATAAATGTTGTATTGCGCGTAGGCGCCGCGGAACTGAAATCCGTAATGGCGAATTCCGGTTTCCAATTTTCCGTAATTCAGACAGCGGTTGTAATGTCCAGCTACGCAGTTGGCGCAGTGGCCGCAGCCTTTCCAGGCCTCGCCGGCAACCCGGTCGCCGATTTTCAGAAAATGCCCGCTGTTCTCTCCGAGGGCCACAACCTGCCCGGCCCATTCATGCCCGGGGATAAAAGGATAGGCCGGAGGCCAGTAACCGGCCATGCTTCCCTTGACGACCTCCGGGTCGGTCCCGCAGATGGCCACCGCTCCTATGCCGCAGAGGACTTCGAAGGGACCGGGCGCGGGCACAGGGACCTCCTGAATTTCAAATTTCCCCGGGGCCGTGAGCACCAGGGCCTTCATTATTTTTGGGACAGCCTGCATAAACACCTCCTATAGAGCGGTAGAAAGGAGACATTATTTTCTTCCCTTTCTTCAGATCATTCGAACCGTCTGAAATTTAAGAATCATCTCCAGTTTAGTTGGTCGTTCAGAAAAGTTTTCTCGTTGGCCGGGCGAAACCGTTTTAACTCTCCCATCTTCTTCTCCGCAAAGAGACGCGGTGGCTAGGGGACCATCGGGCTGAAACGGCGAAAGCCCGCTCTCAGAAAAGAGGAACCTCCGCCTTTTTTGGCGAGGTGAATGCTTTTTTGCCCGGCCGGGGAACCCCTTGGCCGCAGGGAATTTCTGCCATCCGCCGAACAGGCTGAAAACCATCGTTTTTCAATGCGTTTGATCGAGAGGGGGCACCGTCACGGCAAAGAAGACGGTTTCCTGATCCTCTTCATTCCGCACCGAATGAACGTCCCCGGCTTCCACGAAGATGGCATCCCCTTGCCGGATTTCCGCCAGAAGCTTTCCATGGGCATAAACTTTCATCGCCCCTTGGATGATATAAAAGATCTGGTCGGAATTCTCATGAACCTCGTCGTGGCTCCCCGATCCTTTCGGCAGGGTGGTGAGGGTACAATTGGCGCGTCGGCAGCCCCCGTCAGGGTTGAAGATAACCTGGGTCTGCATGTCGAAATGGTTGAACGGCGTGTATTTCTTCCCCGTATCTTTTCGATAAACTTTCATTCTGAATTTTCCCTATTCAGGTTTCCGTTTCTTATGCAAAAAGAGGAGCCCGAAAGCTCCTCTTCTTCATTTTTCACAAACCCTCTGACTACTTCTTCGGCTTAAACGTATCCGGATTGGTAAAAGTCCCGCCGAACATGGGGTCCTTTACCGTCGTCACCGTGTCCTTAACGATGACTACTGGGGGGACAAGGGAAACTTTGTTGGTAATGGGCTTCTTCTGGACCAGCAGGCCCACGAATTCCAGGGCCCTTTCCGCCATCTTAGCCTGGCTCTTGAGGGTGCTGTAGCGCATCTGGCCGTCGTAGACCGCCTGCGCCCCCATCAGGGTTAAACCCGCTCCGTACACTTTGATCTTGTCTCCTTTGCCCGCGCTCTGGACGGCCCGGACGGCGCCCAGGGCCAAGCCGTCGTTGCTGGCGGCGAAAACGTCGATGTTGCTGAAGCGGACGATGCCGTCTTCCGCGTTTTTCATCCCGTCGGATTGGATATCGCTGGGAGAAGTATATTTATGCAGCAGCTTGATATTGGGATACTTCTTCAGCTCCGGGGTGGTCCCGTCTTCAAACATCTGAATCGCGTAGCCGGCTCCCATAGGCCCGAACAGGAAGACCATATTGCATCCATTGGGGTAATCTTTGGCGATTTGCTGGATTTGCTTTCTCCCAAATTCAGCCTCGTCAGCGACTACCGCCGCGGCCACGTTCTTGGTCTTGGATAATCGCCCAACGGTCACCGTGGGAATTCCGGCTTTGAACGCCTGATCGATCGCCACCATGGACCCGTCTTGTTGCACCGGACCCATGACGATAATGTCAACCTTGCGCTGGATCAGATCTTCCACATCCTTAATCTGTTTCTCCTGGTCGGCATTGGCCCAGACGGTAACGATGTCATACCCCTTGGCCTTGGCCGCCTGTTCCAGAAGCCGCGCCATCATGGCCCACCAGTCCGAATCCTTCTGCACCATGCTGGCGCCGATCACCAACTTCTTCTGCGCCGAAGCCTCCATTACCCCCACGGACAAAACCAGGGCGAGCACCAGCGCGATCCCGACAAACAACCTTTTCCCTTTCATTATTTCCCTCCTTGCTTGATTCGGGAACTTTTCAGGGTCCCCTTCTGCTCTCTTCGCCGTTATTGTACCACAGCCACCTCCAATTTTAACGATTTCCGTTTTTGAGGTTTTCGAAATGAAGCTGAAAATACGAGCTCCCATCATTCCGGCGAAAGCCGGAATCCAGTCCCGCTCGAGCGGAATTCAAAAACATTACCCCCCCTGACTCCGGAACCTCCCCAGGAACCGATCCGGGGTTTCCGGAGCAACCTCCTGCTGCGGGGCTATCAAATTTCCTTCTTGCGCGAGATCATATCCAGCGCCACGGCAGCCACGACGATGAATCCCACCACCACCAACTGCCATTCATATCCGATCCCGATGATGTTCAGGCCGTTGAAAAGAGTGGCCATGAGGATCGACCCCAAA
>Ga0316626_10000917_pt1 | contig 12463 bp, 10 predicted proteins | sample OWC_Aug_T1_C1_D5_FD_207656 | JGI IMG/M metagenome (GOLD analysis project Ga0316626, IMG submission 207656) | Wetland soil microbial communities from Old Woman Creek delta, Ohio, United States - OWC_Aug_T1_C1_D5_A | ecosystem: Environmental > Terrestrial > Soil > Wetlands | place: USA: Ohio...
TCTCCAGACTCTTTCCAGGCTTACGCCAAAATATTCATGGATGAGCATGTCTCTCAAGCCTGCAATCCTTTTCCATGGTATTTCCGGATATCTACTTCTAAAATCTTCGTCTACATTTTTTACGGCTTCACCAATAATCTCCAATCTCCTTAAAACAGCATCCTGCACTTGCCGATTGCCATAAAATTGCTCCTCCGTTATAGACTGAATATACCCTTCTATCGCTTCTATGCTTTCAAGTATATCCTGTATATAAAGCCTCATATCCCTGGTCATAATATGACCACCTGTTCAGCTAAAATCCTTTCCTTAATAATGGGTTTAATAGTATCGTATTCAACTAAATCAACCCTCATCTTAAGAACTTCTTCAAGTTCTATTTTGATCCCTATGAAGTCAAGTAAACTTATATTGCTTTTAATCTCCACCAGAATGTCAACATCGCTACCGGTTCTACTTTCTCCCCTTATCACCGATCCAAAGATTGCGGCCTTTCTGACACCGTGTCGCTCAAGTATTGGAATGACTTTTCCCTTAATCTCCTCAATGGTCATTATTTGTCTCCTTTATAATTCACAGCTTCCCGGTTTCATTATGACCATCAGAATTATTTCTCCACTCAATGTTAGGTCGTACCGTAATCTATTATAATGATTAAACAAAAAAAGCAAGATAAATAATCTTGCTTTCGATTTCAAGCTTAGTAAATACTGAATCTGCATTCTACTCTGGCGTACTCTCTCCAAACTTTGATCAATTTCTAATCCATGATTCCACCATTCCCCTATTCCAGTACCGCATTTTCACCTGGCCCATTTTTCTGATGGGGTTTTAGTACCATTGCTGTCAATAAATAGACTTCCATCAGGGGTCTGTCTTGCTGATGTGGGGTTCGCTTGCGCCAAAAAGCTCGTTGCACTAGCCGAGTTCAGCAAGATAGCATAATCCGGGGTACCAGGGGGCCCAGCTACAATTGGGACTCCATATGAGGTTTGGAGTTCTGCTAAACTAGTCGAAAAACTGCCCTTCTCTGATCTTCTCATCTCCTGTGCAGCCCTTAGTTGTTCTAAGGCCGTTTTGGCGTCGGCTCGCCGTGCCCTAATCATGTAATTTGTATACGAGGGGATTGCAATTGCCGCGAGTACCCCTATAATTGCTACCACTATCAATAATTCAATAAGCGTAAATCCCTTATTGGATCTCGTCCGAAACATTTTCACCTTCCATCCTTTGGCCTAAACTGAGGGGGGAAATCCGGCGACCAGCCCCAGCGCCACGTCATTGACATATCATTATCCGTTCTGGGTGTCAATGTCAATGTCTTGCCATCCACCATTGAATTAATATTTTGTACCTGCGCACTGATCATGCCATCGGCACCTGAAACTGAGAGTGTATTAATCCTTGTCACAGAGAGCAAAGCCACTCCTAAGCTGTTTGCAACTGCAGGTATCGTAGGACAATCAGGCCAAGAGCTTTGAGTTTCGTAGTATCCTGTAACCCCACTTGCAACGGTGGACATCGCGTTCGTCACTTCAGACAGTCTGGCCATTATTGTATAGCCCTTATAGAGAGGAAGGGCAACCGCAGCCAGAATGCCGATGATTGCGATCACCACCAGCATCTCGATCAGAGTGAAACCTGATTTCTTCCTTTTCATTCTAACACCCTAATCTCCTCAGATTAAAGGGTTTTGTTTTCCCAAATGAAATAATGTTGGTGCCAAGGAGATCGACCCATTAAACCCTCAGGCACCAACATTATTATTAAGGGATTCAAAATTACCGTTTTGGAATATACGCCGGTGGCATATTGTTGGAGGAACCCCAATTCCATATGATGGAGCCATCAGCACCTAATGAAGTTGGAGTCATTACTAAGTTGCTGTTATTAACGGTAGGATCAATGTTTGATACCACCGCAGTGATTACTCCAGCAACCACGCTAAGGGAACCAATTCTAGTAAGAGCAGCCGTTGAAACGCCTAAACTGCTTTGAACTAATGGTGCGGTGTTGGCGGTAGGCCAAGCTCCTGTTTCCTGCATGTATGCGGCTACAGCACTTGCAACGTTACTCATGCCATTTGTGACTTCAGTCATCTTCGCTTTGATTGTTTGTGTCTTATACATCGGAATAGCAATAGCTGCCAGAATACCGATGATTGCGATAACGATTAACAACTCAATCAATGTGAACCCTTTTTCTCTTCGTAACATAATCAGAACCTCCTTTTTTGGTTTATTTAGTTCTTCTGGTTTCTTTGGTTTGTCTGGTAACTCTTGTTAAACAAAGAATCCTCCTTAGCCGATCTGCTCTATGTCCTCATTCTTTTGCTTTTTCCACCTCCTTCACAAAATTTTTATAGAGTATTTAGCATATTTTGTGCCAAATTATAACCTTGCCAACATATTTCATAAAATTATTCAACTATCTGATGCTACATACTTTTTAGCCCTAGTAATTTTTGATCTAGTGACCACTTTGTTCTCCTGATTCTTAGAACTCGCTACAGATTCACACTTTTTGTCTCTCAAATGACAATTCTTGCTACGTGCTGCCTCTTGGGTTAGGCAAAACCAGTTTTGATCACTAAGCAATGGACCACGATCCCTTTTGGGGTTATAATATCAAACTTCAACCCACAGGAGCAAGTGGATAAACCTTCCAATTTCCTCCCTCTTTACTTCCCTTTCCTATGATAACGGGTTCACATTCGGAAATTTACCGTCATGCCTTGACTCCTTTCTTGCCGGTATGGTATGAGAATTGCAGCGCAAATTTGGTTTCGGATCGATTAGAAGGCAAAATGCATCAATCTCCCGAGAGAATCAAGCCCGAAGAATTTAGGGAATGGAATGAAAGGATGTTGGAAAAATACGATCCTGATGCCTTTCATCATCATTCCAACTGTTTCGTCCGTTTCATTGAAAGAATGAGAGTTAAGGCTATTTTCAAGGTCATCGATATTAGGAGAGAAGACTGTGCTATTGAGATCGGGTGCGGAGCAGGAAATGTCATTGAAAAGTCATCTGGCTGCAAATTGTTCGGGGCGGACATCAGCTCCTCGGTTCTCAGGAAAGCGAGACAGAGACTAAATGAAAGAGTGTATCTGTTTCAGGCCGATGCGCAGAATCTTCCTTGCAAAGATCAGGTTTTTACCCGCATTATTTGCTCGGAAGTACTCGAGCATGTCTTAGATCCGTCGGCTGCCATTAGTGAAATGGCCCGGATTTTAAGAACCGAAGGCACAGTTGTCATATCCGTACCTAATGAAAAGATGATTAATCGAGCTAAAGAAATACTAGTCCGTTTTGGAATTTTTAAATGGTTATTTCAACGCAAGGGTAACTACCCGGAAATGTCGGAGCGAATGCAGGATGAATGGCACCTCCATACATTTGAATTAAAGGAATGGCTTGAGTTATCTAAGAAATACTTCAAAGTGACTCATCTGAGAAGAGTCCCGTTCTACTGGCTCCCCCTGAGGTATGTAATACGCCTTGAAAGAACAGGCTCTTCCGTAGAGATGAAATGAGACCCAAAAGAGGGAATGGGTAGTTATGGCAATAAGGGATAAGGTAAGAGAGAGAGAATCTTTGATTCTCATCCTCTGTGTTCTCGTGGCATTTGCCTTGAGATTTTACACTTTTGATAAGAAGTCGCTTTGGCTCGATGAAATTTACACGATTGAAGATTCTAGAGATGATCTCAAAGGCCAACTTAAGTATTATAAAGATAATCCAACTTATCTCCAGGCTCCCTTTTTCTTCATGATTACCCATCAATTCCATCCTTTCACCAACCCTGAAAGAGACCTTCGAATCATTCCTCTTGTTTTTGGAACTCTTTCCATCCCGATGATCTATCTTCTTGCTCGACAATTCTCAGCCAGCATCGCACTTCCTTGTAGCCTCGCCCTCAGCTTTATGGCTTACCACATCAGCCTCTCTCAGGATGGACGCCCCTACTCCTTGCTTATGTTCTTCGGGATGGCTGGTCTCTATTTCTTCATAAAGCATCTCAAGACATCAAGAAGGGAATATTTAATTTTGGTGGCCTTCCTTTTCTCTGTGTTATTTTATACCAGCTACAGTTCCATCCCATTTATTGCACTTTCTCAAATTCTCTGGTTCTACAAGCCTAGAGGGGAGGCTAACAAACCCACCTTCTCTTCCTTTTTAGTTCTAAACGGCCTGATCCTTCTTTTCTGTCTCCCCTGGATCGTTTTTATAGCCATTAACTATAAGGGCCAACCGGTTATGGACCCCCTCCGCCTCGAAAGCCCTGGTTCTTTTGGATATATCCTGTACGGAGCGCTCCACGATTGGGTTCCCCATTCCCCTCTCACAATTGCCTCTGTCCTCGTACTTTTCCTCTTCCCCATCTTCTCAAGATCCCGCAGAAATGCGTCCATCCTTTTGGCGGCCATCGTTTTTCCTATTGTCGGGGTTTATATATTTTGTAAATTGTCAGACTTCTCTCATTTCGTGACATCGAGGTATTTTATCAATTCTTTGCCTCTTTTTTTCATTACACTATTCCTTTCCCTTGAGGCTTTGGAAAGACGATTTGTGAAATTTCGGGGGCTTTTCCGAATGAAATTCCTCTTCACCATACTTCTCATTGCGTCCAATCTTGTCATTCTTCCCATTTATTACCGTTCTGAGAAGCAAGACTTCAGGGGTCTGGTAAATTATTTGACGGACCAGATTCGGGCGGGAGACAAAGTCATTGTTACTCCTAAATTAATTATCCGTGGTTTGCTCTATTATTTTGGAATCGATCCATCTGAAGGCCGGGAATATTTTCTTTCTCAAAAAAGGGTTTCAGAAGATGAAACCGAGTATTCTATTGTATTATTCTACAAAGGTAATAAATTTACGATATCTCACTCGAAGACCTATTGGAATCAATATATTGCAAATGGAGATCGGGTATGGCTTGTGGTAGATAATAAAACAGCTAAGGAAATTAAGAAAGTTTACCCTCTTGCCTTAAAAGGATATTTTGACGGGAGCGTTCTCAATCTGGTTAGATTTCCAACAGACGCTTCTATGTATCTTCTTCTCTGGGATCCAGGAGCCCCCGGGGAGAAGGGGATTAATATGTCCATAGAGTGAAAATCTTTAGGGGCTAAGGTTAAGTCGCACGTTTCGTTAGGCGATCACGGTCACAATCGATATCAACTGCCAGTTATGAGTAACCAAAAGCAAAAAGAGATTCTTATCGTTCTTCTTTGTCTCTTCTTAGGTTTTGCCCTAAGATTCTACACCTTTGATCAGAAATCCCTTTGGATCGATGAAATCCATACTTTCAATGATTCCAGAGATGGCATCAGAAACCAACTAAAATACTACAAAGAAAACCCAACCTACCTTCATCCTCCTCTTTTTTTTGTTCTGACTCATTCATTCTATCCGTTCACAAAACCGGAGCGAGATCTTCGCATCATCCCCCTAATATTTGGGATCCTTTCAATACCGATGTTGTATCTCCTTTCAAGACGGTTCTCCCAGAATATAGCAATCCCCTGTACCATTTCTCTGACTTTTATGACCTTTCATATCTATCTTTCCCAGAATGGCCGTCCGTATTCATTGATCATGTTCATTGGAATGGCAGGCCTCTATTTTTTTGTGAGGCATTTGCAAACATTGAGAATTCTACACCTGATCCCTGCAGCTTTCTTTTTTGCTAGCCTATTTTATACGAGTTACAGCTCCATTCAATTTATTGTCCTATCCCAGATTCTCTGGTTTTACCCACTGAGAGAGGATAATAGAAAACCCGTTTTCTCCTCTTGTCTAATCTTCAACGGCATGATTTTCTTCCTCTGTCTTCCCTGGCTTCTTTTTCTTGGTTTGAATTATCATGGTCAGCCTATCATCGATCCCATCGCATCGCAAGACCTTGGTCCACTTTCCGCCATAGTATATGGAATCCTAAATGACTGGGTGCCGCATTTACCTCTGATGATCATTTCTTCCATCTTGCTAATCGTGTTTCCTTTTTTCTCCAAAAACAGGAGGAATGCTTTCATTCTTTTGGGCATCTTCGTTCTTCCGATTGGGGGGCTTTATTTATATTGTAAATTATTAAATGTTACCCAGTTTATTACCTCGAGGTACTTTATCAATTTTTTTCCCATTTTCCTCATTGTTTTATTTCTATCGGTAGATGGGATTGAATTAAGGCCTGGAAAGTTTCGAGGACTCCTACGATTAAAGCTCCTCTTCGTGATTCTTTTCATCGCATCCAATCTGGTGATTTTACCTCTCTACTATCGTTCCGAGAAACAGGACTTCAGAGGCTTAGTGAATTATCTAAATAGCCAGGTCAGAGATGGAGACAAGATTGTTCTAAAAACCTTTACATATATTCCAGGCATCCTTCATTATTTCAATGTGTATCCCAAAAACCGGCACTATGAAGCTCCCATTGTGTGGACAAAACCGGGGAAGGAGTTTGAATTGAAAATGTCTCTGATCTCCGAAGGGAGACTCTTTACGATATACTATTCCAATATCCCTTACGTCCGGTATGTCGCAGATGGAAACCGACTATGGATTATTACAGGAAAAGAGGCGGCAAGGGAGATCAAAAACAGTTTCCCCTGCGCTTTGAAAGGTTTTTTTGACGGGAGTTTTGCCAACTTCAGACGATTTCCTAGTGATGCGTCCATGTACCTTTTCCTCTGGGATCCCAAATCGCCCGGAGAAAAGGGGATCGACATGCCGATCGATTAATGAGGACTGAGGCTAAACAGCACAAATTGAGCAGAAGGATATAGCAATTAAGTGTGGAAAGATTCTCTGTTATGAGCTACATAAAACGAAAAGAAATTGTTGCCGTCATTTTTTGCCTTCTCATAGGTTTTGCCCTTCGATTCTGCACCTTCGACCGAAAATCTCTCTGGATGGACGAAATCCATACCTTCAACGATTCGCGAGATGATCTTAGAGGTCAATTTAACTACTACAAAGAGAATCCAACTTATCTTCACCCTCCCCTTTTCTTTATTCTCACCCACCAGTTGCATCCTTTTAGCAAGCCTGAAAGAGACCTTCGAATCATCCCCCTGATCTTCGGAACTCTTTCGATCCCCATGATCTATCTTCTTGCAAGGCAATTTTCTCCTCTCATCGCGTTTCCCTGCGCCCTTTCCCTAGCCTTTATGACTTACCACATTAGCCTCTCTCAGGACGGACGCTCCTATTCCCTGCTTATGTTCCTCGGAATGACAGGCCTCTATTTCTTCATAAAGCACCTTAAGACATCAAATCTGGGATATTTACTTCTTATGGCTGTTGTTTTCTCTGTGCTATTTTATACGAGCTACAGCTCCGTCCCTTTTATTGTCCTTTCTCAGATTCTCTGGTTCTACCGGCCTAACGAGGAGGCTAAGAAACCTACTCTTTCATCCTTTCTTATCTTAAATGGCCTTGTCCTTCTTTTCTGTCTGCCTTGGATCATCTTTCTGGCTGCCAATTATAAAGGCCAAACGGCCATGGATCCCTTTCACGTCGAGAGTACGGGTTCTTTCGGGTACATCTTCTATGGCGTGCTACATGATTGGGTCCCCCATGCTCCACTCATGATTGTTTCGGTGACCCTGCTCATTCTCTCACCCATTTTCTCGAAATTAAGGAAGAATTCTCTCATTCTCCTGGCTGTTTTTCTCTTTCCTATCGGAGGACTTTATCTCTTCTGTAAATCGCTCAACTTCACCCATTTCGTCACCTCCAGGTATTTTATTAATTTTCTTCCTCTCTTTTTCATCACGGTCTATCTCACTCTGGAGACCATAGAGCTAAAATTTGAAAGACTGAAGAGATTCTTGCGACTGCGGTTTCTCTTCGTCACTCTTTTCATAGCATCGAATCTTATTATTCTCCCTCTCTATTATCGTTCTGAAAAACAGGACTTCAACAGTTTAGTTACTTACCTAAAAGCTCATGTCCGAGATAGGGATAAGATCTTTGTCGGAGCGACAGCGTATATGCCACCGGTACTCCATTATTTTGGATCATATCCGGAACATCGCCATCACATTATGAGACTTTGGAAGGATTCTGAAAAAATAATCAGGGGTGAGAAGTCCTTTGCTTATCAGAATAAGAGGCTGACAATTATTTATTCCAAGAGCTGTTGTTCCGAATATGTTCTAGATGGAAACCGGTTATGGATTGTCGTAGACAGATGGACTGCGAGACAAATTAGGGAAAGCTCCCCCAGTGCTCTGAAGGGTTATTTTGATGGTAGTTTCCTCAATTTCACCCGATTTCCATATGATGCTTCCATCTACCTCTTTCTCTGGGACCCCAAATCGCCTGGGGAAAAAGGGATTGACATGCCGATCGATTAAAAGGAGGACTGAGTAAGAGGGACAGAGGAGGGGGTAATAGGAACGGAGGCCTAAACAAAGCGAATTGTTATGAGCTACGTAAAACGAAAAGAAATTCTTGTCGTCATGTTTTGCCTTCTCATAGGTTTTGTACTCAGATTTTACACCTTTGATCAAAAATCGCTCTGGATCGATGAAATCCACACCTTCAATGATTCGAGGGATGATTTCAGAGGCCAAATAAAATTTTATAAGGAGAATCCATCTTATCTCCACCCTCCCCTTTTCTTTATTCTCACCCATCAGCTCCATCCTTTCACCAAGCCCGAAAGGGACCTCCGAATCATCCCCCTGATCTTCGGAACTCTTTCCATCCCAATGATCTATCTTCTTGCAAGACAATTTTCTCCTCTCATCGCGTTTCCCTGTGCCCTTTCCTTAGCCTTTATGACTTACCACATTAGCCTCTCTCAGGACGGACGCTCCTATTCCCTGCTTATGTTCCTCGGAATGACAGGCCTCTATTTCTTCATAAAACACCTCAAGACATCAAAAAAGGAATATTTACTTCTGGTGGCCCTCTTTTTCTCTGTGCTATTTTATACCAGCTATAGTTCCATCCCTTTTGTTGTCCTTTCTCAGATGCTCTGGTTCTACCGACCTGATGAGGAGGCTAAGAAACCCAATCTTTCCTCTATCTTGATTTTAAATGGTCTCATCCTTGTTTTCTGTCTCCCCTGGATTCTTTTTCTGGTATTAAACTATCGTGGTCAGCCTTTAGTACATCCTTATGAATTCAAAGTTTCTCTGTCCTTTTGGAATATGTTATCTGGTATTCTAAACGATTGGGCCCCTTATGCACCTCTCACGATTGTTTCAGTGATCCTCTTAATATCTTTGTTCTTCTTCTCGAAGCCCAAGAGGAACGCCATCCTCCTTATTGGCGTTTTCGTCCTACCGATTGGTGGGCTGTTCCTGTATTGCAGGTTATTTGCAATTTCTCACTTCATCAGCTCCAGGTATTTCATCAATTTTTTGCCTCTTTTTATTATCACTTTATATCTTTCACTTAGTGCTATTGAAACTAGATTTAAAAAAGTGAACAAATTCATGCGATTTAGACTCCTCTCTATCATCCTTTTTATCGCATCCAATCTCGTGATTCTTCCATTTTATTACCGCGCGGAGAAGGAGGATTTCAGAGGTCTGGCCAATTACTTAAAAGGCCAGCTCCGAGGAGGAGACAAACTGTTCGATAGCGACATGGCTTATACCCCGGGCGTACTTCATTATTTTGGGGTTTACCCAGAGAAGCGGCACCATGAAATTCCATATTATAAGGTTTCAGAAAATGAGATTGAATTCAGGAAATCGTTTGTTTATGGGAATAACCGATATACGATCTATTATTCCCGAAACTGTTGCACGCAGTATCTTACTGACAGAGGCCGCTTATGGATTATCGGAGGGAACGGGACCTTGGAGAAGATCAAAAGAAATTCTCCATGTGTTTTGAAGGGATACTTCGACGGGAGTTTTCTTAATTTCAATAAATTTCCAACGGATGCTTCAATATACCTTTTTCTGTGGGATCCTCAATCGCCAGGAGAAAAAGGGATTGATATCCCGATCGAGTGACTTCCAGACCAGAGGAAAGATCTCGAGACGGAAGGTTCAAGGTCAATATTGTTGACGGATCTCGATCACTCTGTAACTCTGGTCGCGGAAAAGCTCACGGGTTTTCTCTCTCAAAAAGTAATCGAAAGTAATTCGTTCGCTTTGGTTCATGTTTGTCTCCAATATGGCTTGATTCAAGAAAAGATGAGTGAACCCGGCTTTGGTCAACCTTTTAGACAACTCTTCTCCATTGACCGTTGCGTGAATAAATTCCTTTAAGGCGATGTCTTCTATGAACGTATCGGAATAGTACCTTCGGTCTAAGTAGTACCCATATGCTCCTGTCCACACACAAAGTACGTAGGAGCGTGGAGGTAGATTCTGATTGATAAACTCCAGGCTTGGATAACCCGGGACTTTTCGAATCAGAAAAACCCTCTCCTGCTCCATGCCCAGGGCTGGCCCGTAGAATCCAATCTTAAGAAACTGCTGACCAAGGAACCATACGTTCCAGGCAAGGGAGCCGATAAGAACCAGGGAAAATACCCCCTTTACGGCACTGTTCTTCCTAGTCCAGTCTACAATAAGCCCTACCGAGGGAGCGGCAAGAGCACAAGCCAGCATCTGAGAAGGTAACCAAAACCTGACCTGCTGGGTTCCAAATAGAAAAAACGCACCGGAGACTATAAACATGAAACCTATTCCCTTCAGCATACTCCCCGTCAATCGGCGACGAACCAGGAGTATGGCCAAAACCATGGCCAGAATGACGGCGAGAATTAAGAAGGGTCCTATGGCGCCGTCGAAACGTGTCGTATCAAATCTTCCCGAGAAGGCCAGCCTCCACGGAAGTAAAAAATAATCCAGCAGATTCCTCCCCATCCCATAAACATCAAGATACTGGGACATTGCGACCGCCCTGGTTTCATCCCAACCTTTTCCACCAAAGAGAAACCAGGCCATCGGATACACCGGATTGCCCAAGACGATCCAGTTCCATCCCATCCAACAAAAACCCGGCGCGGCTGAAAGGCTGAACACCCCGATCATGCGTAGTGCCTTATTCGAATGTTCTCTTCTCTGGCTCCACAGGAGGATCAGTCCGATCAACCCAAGGTAAATCAATCCAGTATATTTGAGAGCGGGCATCCAACCTGCGAGGAACCCGATGAACGCAAAGGATCCTAATCTCATGCGTCCAGCCCTGTCTAATTCCCTTCCGGATTGTGTGGAAAAGACCAGGGCCGATAGGCAACCTCCAAGGGTCATGAGAAGTGCTGGCTCGACATAGCCACATCCTGTAAAGTACATGACAGGGGGAACGGTAGCGTATCCAACCGTGCACAGGGCGGCCGGCCAGGGTCCAGCCATCAGATAAGTCAAGCTGTAAAGATTACCAATCGCAGCAACCTGTTGGAGGACCGAAAACCCTTGAGCCGCACGGTCACCCGCGTTGGATAAAAGAAGGGTCATCAAAACCTCGTGACCTTTGGGAAATGCTGAGAATAAGTTTCCCTGGATATGTACGAGGCGCCCTGCTCTCAAATATTCTTTTGGGCACAGGAGGTGATAAACCAGAGAGTCCCGGGCATAAGGTGGAGCTGCAGCCTGAAGAATCGCAGGAATGAGAAAAAGCATCACCATAAGAGCAAGAAAAAAAAGAGCTATCGATTCAGCTCCTTTTTTTTGCAGGACCTCATTCTCGGATGAGAAGACAATTCCTCTTCCAGGATCGCTCTCCATCCCCTGGATATCTTTCAAAACCTGGAATCCTCTTCCGTGACTGAGTAGCCCCCGTGCATGTCTGGAAAGAAGCGGTCTTCCTTCTGTGGCAATTTTCAAAAATGCTAGACCGATTCCGGAAAAAAAGACTGTTTTGAGGACCCACGGGACGTATAGGCCAGAGAACCCTAAAGCTGTGAGAAGATAGGAAAAACCTACGTTCCCTGCGGTGAAGGCAAGGGTATGCCGGGCTACGGTCGGCAAAGGGTGATCGAAAAAAACCTTACGCAGGAGATCCCCTCCGGCCCAGCAAACTGCTCCGAAGGCAAGGACACAAGTGGACTCTAAGATAAGACTCATCGAGCTGACCCGGATTCTCGTCGTTGGGATTATTTAAATCATGCAACCCTCAAACAATCGTGAGAACTCAAAGCGAAGGATGATAATGGTTCATCCAAAGTTCCCACACGAGAAGGGTCCATAATTGTTTTCTGTTATCTCTCTTGTTGAGAAGGTGATCCTGCAAAAGCTGGGCAACGTATTCCGGGTTGAGAAACCCTTCGCTTCGTACGCGGTCATACGCAAGCATTTCTCTAAACAATGGGTTCAATGGGCCCTTGACCCATTTAGCGATGGGAACACCAAACCCTTTCTTCGGCCTCTTAATCACCTCGTCAGGAAGCCAGTTTCCTAACGCCTTTTTCAAAATGTATTTCGAAGTCAACCCATTTAACTTCCATGCTGAAGGAAGTCCCATTACAAATTCTACCAGCTCGTGGT
>Ga0316626_10000919_pt1 | contig 12459 bp, 10 predicted proteins | sample OWC_Aug_T1_C1_D5_FD_207656 | JGI IMG/M metagenome (GOLD analysis project Ga0316626, IMG submission 207656) | Wetland soil microbial communities from Old Woman Creek delta, Ohio, United States - OWC_Aug_T1_C1_D5_A | ecosystem: Environmental > Terrestrial > Soil > Wetlands | place: USA: Ohio...
CCAGTATTGCCGGCGTGCAGGCGGCGAAGCGTGCCGGCATGCAGGTGTTGATCACCGATCACCACCTGCCCGGCGCCGAGCTGCCGGATGCCGATGCCATCGTCAATCCGAATCAACCCGGAGACGGGTTTGCCAGCAAGAATCTGGCCGGCGTCGGCGTGATCTTCTACGTAATGCTGGCGCTGCGCGCGCAGCTGCGCACGTCCGGCTGGTTCGCGCAACGGGACATCGCCGAGCCGAACCTGGCGCGGCTGCTCGACCTGGTGGCGCTCGGCACGGTCGCGGACGTGGTGCCGCTCGATCACAACAACCGCATCCTGGTCGCGCAGGGACTCAAGCGCATCAATCAGGGGCAGGCCTGCGCCGGCATCGTGGCGCTCCTCAAGGTGGCCGGGCGACCGCCCGGACGGCTGGCCGCCACCGACCTCGGCTTTGCGGTAGCGCCGCGCCTGAACGCCGCCGGCCGCCTGACCGACATGTCGCTCGGCATCGAGTGCCTGCTCACCGACAGCGAGCCGCGCGCACTCGAAATCGCCCAGGAGCTTGACCGGTTGAATCGCGAACGGCGCGCCATCGAATCGGAGATGCAGGCGCAGGCCATGGAAGTCGTCGACCGGCTGCAGCTGGAGGAGGGCAGCCTGCCGCACGGCCTGTGCCTGTTCGACGAGACCTGGCATCAGGGGGTGATCGGCATCCTCGCGGCCCGGGTCCGCGAGCGTGTGCACCGGCCGGTCATCGCCTTCGCCCCGGCCAGCGACGGCGAAATCAAGGGCTCGGCGCGCTCGGTGCCGGGGCTGCACATCCGCGACGCGCTCGACGCCGTGGCCGCGCGCCACCCGGGGCTGGTGGCCAAGTTCGGCGGGCACGCCATGGCCGCCGGCTTGTCGCTGCCGCACGATCACTTTGCGGCCTTCCAGTCCGCTTTTGCCGAGGAAGTGGCGCGCCACCTGGGTGAGGACGACCTGCACGGCGAGATCCATTCCGACGGCGAGCTGGCGGCGGGCGATTTCACGCTGGAGCTGGCCCAGCAACTTCGCGCGGCCGGACCCTGGGGGCAGGGGTTTCCGGAGCCGCTGTTCGACGGCGAATTCGAGATTGTCAGCCGGCGGGTGGTGGGCGAGAAGCACCTGAAGCTCGGGTTGCGCTGCGGGCCGGGGCTGCCGCTGATCGACGCCATCGCCTTCCGCGCAGTCGAGGGCGGGGCGCCACCGGACTGGAAGCGGGTCCGCGCCGCCTACCGGCTCGACCTCAACGACTACCAGGGCAATCGTTCATTGCAGCTGGTGATTGAGCACCTGGAGCCGGTGGCCTGAGGCGCTCCTGTTTGCCCGGGCTTTCATTTAGAATGCATTGATGTCCTTCAAGGCGCTCGAAGATTTTGTCGGCAACACTCCGCTGGTGCGCCTGCAGCGCCTGCCCGGCAAGACCTCCAACACCATCCTCGCCAAACTCGAGGGCAACAACCCGGCCGGCTCGGTGAAAGACCGGCCGGCGTTGAGCATGATCAGGCATGCCGAAGCGCGCGGCGAGATCCGGCCCGGCGATACCCTGATCGAGGCCACCTCCGGCAATACCGGCATCGCACTGGCGATGGCCGCAGCCATGAAGGGCTACCGCATGGTGCTGGTGATGCCGGAAAACCAGAGCCTCGAGCGGCGCGCGACCATGAAAGCGTTCGGGGCCGAGCTGGTGCTGGTATCAAAGGCGGCTGGCATGGAGGGCGCACGCGACCGGGCCGAGCAGATGCAGCGCGACGGCCGCGGCCGGCTGCTCGACCAGTTTGCCAATCCCGACAACCCGCGCGCCCACTACGAAGGCACCGGACCGGAGATCTGGCGCGACACCGAGGGTCGGGTCACGCACTTCGTCAGCTCGATGGGCACGACCGGCACGATCATGGGAACCTCGCGCTTTCTGAAGGAGAAGAACCCGACGATCCAGATCGTCGGCGTGCAGCCGAGCGAAGGTTCGCAGATCCCGGGTATCCGCGCCTGGCCGCAGGCCTACCTGCCGAAGATCTTCGACCGGCAGCGGGTCGATCGCATCATGGAGGTCTCACAGCTTGACGCTGAAGACATGACCCGCCGGCTGGCGCGCGAAGAGGGGATCTTCTGCGGCATCTCCTCGGGCGGCGCAACCCTGGCCGCCCTGCGGCTGTCCCGGGAACTTGAGAACGCCGTGATCGTGACCATCATCTGCGATCGCGGCGACCGCTATCTGTCCACCGGCGTATTCCCGGACTGAAAACAGCCCAACGCAGAGGCGCAGAGAAAACAGGATGGTTTGCTTGAATGATATCTTTTGGTTTTCTCCGCGCCTCTGCGCCTCCGCGTTGAGTTTTTATCTTAAATGAACATACTCGTCTTCGACATCGAAACCATCCCCGACCTGGCCACCGGCCGCCGGCTGTACGGGCTCGAAGGCCTGAACGACGCCGATGTCGGCAAGATCATGTTCCACAAGCGCCGCGAAGAAACCGGCGACTCGGAATTCCTGCGCCACCACCTGCACCGGATCGTGGCCATTTCGGTGGTGCTGCGGCGCGCCGACCAGCTGCGGGTGTGGTCGCTCGGCGACGAGCACTCCGACGAGGCCGACCTGATCCGTCGCTTCTACGACGGGCTCGACAAGTACGCGCCGACGCTGGTCACCTGGAACGGCAGCGGCTTCGATCTGCCGGTGCTGCATTACCGCTCGCTGGTGCACGGCATCGCGGCGCCGCGCTACTGGGACACCGGCGAGCTCGACCGCGACTTCAAGTGGAACAATTACATCAGTCGCTTCCACTGGCGCCACACCGACCTGATGGACGTGCTCGCCGGCTACCAGCCGCGCGCCAGCGCGCCGCTCGACGACATCGCCCAGATGCTCGGCCTGCCCGGCAAGCTCGGCATGGACGGCTCGCAGGTGTGGAGCGCCTACCAGGCCGGCCGGCTCGGGGAAATCCGCGACTACTGCGAGACCGACGTGCTCAACACCTATCTCGTGTACCTGCGCTTCGAGCTGCTGCGCGGCAATCTCGACCAGCCGGGGTACGAGCGCGAGGTCGCACGTGTGCGCGAGCTGCTGAAGACCGAGGACCGGCCGCACTGGCGGGCGTTTCTCGAGGCCTGGAAGTGACCGAAACGGCGCACCGCAGAGACGCGGAGACGCAGAGAAAGGCCTTATCGGAACCGCTTCGCTTATTTGCGTGCAGACCCCAAGCCGCTCGGCACTTGATGCGACTCTTCTTTCTCCTGCTTTTCTCCGCGCCTCCGCGCCTCCGCGGTGAGCAGTTCTATTCATGAAGCCCGGCGACATCACCACGGTTACGGTCGAGTCCCTCACCCACGAGGGCCTCGGGGTCGCGCGCGTCGACGGCAAGGCGGTGTTCATCGACGGCGCGCTGCCTGGCGAGCGCGTGCGCTTGCGGGTCACGAAACGGCGCAAGAGTTACGACCTGGGCCGGGCCGAGGAAATCCTCGAGCGCTCGCCCGAACGGGTCGAGCCGCGCTGCCGCTACTTCGGCGTGTGCGGCGGCTGCAGCATGCAGCACCTGCGCGCGGAATCGCAGCTCCCGGCCAAGGAGCGGGTGCTGCGTGACAACCTGCAGCGCATCGGCAAGGTCGAGCCCGAGACCTGGCTGGCGCCGCTGACCGGTCCGCACTGGGGTTATCGGCGCAAGGCGCGCCTCGGCGTGCGCGTGGTCGAAAAGAAGGGCGGGGTGATCGTCGGGTTCCGCGAGCGCAACAGCTCGTTCATTACGCCGCTCACCTCCTGTGAAGTGCTGGACCCGCGGGTGAGCGCACTGCTGCCGGCGCTGCGCGAGCTGATTGCCGGCCTGTCGTCACCCGACCGCATCCCGCAGATCGAAGTCGCGGTCGGAGATGAGGCCGTGGCGCTGGTATTCCGCCACCTGGTACCGCTGACCGATGCCGACGACGGACGTCTGGCGGAGTTTGCCCGTGCGCACGGCGTGCAGGTTCTGCTCCAGCCGGGACGCCCCGATGCGCTGGTGGCGGTGTGGCCGGCGCAGCCAGAGCCGCTGCATTACGCGTTGCCCGAGTTCGATGTCGCGTTGGAATTCGCACCGGCCGATTTCGTACAGGTCAATGCCGAACTCAACCGTGCCATGGTGCGGCAGGCGCTGGCGCTGCTCGACCCGCAGCCGGGCGACCGGGTGCTCGATCTGTTCTGCGGACTGGGCAATTTCACCCTGCCGCTGGCGCGCCGCAGCGGCCGGGTGCTGGGCATCGAGGCCGATGCCGCGCTGGTCTCGAAAGCACGCCACAACGCCGAACGCAACGGCATCACCAATGCCGAGTTCCGCCAGGCGGATCTGTACGGTGCCGATGCGCCCGATCCATGGGGCGAGCAGGCCTATGAAAAATGGCTGCTTGATCCGCCGCGCACTGGCGCTATCGAGGTGGTCAAGCGACTCCCCGTCAGCGGTGGCCCACGCCGCATCGTCTACGTCTCCTGCAATCCCGCCACCCTGGCACGCGACAGCGAGCTGCTGGTGCACGCAAAGGGCTATCGGTTGCGCGCCGCCGGGGTCATGGACATGTTCCCGCAGACCAGCCACGTCGAGGCCATGGCCCTGTTCGAGCGGGCCGACTGACCGCATAATCCGCATCCATGCTGATCGAAGTGCATGTGCCGAGCCAGACCCTGCGTCTCAAGGACGACGGCGGGCGCGTGCTCATGGAGCGGCGCATCTCCACCGGGCGCAAGGGTGTGGGCGAGGTGAACGGCAGCGAGCAGACGCCGCGCGGCTGGCACCAGGTGCGCGCCAAGATCGGCGCCGGCCAGCCCGAAAACGCGGTGTTCGTGGCGCGGCGCCCGACCGGCGAGATCTACCATCCGGAGCTGCGCCAGCAGTATCCAAACCGTGACTGGATTTTGACCCGCATCCTGTGGCTGTCGGGCCTGGAGCCGGGCAGGAACCGGCTCGGGCAGGTCGATACCATGCGGCGGTTCATTTATATCCATGGCTGCCCGGATGACGACCCGATGGGCGTTCCCGGCTCGCGCGGCTGCGTGAAGATGCGCAATCGCGACCTCATCGAGCTGTTCGACCGGGTGCCGGTCGGCACCCGCGTCCATATCCAGGCCGAAGACTGATGTCGCTCGGACCGGTCATGCTGGACGTCGCCGGCCTTGAGCTCACGGCCGAGGAGCGCGAGCGCCTGCGCCACCCGCTCACCGGCGGCGTGATCCTGTTCGCGCGCAATTACGCCACGCCTGAGCAGGTGGAGCGGCTGGTGCACGATATCCATACCGTGCGCAGCCCGCCGCTGCTGGTGGCGGTGGACCACGAGGGCGGGCGGGTGCAGCGTTTTCGCGCCGGGTTCACGACCCTGCCGGCGGTGGCGCGTTTCGGCGAGGTCTGGGACGAGAACCCGAAGCGCGCGCACCGCCTGGCCGAGACTGCCGGCTGGCTGATGGCGAGCGAGCTGCGCGCGGTGGGGGTGGATTTCAGCTTCGCGCCGGTGCTGGACGTCGACCGCGGCATCAGCAAGGTGATCGGCGACCGCGCGTTCCATGCCAGCCCGGACGCGGTCGCCGACCTGGCCCACGCCTACATGACCGGTATGCACCGCGCCGGCATGGCCGCCACCGGCAAGCATTTTCCCGGGCACGGCGGGGTCGAGGCGGATTCGCACGTGGCGGTACCGGTGGACGGGCGCAGCTACCAGGACATCTACCTGGAAGACATTGTCCCGTTCGAGCGCATGATTGCCTACGGCCTCGAGGGCATTATGCCGGCACACGTGATTTTCTCCGCCGTCGACCCGCAGCCGGCCGGATTTTCCCGGTTCTGGCTGCAAAAGGTGTTGCGCCAGGAACTGGGTTTCGAGGGCGTGATCTTCAGCGACGACCTCTCCATGGAGGGTGCCAAGGTGGCCGGCGGGGTGGTGAGCCGGGCGCAGGCGGCGCTGGCGGCCGGCTGCGATATGGTGCTGGTCTGCAACGACCCGGCGGCGGCCGGCGAGCTGCTCGATGGTCTCGGTCCGCACGACGACCCAGCCGCGCGTCTGCGCCTGGCGCACATGCACGGCCGCCACCCGGTGAGCCGCGCCGAGCTGCTGGCCGACGCCGGCTACCGCGAGGCGGTGCGGGCGGTGGGCAACCTCGCCTGATGGTTGTACAATTCGCGGCCCCGCCGCCTGCGGACGGGGCTACACTATATTGACTGGGGTTAGGGCAGAAGGGGGTATCCGGCGTTGGCTGATCTGATCCAACCGCTCAAGAAGTTGAAGCTCGAAAGCTTCAACAATCTCACCAAGACCTTGAGCTTCAATATCTACGACATCTGCTACGCGCAGAGCGAAAAGGCCCAGCGCGAGTACATCGCCTACATCGACGAGGCGTACAACGCCGAGCGCCTGACCCAGATACTGTCCGAGGTGTCGCAGATCATCGGCGCCAACATCCTCAACATCGCCCACCAGGATTACGACCCGCAGGGCGCCAGCGTCACCATGCTGATCTCCGAGCTGCCGATCCACGAGGAGCCGCAGAACCCGGAGGCGCCGGGGCCGCTGCCGGGCGCGGTGCCGGGCAGCCCGAGCCCGCAGGAGTCGCTGGCCCTGGAGCCGGCCAAGGAATCGGTAGTGGCGCACCTCGACAAGAGCCACATCACCGTTCACACCTACCCGGAATCGCACCCGGACAACGGCATCGCCACGTTCCGCGCCGATATCGACGTGTCGACCTGCGGCAAGATCTCGCCGCTGCGGGCCCTGAACTACCTTATACACAGCTTCGAGTCGGACATAGTGATCACCGACTACCGGGTGCGCGGTTTTACCCGTGACGTGAAGGGTGTGAAGCACTACATCGACCACAAGATCAACTCGATCCAGAACTTCGTCGACAAGGAGACCCTGGGGCGCTACCAATCGATGGACGTGAACGTCTACCAGGAAAACATCTTCCACACCAAGATGATGCTCAAGGACTTCAACCTGAACAGCTACCTGTTCGGCATCACCGAGGCCGATCTCAGCGCGGCCGAGAAGAAGCTGGTCGTGCACCGCCTGCAGCACGAGATCACTGAAATCTACAACGGCACCAACATCCCCAGCACGCCAAAGTAATAGCGACTGGCGCAGCATTGAAAAGCGGGCCTGCAGGTCCGCTTTTTTGTTTTCAGAAATAGGGATGGGTACATATTTATATCATTAAAAAACAGGTATTTGCTTAACTATTCTAGTGCTAAATCTAGGCACGTTTTTCTGCTAAAGTGGTCGCCGGCCATAACAAAATTCACCCCGGTCGCCGACATGCCTGCCTTCAACATTCACTGCGTCGACTGCCCACGACTGGCCAGCCATCTGGCGCATGTGCGTGAGAGTCATCGCGGCTACCATGCCCGCCCGGTGGCACCGTTCGGCGACCGCGCTGCGCGCCTGCTGATCGTCGGTCTGGCCCCGGGCATGCACGGCGCCAACCGCACCGGCCGGCCGTTCACCGGCGACTATGCCGGAATCCTCCTTTACCAGACCCTGCACAAGCACGGCCTTGCCAGCGCACCCGAGGCGGTCAGTCGCAAGGACGGCCTGGAACTGCACGACTGCCGCATTACCAACGCGGTCAAATGCCTGCCGCCGGAAAACAAGCCGACCTCCGACGAGATTCGCACCTGTAACCGCTTTCTCGCCGCCGAACTCAGGGCCTTGCCCGAAAACGCGGTGATCCTGGCGCTCGGCCAGATCGCGCACAAGGCGGTGCTGCAGGCGTTCAAGCTGAAACAGGTCGACTACGCCTTCGGCCACGGCGCCGAGCACCGGCTGCCCGACGGCCGGCGGCTGATCGATTCCTATCACTGCAGCCGCTACAACACCCAGACCGGGCGGCTGACCACGGCCATGTTCGACAAGGTGGTGGCGCGCGCCCGCGCGTGCCTGCGGCCATGAGCTTCGATCCCAAGACCTTCGCCCGCAGCCTGGGTGAGGTCCCCGGGGTCTACCGCATGCTCAACGAGCACGGCGAGGTGCTGTACGTCGGCAAGGCGCGCAGCCTGCGCAAACGGGTCGGCAGCTATTTCGCGCGCGCCGGCCGCAACCCGCGCATCGAAGCCATGCTGCGGCAGGTGGCCAATATCGAGGTCACGGTCACGCACAGCGAGATCGAGGCGCTGCTGCTTGAAGACAACCTGATCAAGAGTCTCCGGCCGCGCTACAACATCCAGCTGCGCGACGACAAGAGCTACCCGTACATTCTCATCTCCGACCACGAATTTCCGCGGCTCGGCTTCCATCGCGGTGCACGCCGCGATCCGGGCCGTTACTTCGGCCCGTACCCGTCGGCCTCGAGCGTGCGCGAAACCCTCAGCCTGCTGCAGAAGGTGTTCCCGGTGCGTCAGTGCGAGGACAGCTTTTTCCGCAACCGCTCGCGCCCGTGTCTGCAATTCCAGATCAAGCGCTGCACCGCGCCGTGCGTGGGCTATGTCAGTCCCGAGACCTACGCCGAGGACGTGCGCCATGCCGCACTGTTTCTCGATGGCCAGAGCCGCGCCATCATCGACGAGATGGCGCGGCGCATGGACGAGGCATCGGCACGCCTGGATTTCGAGGGCGCGGCCCGCTACCGCGACCGGATCACAGCGCTGCGGCGCATCCAGGAGCGCCAGGCGGTGAGCGGCGAGTCCGGCGATGCCGACGTCATTGCCCTGGCGCAGGAAAGTGGCGAGGCCTGTATCAGCGTCACCTTCATCCGCAACGGCCGCAATCTCGGCGCCAAGGCCTTCTTTCCCCGGCTCGGCAGCGACACCGATCCCGGTGCCATCCTGGCCGGTTTTCTCACCCAGTATTACCTCGGCAAGTCGGTACCGGCCCACATCTATCTCAGCCACGCCGCGGCGGACAGTGACTGGCTGGAGGCCGCTTTTGCCGAGCAGACCGGGCACCGGGTGGAGCTGGTCGCGCGGCCGCGCGGCATACGCCGCCGCTGGGTGCAGCTCGCCGAGCTCAATGCCCAGGACGGGCTGCGTCGCCGCCTGCACGATCGTGCCAGCCTGCGCAGCCGCTTCGAGGCCTTGCAGGAGGCCCTGGCGCTGGACGCGGTGCCGGAGCGCATCGAGTGTTTCGACATCAGCCACACCGGTGGCGAGGCCACCGTGGCCTCCTGCGTGGTGTTTACGCCCGACGGTCCGCTGAAGTCCGATTATCGCCGCTTCAATATCGAGGGCATCACCCCCGGAGACGATTACGCCGCCATGCACCAGGCCCTGAGCCGACGCTATCGGCGCGCGCTGGAGGCCGGCGAGGGCGACGGCCGGGGGCTGCCGGACCTGCTGCTGATCGATGGCGGCAAAGGCCAGCTCAACGCCGCCGAGAGCGCGCTGGCCGAACTCGGCGCCAGCGGACTGCGACTGGTCGGGGTCGCCAAGGGCGAGGAGCGCAAACCCGGTCTGGAGCAGCTTTTCTTGTCCGGGCAGGAGGGCGCCACTATACTGCCGGCGGACTCGCTGGCACTGCATCTGATCCAGCAGGTACGCGATGAGGCACACCGTTTTGCCATCAGCGGCCATCGCCAGCGCCGGGCCCGTGCCCGCACGTCCTCGGTTCTGGAGGAGATCCCCGGGGTCGGCGAGCGGCGCCGCCAGGCGCTGCTGCGCCACCTGGGCGGGCTGCAGGAAGTGACCCGCGCCGGGGTCGATGAGCTGGCCGGGGTGCCGGGCATCAGCCCGGAGCTCGCGCGCCGCATTTACGCAACCTTTCACGACGACGAGGGCTGACGGTGCTCTGGAACGCGCCCAACGTGCTGACCGTGCTGCGGATCGTGGCGATCCCGGTGTTCATCGTGGCCTTCTATCTTCCGTATACCTGGGCGCCGGCAGCCACCGTAATCCTGTTCGTGCTAGCGGCCCTGACCGACTGGCTGGACGGCTACCTGGCGCGGCGCCTGAACCAGTCCTCGCCCTTCGGCGCGTTCCTCGACCCGGTGGCCGACAAGCTGATGGTGGCGAGCGCGCTGGTGCTGCTGGCCGCCGACGCCCGTATCCAGGCGCAGGTGATCGACCACCGGCTGTTCGCCATCGTGGTCCTGATCATCATCGGCCGCGAGATCACGGTTTCGGCGCTGCGCGAGTGGATGGCCGAGCTCGGCGCCCGGGCGCGGGTGGCGGTATCGATCCTCGGCAAGCTCAAGACCACCGGCCAGATGATCGCGATCCCGTTTCTGCTCTACCGCGAATCGATCTGGGGCTTGCCGGTGCTTCAGATCGGCGAGCTGCTGCTGTACCTGGCGGCGGGGCTGACGCTGTGGTCGATGGTGGTATACATCCGCGCCGCCTGGCCGACCCTGACCGGGGCGCGTCCGGGCGGCGGGCCGGCTTGACAGTCATCGGGCAGACCGTAAAATGTCGCCTTCTTACGCGGGCATAGCTCAGTTGGTAGAGCGCGACCTTGCCAAGGTCGAGGTCGAGGGTTCGAGCCCCTTTGCCCGCTCCAGACCCAAGAAAAGGGGAGGCGATGTCCTCCCCTTTTTTATCCCCCGGGTCTATGGTCCTGCACAGGGCTGGGTGGCAGAGTGGTCATGCAGCGGACTGCAAATCCGTGTACGCCGGTTCAATTCCGACCCCAGCCTCCATCTTTCTCGCTTATCCGCAAGGCGTATTGCCGGGCGCTGACCACCGAACAGCCCGAGTGGCGGAATTGGTAGACGCAAGGGACTTAAAATCCCTCGACCGCAAGGTCATGCCGGTTCGATCCCGGCCTCGGGCACCAATACCGGCGGAGTGATGTTGCGGCAGATCAGGCCGCCGCCGAGGCTGCCTCAACCGCGGCATTGCCGGGCGACCTAAGCTGAGCATTCTTGAGCAGCAGGGCGGTCTGACTGAATCCGGCCTGAGTGGCGGCGTCGAGCGCCGTCATCCCGGCGCCATCGCGGGCGGCGACGTCTGCGCCGTTGTCGAGCAACAATTTCACCACCAGCGCCTGACCCGTCGCTGCCGCCACCACCAGCGGCAGCTGGCCTTTTTCGTCCCTGAAATTGGGATTGATGCCGGCGCTGATCAGCGAATACACCATCGACGCATGCCCCTTGGCCGCCGCCTGGCACAGGGTGCGCGAGCCGTGGGTGCTGTTGATCTGGGCGATCGGTTTGACACCCTTCGGGAGCCGGATCATGAAATTGATGAACGAAGTGGCAACCATCGCAAAAAGGGCGAACAACATAATCTGCGGGTCAACGCCGAATTCCTGGGCCAGGTCCGCCGGCAGATTGGCGCCGACTGCCAGGATGGCAATGACCAGCACCAGGGTGAACGTCAGGTAGCGGACCAGCGACACCGCAACGACTCCGACCAGACCCAGCAGCAGGTAGGTCTGATTAATACCGAGTTGCGCCATGGTGCCCTCGGGCAGGTTGGCGGCAATGCTCATGATGGTGACGATCAGCACCAGAACCACGTCTTTCGTGAGCGGAGAGATCATTATTTTTGATGTCATAAAGAGTTGCCTTGGCTCCCAGAATCGATCTTGGCGATGCGGTCATTAATTCCCAGCTTAGGACAAAAACCGGCCCGGTGGGGCGCCCCGAGAATAAACGTGCAAGAAGCGTGCGAATCGTAAAACGTGTGATTTGAGCGCCGACGGCGGGTTTTGCCCAACCGATCGACGGTAAGGGACGCCGGGTCGGTCAAGACCCTGGCTGTAGGTGGCCGGTGCGGCCGCACGGTTCTGGTGGTTTTCGTCGGACGACTGAGCTGTGACAGCTAGCTCGAGGGCGTGCTGGCAAATGCCTTCAAGGTAACTTTTGAGCTGCGGCGGGGTGCTCCCGCCGGCATAAGGTCGCGCCATATGGCGAGCCGGGCTCGACGCGGTGGCCGCGATGGTGCGTACCAGCTTCTGGCGTTCCTTGTCGTGTCCTGCCTGCTCGAGACCCCTTGGACCCGCGAACCACACACCGACCCCGCTGCCGTCGCCCGGTGCACCCACGCCATGTTTAGGGATGCGCGGCGCGAGGGTGGGCGGATCAAGGGTGACATAGCGGGATCGCGCCAAGTCTATAAATGCCGCGCCAGCGGCTCAGGCATAGCTGCCAATAATTTGACATAATATACATTATGCGAACTATAATTCGGTAGTGGTTTGCCCGCGCCTAGGCCGCAGGCACCCCCTATCTGATCGCCGTTTTATGCGCGGTGGCCTCGACCCAGACTGCCGAAACCACGGCCAGAATCACCGGACCAACCACACCGGCCTTAAGCACATTGCGCCCGACGCCGCCCGCGATATTCGCCAGCTCGCCGGAGAAGCGATTAACCCAGTGACCGAGCTCGGTGCGCAACCAGGTCGGGTCGGCCGCGTACTGCTGAAACAGTTCCGTCAGGCGCTCGCCGAGCCACGGCAGTTCCCGGACGAGCTGCGGCAGTTCGGGCGGTCCGGCGCTGAGCCGCAGGCTGATCGCTCCATAGGCGATCATCAGTTCTTCGGCCAGGGTGCGCGCGAGAAACAGCACCGGCAGCAG
>Ga0316626_10000922_pt1 | contig 12433 bp, 5 predicted proteins | sample OWC_Aug_T1_C1_D5_FD_207656 | JGI IMG/M metagenome (GOLD analysis project Ga0316626, IMG submission 207656) | Wetland soil microbial communities from Old Woman Creek delta, Ohio, United States - OWC_Aug_T1_C1_D5_A | ecosystem: Environmental > Terrestrial > Soil > Wetlands | place: USA: Ohio...
TGTGCGATCACGATGCGGGTCGCGTCCATGCGGCCCATGCTCTCGGTGACGATGGCTTGCGATCGATTGTCCAGTGCGCTCGTCGCCTCATCCAGGAAGATGATCTTCGGCTTGTTCACGATGGCGCGTGCGATCATCAGCCGCTGTCGCTGCCCGCCGGACAGTGTGCCGCCGCCCTCTGATACATATGTGTGCATCTTCATCGGCATGTTGCGGATGTCATCGGCGAGCCCGGCTTTCTCCGCCGCTGCCCATGCTTCCTCGATCGTCCGCGACGATACCCCGATGATGTTGCGATAGATCTCCGAAGGCATGACCTTGCTCACCTGGAGCACGACACCGAGCTGCTCTCTCACCATCCGCAGGTCGAGCGTGCTCAGATCCTGCCCGTCGTAGAGCACCGCCCCCTTGTCCGGCTGCTCGAACCCGAGCAGCAGCCGGAGCAGGGTCGACTTGCCGCAGCCCGAACCGCCGACGAACGCGACGAACTCCCCCGGTTCGATCTTGAGCGACAGGTCGTTGATGATGTAGGGGCCGTCTGTTCCGTAGCGGAAGTGGACATGCGACAGCTCGATCGCCCCCTTGAGTTTCCCGGGGAGGGACTTGGTCGAGTCCACTTCCGGCTGCGTGGTGACGATCGGCGCCAGCCGCTCGTAGATGGGGACCACCCGCAGCATGTTGAGCGAGGCGTCCCCCAGAGCCTGCATTGCGGTCAGGAACATGCCATAGGCGGCGGTGAAGGCGATGAAGTCCCCGGTGGACAGTGGCTGGCTCCCGGTCTCTGCCGCCGCCTTCTGCGCCTCGACCAGGACCAGGTATACGAGCATCGAGGAGAGGACGGGAAAGACTGCGTTGAAGACGGTGATCACGTTCTGGATCCGCCCGATGCTGAAGCCGATCCTCTTTTGCGCGGAGAAGCGCTGCGCCCAGACGCTGAAGGCCTGGTTCTCCGCGCCCGCCACCCGCAGCTTCGACACGCCGGATATCAGATTGAGGACGAGGCCCGTGATCCGGCCCCGCATTTGCATCTCCACGCGCTGGTAGCGCAGCTGCAGGTAGTTCGCGACGGTGGTGACGCTCACGAAGAAGAAGGTCAGGCCGATCGCCGCCAGGGTGAGCCGCGGGTCGTACAGGAACATCTGGAACACGTAGAAAGTGCCGCTGAAGGATCCCAGGATGGCAGCGACCCCGGCCCCCGACATCAGATTCTGGATGGCGTCGACTCCCGCGGCCCGATCGGCCAGATCGCCGGCCGAGAACTTGCGGTAGAAGCTCGTGGGCAGGTTGAGCAGGCGATCCCACAGCGCAGACTGGATCGCGGACTCCATCTTGCCCTGCACGCGCAGGGTGGCGATCCCCTGGGTCAAGCGGAAGGCTCCGCTGGCGAGCGCCGAGAGGAGCAGCGCAATTCCGAAGCCGAGAAGCAAGGATCGGTCGGCCTGCGGGATGGCCGCGTCGAAGATGCGTCCCGTCATGTAGGGCGCCAGCGTCCCGAACAGGCCGATGGTGATCCCCATCATGATCAGGAGCCGGAAGTCCGCACTCAGCCCGCGGATCCCGAACCGCATCACGTCGCCGGCCGACAGCTCGCGTTCGGGAAACGGTCGATAGAAAACGTGGCCGAAGCCCGCCAGGGCGGGCGCACTCGTGGCATCGATGGCGACCACCGTGCCTCTCGCCGGATCGACATATCGGTAGGAGCGCGCCCCCGCCGGGAGGATGGCCACCGGCACTTTGCCGTCCTCGAGCTGACCGAGGACCGGACCCTGGTCCTGCTTCCACCACTCACCGCGCAGGGCCACGACCCGGGTCCGGAACCCGGAGGCCCGCGCAATGGCCGCGACCGTCTCCTCGTAGGTGCTGTCCTCGGTCAGACCCGGGTGCCTCTTGACGATCATCCCCACGGCGCGGCCGACCAGTTCGCAGGCCCGCAACACCGGCTCGGCCGAACCGGTTTGCAGGAACTCGGCTGGCTTGTCCGCTTCCACGCTCAGGAGACCGACCATCGCCGCCAAGCCCGCCCGCCGCGCCTCTTCCGAGACCCTTATCCTCTCCTGCAGGAGGAGGTGCTCCTCGGCGTTGCGGAGGCCCTTCTGCAAGAACTCGCACTCGCAGACCGTCTTGTGAAAATCGTTGAGGCTCTCCCAGAAGCCCTCCCGTTGCATGGCGTCGAGGGTGCCAACCGGTCTGACTCGCACATCGCCGAACCCGTCGCCCAGGAACTCGACCCAGGAGTCTGCGGTCACCGGGAACAACCCTTTCGACCGCTCCAGCATGGGCATCGCCAGATCGATGAACAGCACGCTGTTGCTCCAGACTTCAATCCAGACGACCCCGCTCGCTGAACTCACTCGGCGCCCTTCGCCGACTGCGACGTCCTCCCCGGCCTGCAGCATCGACATGACACTGGCCTCCGCCGCGAAGCCGCGGCGCAGGGCCCTGCTGAGCCCGACAATCCACGTATCGAGAAGACCGGCGACGATCCCGGCTCCTTCCGCTGTGGGCCCGAGCTCGCGCCAGCGCGCCAGCGGGATCTTCCGCAACTGCGTGCCGGGAGTGCCGACCGCGAGAAACCCGGAGCTGAACGCGCGCAGGTCGAAGCCGAGAAGGCTCTGACCGGGAAGAATCCCCAGGAAGTGGTCCTTGGTCCCCACGGGTTTGCCCTTGTCGAGGGCAGCGGTGAAGATGTCAATCCTCCCAGCCATCACCTGCCACGCGCAGTGGGGGTCATCGAGAACGAACGGCTGGTGCGGGTTGACCGCCACGAGCTCGCCCTCGTCCTCGATCGGACGGGCCGGCGGGACAGGCGGCCTGGTGGCCGGCTCCACCACCGTGCGCTCGACGACCGTCTGCATGCCCTCCGCGGCGGGCGGCAGCAGGCACTCGAGGACGGTCGAGTCGCCGATCCGCAGGCGCTGTCCCGCCGACAGGATTCGGGACTGCTCGATGCGCTGCGAGTCCACCCAGGTGCCGTTCTTGCTCCCGAGGTCGGTGACACGGAATCCTTCCGGCACGAGGTCGATCTTCGCGTGCTGCCGGGAAACCAGATCGCTGTCGAGCCTGACCGTGCAGTCCTCGCCGCGACCGACCGTCGCCCACCGGGTGGGAACGATCACTTCCTCGCCGGCCCGGCGCGGGTCGTCCGTCTCCACGATGCGGACGACGAACTCCCTGGCCCCACCAAACATGGTCCTGCTCTCGACCGACGGCGGCACCCCGGGCAGGAACGCCGGACCGGCGGGGCGGACCGCCGCCGCGCCCGGCAGGGCGACGCACTCGAGTTCGGTGCTTCCGATCCGGAACCGCCCGCCGGGAGCGATCACCGTCTCGCTGATCCGGCGCTCCGCGACCCAGGTGCCATTCGCGCTATCGAGATCGGTGACTCTCATTCCATCCGGAGTCGTCTCGATGCGGGCATGCCGGCGCGAGACCGACGTGTCCTCGACGAGGCAGATCTCGCAATCAGGAGAGCGACCGACAACGACCGCCGCGCCCGCGGGCAGCGGAAACTCCTCTCCCCTCCGGCCCGTGGCGGAAGTGACGATGCGAAGCAGATAACCGCGCCCAGCTCCCATGGCCATGCGACTCGACTACATGCTGATCAACATCTTGTAGGGTCCGTCGACGTCCTTCATCGCATCGTGCGTCCCCCGCTGCACGACGACGCCGCGCGCCAGAACGACGATCTCGTCGCAGTCGCGAATCGTGCTCAGCCGGTGGGCAATGATGATCGTGGTGCAGCCCCGGAGCCGGATGGCCTCGCTGATCGCGACCTCGGTGGTGGGATCGAGCGCGCTCGTCGCCTCGTCGAGGATGAGGATCGACGGCTCGGTGACCAGGGCTCGCGCGATCTCCAGGCGCTGGCATTGCCCACCGCTGAAGTTGCCGCCGCCTTCCTGGACTGGAGCCTGGTAGTTCCCCTCCCGGGTCTCGATCACATCGTTGATGGCGGCGGCCCGGCAGGCGGCCGTCACGCGACCTCCCGGCATCGGACCCCACATCGTGACGTTCTCGGTGACGGTCCCCCCGAACAGGAAGAGGTCTTGATCGACGACGCTGATCGAGTTCACCAGGAGCTGCCGCGGGATCTCGGCGCGCGGCACGCCATCGAACAGGATCTCCCCCTTCCACGGCTTGTAGAGGCCCGATATCAGCTTGGCGATCGTCGATTTGCCGCTGCCGCTGCCGCCGACCAGGGCTACCCGCTGGCCCGGTTCGATGGTCAGACTGAAGTCCTCGATCAGGGGAGGATCCAAGGGGCTATACCCGAAGTCCACGTTCTTGAGCTCGACCCGCCCCGACAGCTTCACGACGTCAGGACCGAAGTCCCGCTTCGGCGCGTCCTCGGCGTAGTGCTCGTCCTGCGGATATCTGAGCACGTCGTCCAGCCGATTCATGTCCGCCTGGAGCTCCTGGATCGTGGCGCCGAACTGCACGAAGTTATTGAGCGGGCGGGTGAAGCTCAAGAGCAGCGTCTGATAGGCGACCAGCAGGCCGATGGTCAGGTCGCCGTCCATCACCTTCAGTCCGCCGACGATCAGCACGGCGGCGCGGGAGGCGGTGTCCGCAAAGGGCGGCACCAGGGAGACGACATTGGAGAGCGTGCCCATGAACTGCTCGGTGTTGATCGTCTTCGCGTGATACCCCGCCCACCGGGCAAAGAACTCGGACTCCGAGCCGGTGGCCTTGAGTGTCTCGATCATCTGCAGACCGCCCATGGCGGTGCCCATCAACTTGCCCTTGTCCTGCGTCAGGCGGCGGCTCGCGTCGACGCGCCACCGCGCGGCGAGGCGAACGGCGACCACGTTGAGCAACGCGATCCCGATCACGACCAGGGTCAACACGGTGTCGTACAGGAACATGAGCGCCGCGTAGAAGATGGTCATGATGCTGTCGATCATGGTCGTCGCGAGCTTTCCGGAGATGACCTGGGCCACCCGGTCGTTGATCTGGACGCGCGATCCGATCTCTCCGGCATAGCGCTGGCCGAAATAGGCGGCCGGCAGGCGCAGAATGTGCTCGAAGAAGCCGCTGGAAGAGCTGAGGGCTAGCTTGGTCTCGAAGCGGAGGAGGTAGTACTCCTGGAGCCAGGTCAGCACTCCCTGGACCAAGATCGTCGCCGCCATCGCCATGAGCAGCGGCTTGACCATCCAGGCTTGTCCGCCGATCAGGAACTCGTCGATGAAGATGCGGGAGAAGGTCGGGATGACGAGGCCGGGGATGACGAGGAGCAACCCGGTGAGGACCGCGAAGGTGAGCGCCGCTTCGGAGCCGGTGAGGCGCCGGAGCAGGGCGGGCAGGATGTTCGGCTTCTGGCCGCCCGGCTTGAACTCGCTGCCGGGCTCGAACGTCAACACCACGCCGGAGTAGGAGCCGTCCAGCTCCTCCAGGGTGATGACGCGCGGCCCCTGGGCGGGGTCGTTGATGTAGACCTTCTGTCCCTTGAAGCCCTCGAGCACGAGGAAGTGATTGAAGTTCCAGAACAGGATCAGCGGAAAGGCCAGCTCGTAGAGCTTCTCCAGCTCCTCGTACTTGAATCCCTTCGCCTCCAGGCCGTACTTGCGAGCCGCCCGGAGCACATTGCTGGCCTTGCTGCCGTCGCGGGAGACCCCGCACTCGTGCCTGAGCTCTTCCAGGGGAACCCAACGGCCGAGGTAGCCGAGGACGATGGCGAGGGCGGCGGCGCCGCACTCCACGGCTTCCATCTGGAGGATGGTCGGGGTCTTGACGCGCTTGTTCGGCGGCCGGCCGATCTTTCGCGGCTGCTCCGTCGCTTCACTCACGACTCACCCTCCGAACATGCCCCGGACGCGTGGAATGACGTAAGTGTACGGTGCGCGCGCATCGGTGATGACGTTGACGTTGATGTCCTGGTTGTCGACGAGCTTCCCTGGCGGGCCCTTGCCGGACGACCAGCAGTAGCCGGTCGGGGTCTCGCACCGCCCGAGCTTGGCCCGGACCTTGTAGACCGCTCCCGCCTTCAGAATGTCTTTGACTTTCTCCTCGGTGCCACCGACCTCCCGCAACACCTGCGCTGTGGTGAGGGTCTCCGCGCTCCGCTCGATCACCTCGCCCTTGAGGAACCCGAACTCCTCCTTCTTGATGTTGGTCGGAGAGACCTCGACGATCATCCCCGGTCGGATCTCCACGCCCTGCGCGGACTCGACGAAGAACAACGCCTGCAGGCCGTCTTCGTGCCCCTGCAGCACGCGGGCCAGGATGTCGTTCCGCCCTACCTTGTCGCCAGGCCGCTTCTCGATGGAGACCACTCGGGCATCGACGCTGCATTTCACCTGACGGCTGCGCTCGGTCGCTTCTCGCAGCTTCTCCCACTCCGCCCGGGCGTTGTCGACCTGACGCCGCAGGGCCTGAAGGTTCTGCAAACTCGAGCGCTTGCTGGCGTCGAGTCCCTGGATCGTGAGATTCCGACTCGCGATCTGGTTCTCGATCGCCATGATTTGCGCTTTGGTCCTGGTCGGCGGATAGATGGCCGGCTGGCTGAGCTTGAGCTCGAGCTCCTTGATCTGCGCCTGGTCGTTCTGGTCGAGCCCCCTGAGGGTCTTGATCTGCAGGTCCCATCCTCGCGCGTTCGCGTCGTGGCTGGCCTGGGCGCTCCTGTAATCCTGCTCGAGCTGCATGTAGCGCTGGTTCGCCTGCCCCTGATCCTCCTCGAGGCTCGGTTGGTCGATGATCGCCACGGTCTGGCCCACGACCACCTCCTCCCCCACTTCGAGGTTCAGATCGATCAGCGTTCCGCTGGCGTCGGCCTCGATGAAGTAGTAGGTACCCGCCGCCAGGATGCCGGGGCCGGCCACCCGCGTCGGGATGGTCCCGACGATGCTCCACACGACGACACCGGCGAGGACGACCCCGATCGTGAGGACGGCGAGCCAACCCTTCGGGGAGGTCACCCGCATGAGCTCGTCCAGCCGCTCCGGCGAGGCCATCTTGTCGAGCGCAGCTTTGCGAAAGAGCCCTTCACTCATCACTCACTCCGTCGGCCTGCCCCCACCGGTGAGCGCGTGCCGGTCGACCCTATCGTGGCGCCACGAAAGCCTGCGGGTCGAACCTGATCGTCTCGGCCCCGTCGCCCGTGGCCGCGAAGCCAAGCAGGTTGCCGACCTCGAACTTCAGGCGAGCGAGGAGGCTCAGGTGGAGCTGCAGGGTCCGCACGAGCTGGATGGTCGCAGCGGTGAGGTCCTCCTCCGTCGTCAGGACGTCGATCAAGCTGATCTCGCCGCCCCGGTAGGCCTCGGTCGCCGCCTGCAGCGTCTGCTCATGATAGGCGACTGCCGCTCTCTGGTGCGCCACCATCTGCCGGGAGCGCTCGAGCCGGCCGGCCAGGTCGACGACCTGGTCCCGGATCCCCCGCCCGAGGTCGCCGAGCTCGATCTCGCTCTGGGTCAGCGCCGCGCTCTGTTGCACGAACCGGCCCTTGGCCACGTTGTTGCCGAACGGGAAGTCCCAGCTGAAGCCGAGCTTGATGAACGGTTTCCATTCCTCGTTGAGCGACCGCCAGTACCCTGCCGGCTCGTCGAAATGAAGCGGGGACTCGGCCGGTCGCTGGTCGGGGTCGAGCTCGTCGGGAAGATGCCGGAAGAAGGGGCTCTCGTACAGAGTGCTCAGGCCCCCGTTCACGACCAGGTCGAACTGCCGCTTGAGATCCGCCTGCGCCGCGTCGGTCAAGATCCGCTGGCCTTCGCACAGGCTGCCCAGCGCCTTCCGGTCCCAGCGTTGCGCCAGGGCCTGCTCGATGAGCGGACCGGCCGGCTCGATCGGCGCGAGCGAGTCGGGCAGCGCATCCGCCGCGAGCGGCGCCTGGCCGATGGTATCGACCTCGGCGCCAATCGCGTTCGCGAGGACGACGCGACCGATCAGCACGGCGATTCGTTCATCGGCCGCGGCGCCGTTGACGGTCGCGACCCGGGCTCTGACCCGGTCGAGCTCGGAACCCGGCAGCTCGCCCGTGTTGACGAGCTGCGCGGTCAGCTCGACGATCTGCTGCTGGCGCGCTCCGGACTCCTCGAGCAGGGCAAGCGTCCGCTGCGCCGCCACGAGATCGAGGTACGCGAGGATAGTGCTGAAGACCTCGCTGGTCATGGTGTGGTGCAGGAGCGCGCGCTGCGCTTCGACGCTCTTTCCCGCCGCGCGCTCCGGGGCGGCGGCCGAGACCGCACCCCGCCCCTTGCCCAGAGGCACCGAGAGTCCGATGGCGGCGAGCGAAGGAAACTCGTTCCTGATACCCATCCCCCCGAAACTCGGGTCGAGCGACTTCTTCGCGAAGTTGCGCTGGGAGCTCAGCAGGCGGAGCAGCGCATCCAGCCGCAGTCCATTGTGCAGGCGCTTCTGGTAGCCGACATCGATCGCCGTGCTCTGCGCGACCTGGTCCTCGGGGACGGCGCCGTTGCGGGCCAGAGCCAGCTCCGCCTTCTTGGCCACCGCCTCGGCGATGTGCTGGCCCAGGGCCAGCCGCTCCATCTGCAGCTCGACGTTGTCCGTGATAAGATCGTCCAGGCCGAGACCCATGATCTGGTCGACGCGGTCCACCATGTCGAAGGTGGTCTCGGAGCGCGGGCCGAGGTCGTCGTCCGGGTTGCACAGATCCAGGATGTCGGCGGCCTCCTGGTCGATGCCATCGAGCCGGACGATCAACACATCCTCGTAGAAAAGCCCGGTCCCCCGCACCCGATCGCTAGCCTCCAGGACCTCGATGGGGTCCGGCTCGAGACCTTCCGGGCAGGCCGGGAACATGGTCTCGCCCTGCGCGATGGCATCCAGGAACTGCTCGTTCAGCTCGGCATAGCCGCTCGCCAGCGCACCCAGCAGAGCCCGTTTCTCCTCTTCCCGCTCGATCAGGAACGGGAAGTTCTCATGCTTGTCCACGCTGTATTCGGCCGTCACCTCCAGCGTTCCCTCGAACAGGCCAGAGGCCGACAGGTACTGCCCGCGGGCCAGGCCGACGTTCTGCTCGGCGACCTGGATCGCCGGATCATGCTGGAGAGTCAGCCGCACGGCCTCGCCGAGCCCCAGGCTCGGCTCGGTGATCCGCGCGGGGGGGCGGACGGCGGACGGGAACGCGGCCGGGTTGGTCACGCTCGTCACGGCAGGGTCCGGCGCGGCGGATACGGAGGAGACGGAGGAGATAGCGGCGGCAAGCGCCAGGAGGACTCCCAGAGTGAGCCCGGATGTCCCGGCCCCCGCGCGTGCTCCTCGACTCATGGCTACCGCTCCAGCTCGTTGGCGGTGGGCAGAGTGACGAGGGTCTCGCGAGAAACGACGCTGCGGTCTGCTTCGTGAGAGACCAGAGCGCCGGTCTCATACCGGATCTGCGCCAGGAGCCGGGCGATGTTCTGGCGCGCCAGAGCGAGCTCGGACAGCGCGCTGGTCTGCTGATCCTCGGTCAGGATCGTGTCGATCAGCGAGGAGTCTCCGGCCCGGTAGCGCTCGATCTCGGCGGTGATGGTGCGGTCGTAGAGCTCGACCGCCGCCCGCGCTTGCCGCACGCGTTCGGCGGCATCGGCCAAGGAACGCGCGTCCTTGACGATGTTGAGCTTGATCCGCCGGGCCAGGTCCGCGGAGTCGATGCTCCGCAGGCGCAGGTCGGCCTCCCGCTGCGCCAGCCGGCCGTTGTAGAAGTCGTTGCCGCCGAGCGGCTTTTCCCAGTTGACCGCCAGGCGGGCGCTCGGTCCGACCCATCGATCGAAGGCATCGGCGACCGTCCGCTCGGCGAGGCCGGTCGTCCAGACGCCGCCCTCTATGTCGAGGCGCGACCTGGTGTCGATCTCGGCTCCGCGAACCAGTACCTGGCCGGACTCCTCCGACTTCTGAGCCGCCGCCAGATCCTGGCGGCGTTTCATGGCCGCGTTCATCAGGGCGGTCATCTCGGCGTCCGAGATCAGCGCCGGCGGCAGATCCGGGAATGTATCCCGCGCTGCGGGAATGGTCCGCTGGTCCTCGGTGACGGCGGCGCCCATCACTGCGGCCAGATTGACCCGGGCTTCGTGCAACTGGCGCTGGGAGTCTTCGAGACGGGCCTGCGCCCGGGCCTGGTTGGCCTGGATGCGCGCGAGCTCGGAGCTGGCCACGTCGCCTCCGGCGACCAGGGCCTGGGTCAGCTCGACCAACCGCGCCTGCAGCGCCACGGATCGCGACGCGATGTCGGTCAGGTCCTGGGCCAGCCGCGCATCCCAGTAGGCAAGCACCACCCGCAGAACGCTGGCTGCGGCCTGGTGCCTGAGGAACGCAAGACTGGCGTCATGATCCAGCCGCGAGGCCGTCTCTCCAGCCGCGGCCGCATCGGCGCCGCTGCCGCGGAGCAGGGGGTAGACGGCGTTCAATCCCAGGTTGAAGACGAACAGGTCCTCGATGCCCATGCCACCGAGATCCGCCGGATGCTGCTTGCCCACGAAGTTCTGTCCCTGCGCATCTCCCTCGAAGTACGGCTCGAGCTGGAGACCGCTGCGGAATTGCTTGGGCATCGCGACCAGGAGATGCCCGCCGTAGATCTCCTCCTCCTCCGGTGTGCCGCCGATCGCCTGCCGCGTCGCGGTCAGCTCCTGGAACTTCTCCTCCGCTGTGCGGATCGCTTCGACGGTCTCGTCGATATAGGTCGTGAGGAACTCGTTGCGGACCGCTTCCAGCTCTTGCCGCTGCTGCGGATCCGCGGTCTGCAGGATCAGCGTGTCGATGAGCAGCAGCTGCGCATTGAGCTCCGGATCCGGAAGCGTCACCACACCGGGATTGCTGGTCTGGGCTGCGACGAGCGCATCGAGCAGGGCATTGCCGTCATCTGCCGCCTGCTGGTTCGCACTGATCGTCTCATCGAGCGTGTCGCGCTTCTCCTGCTCGAGCTCTCGCTGGCTCTCCCTGAGTTCCTGTCGCCGGTACTCCCCCGAGAGGTCGCCGACCAGAGCCGCGTCGAACTTCCCGCTCTGCTCCTGGGCAACGCCTTGCTGGAAGTCGGCCTGAGCGCTCTGCAGCTTGATGTCGGGATCGTTCACCAGCGCAAGCCGCACAGCCTCCACGAGGCCGATGCCTTCGTCCGGGAACTCGAGAACCGGCGGCTGGTAGCTGTCCGCGGCCGTGACCGGGGTGACAGCACCGCCCGCGCCGCCCAGCTCCAGGATGGACATGACCGTGACAATCTTGAACGACATGTATCTCGTCATGGTGATTCTCCGCCGGGTCGTCCCTGGCACGGAACGTGCTCCTCGCCTGCGAACGTTGTCGCGGCACAACGACACGGCACACCAGCCTCTCGGCCGCGATGGCAGGGGGGGTCCGCTGGCCCCGGGACGCGCTGCGTACGGTCTATCAAGGCCGGACCTGGAAGTCAATCGCCCCGCCGGTGATGCGCCGCTGGCGCAAGCCTCTTGCTGGCCCCGCGGGTCTCCGAGAAGGAGGTCGCCCACGGTGCGCAGCGGCGCTTGACGAATTGGACCATCTCCGTGTACCCGAGGGGAGTAATGAACATGCACTCACGGCAACCGCTCGCGCGCAGGCGTTCGATCGCCTCGGTGTAGAGAGGCATGATCCGCCCATGCCGCGCCAGGTCGCGCCGCATGAAGCTGCAGGTGAAACGGACCAGGCCGGGCTCGATCTCGTGGTTGATCACCCAGCCGACCACCTGGCCCTGATGGCGCAGGCCGACGCTCGAGACGGCGTCGAATCCGGCACTATCGTGGCGCCACGGTTCGAGTCCGGGGGCGATCCAGGGCGACTCGGCCTGCGAGCGCTTGAGTTCGGCGCGCTCCTCGTCCTTGAGCTCCGCCCACGGGAAGATCTCGTAGGCCGGCGGCCTGAGGCGGAGCCGGCCGAACCACGCGGTGTCGAGAGCCTGCTCTGGCGTGAAGCGCAAGGTGACAGTTCGCGTGACGGGCGGCGACCAGGAGCGCTTCTCGAGCACCCGCTCGAACGCCGGGATGCTCGGCTTCCCGAGCATGTAGACCACTGCCACCTCGGCAAAGCCACGTGCGCTCAGCGCCGCCTCGAGTTTCTCAACGAGCGCGGTCGCCAGGCCCTGGTTGCGCAGCTCCGGACTCGTGTAGATCGAGAGCAGCTCGGGCACGCCACCCACCGTGACCGGACATTCCGCCAGCAACAAGGCCGCCGGGGCACCGTCGTGCCAGGCTCCGATCGCCAGGGGTTCGATGGCCTTGGTATCCCCCTGTTCGGGGTGGCGCGGCTGGATCGCCAGCGAGAGCAGGTGCCCGTAGACGGGGAATGTCATCGTCTCCCACACGGGAGCCAGCGGCGCTTCGAGCTGTGCCAGCTCAGCCTTCATCACCCTTCCTCCAGCGAACTCCCGGGCTCGGGAGCGGGCAGATCCACGGCGAACCCGAGAACGGATGGCAAGCGTGCGGGGGCGAAGAGCCGAAGCAGCTCGTATCCGACGCCCGCCAGACCCCGGAAGAACCCGGGGGCGAACACGCGG
>Ga0316626_10000923_pt1 | contig 12433 bp, 9 predicted proteins | sample OWC_Aug_T1_C1_D5_FD_207656 | JGI IMG/M metagenome (GOLD analysis project Ga0316626, IMG submission 207656) | Wetland soil microbial communities from Old Woman Creek delta, Ohio, United States - OWC_Aug_T1_C1_D5_A | ecosystem: Environmental > Terrestrial > Soil > Wetlands | place: USA: Ohio...
TAGACATAGCGGGGTCGTTGAGGGCCCCCTGCGGCAGTGCCGCAGTCGCGAGGAGGCGGGTGAAATCCATGAATGGAGAAAGGTCGGAATTTGTCGATTCACGGGTCGGACTCGGCGCCGCGCTCGTCGCCGCGGTGGTTGCTCTGATCGCTACGACCTGTTCGGCGGCTGACTTCTATAGTTGGGTGGACAAGAGCGGAGGGGTGCACTACTCGAACGCGCCATCTGAAGTGCCGGCGGGCAAGGCCGCGACGCGCGTCACGATGAAAGAGGAAGCGATGTCGTCTGGCGCGTCACACCGGCAGGCGGGGACGGAAGCCGACGGAGAGGTCGAGGAAAAGGTGGAAGCTCGGGTGCCACCGCCATCGGGCGTAGCGGGACAGAAATCAAGACAGCCAACATCAGCAGAGGTGAGTCTCGCGCGCTACGACTTGAGGCGTGAGCTCACCGATGCGGAAGCCCAGCTGGCAGACATCGACAGGAGACTCAGCGAGCTTGCCGAGGTGCGCATGCAACATGCGAATCGACCGCACCCGTCTGTTGGCGGCTTGCGGGCCGTTGGTGCTGCTGACGTGCGTTCCCCGGAGGAAGAGGCGCTCGAGGAAAGACGCAAGGGGCTGACCAAGCAGACGGAGGACATACGGGCCCGCCTTGCGGCGTTGCCGACGCAGTAGTGCGAGGCTGTTGCGGATCTTCCCGGACGGCTTGCCCGGGTCGCACAGAACTTACCCTCGTGCCAGTTCAATAGCTTTCGCTTCGTCTGCTGCCTAAGACGACCATGGTCATCCTCTTTGTCCTCAACACAGCCCTCGTTGTCACCTTTGCAGTGGTGCTGCGACGTCGTGGCCTGCTCGGCTACCCCAAGGGCGGGAAGTGGTACGCCACGTGGCTCACCGCCGGCGTCATAACGCTGATGGACGAGCTGACCTCCGTCTTCTACGCGCCGGCCGAGGCGCATCGCTTCATCGGCACACACGCCATCTTCTTCATCGCATTCACGTCGCTGCTCATGCGCTTCCTGTCGAGCCGCATGGTGGAGATCGCGCAGATCCTCGAGCGCCACGACATCCGTGGCGGCGGGGTCTATTCATTCTCGTATTTCGTGCTGGGGCCAACGGCGTCGTTCGTGGCCGTTGCCTCCATCATGGTCGACTACATCCTGACCGCCTGCATCTCGACCGTGAGTGCGGTGATCAATGGAACGGCCTTCGTTCCACTAGGTCCGACCGGCGGCTACGTGCTGATCCTCGCCATAATCTGGGGTGTAGCGGGTCTCAACATCCTCGGCATTCGCGAGAACGCTCGCGTCACCTTCGGCATCTTCATCGCAGCCGCGGTGGTGTTCGTGAACCTGATTGCGCTGGGCATTCTCCACATAGCCCCGCAGAGTCCGGGCATCATGCTGGGCAGCGCCACGGAGGTGGTCAGCGACATCGGCAGTAGCGGAGTCACTAACGCCGTGCAGGTCATCACGATCGGCGTGGCGAGCTGCGTGCTTGCGTACTCCGGCATCGAATCGGTATTGCAGACGGCTAGCCTGGTAGAGAGCTGGCGCGACATCGCCAAAGCGTACTGGTTTCTCGCCCTGACCGTCGGCATTGTCACGCCGGTCCTGTCCGCCCTCGCCCTCTCTGCCCCTATCAACCTTGCGGAGCACGAGGGCGACCTCATTCCTCACCTGGCCACGCTGGTGGCCAACGTGCCCTTCGGGGTGGTTGTGGGGCTTCTGGGAAGCGTCATCCTGACGATGGCGGTGAACACTGCCTACGTAGCGTCGAGCGAGCTGCTTGAACGGGTGGCGCATCGCTACCGCTTCCACTGGCTCGTCGCAACCAATCGGCGCGCGGCGCTCTACCGCATCCATCTCCTCAATGCGTTCCTCTACACGGGGATCATCATCCTCACCGCCGGTTCACAGCAGGTCCTAGCCGAGATGTACGCGATCGGCTTACTCGCCAGCTTCTGCATCAATGCAGGCTGCCTCCTCATCTACCGTTTCTTCACTGGAACCAAGGAGATCCCCGATTACTACACGTCCCGTGCAGGCACCCTGCTCCTCGAAGCAATCCTCGTCGCTTGCTTCGTCTACCTCGCCATACACAAGCCCTACGGCCTTGCTCTCTGGGCCTCGGTGGTAGGGCTCATCCTCGCCGTCGGCATTCCCTTGTCGCGTCGCTACGGCCCTGAGCGTCGGGAGGTGCGTCGGAGCGACTTCCCGATGGAGATGCTCATGGCACTGGCCGAGAGTGATGGCCCTTTACACCTCTACCTGCGGCGCCCCGGCGAGCTGAAGGTCACACAGACCCGTTCTGACACCGCATTCGTCACGTTCTTCTCTCCGCGGCAGGCGATTCCTGAGAAGGTCACACCGAATCACTATCGGTTTCCCCTTCAGCCGGGCGGCTTCTACCGCAGTATCGTCGCGATGCTGGCGCTCGTACAGGAGGAGTTCTCCGCGCAGGAAGTGTACGTTCACTTCGGCTGGCCCCTCTCGTCGTGGCTGGATCGCATGGCGATGGGGTTGTTTGTTGCCAACCTCTTGCGCCTTCCCAAACTGTTCCCCGGCCTGCACTTTGTTATTGAGCACGGCGCGGGGGAGGAGCGCGCGAGCGTGGGGCTGTAATTCGATGGACATCCTGGTTGACGCAGCAGCGCAAGGGCAAAGCCCTACACGGTTTCCGGTTCGCACCTGGTTGATTGCGTTTGCGGGCTGGGCGTTTGACTTCTACGACCTGGTCCTGTTTTCGTTCCTGCTCATTCCCATCGGCAATGATTTGAGCCTGACCGAGACTCAGGAGGCGGTTCTGCTGGGTGTGGCACTGGGGGGATCGGGTGCCGGCGGCATCCTCTTCGGGTACCTCTCTGACCTCTGTGGTCGCAAACGCATCATGACAGCGACCATCTGCCTCTACTCGCTTGGCACCGCCTTGACCGCGTTCTCGACCGGCCCGGCGAGCCTTCTGGTGTTTCGGTTGCTGACCGGCCTGGGTGTGGGCGGCGAATGGGCCGTGGGGCACGCCGTCCTGGCCGAAGCCGCTCCCGCGCACATGCGTGGCCGCGCATCCGCGCTTCTCCAGGCAGGCGAGCCGGTCGGCGTGGGTTTGGCGGCAGTCGTCGGCCTGCTGGTCTCACCGCTCATCGGCTGGCGTGCTGTCTTCTTGGGCTCCTCTGCCTCCGCACTGGTGGCGGTGGCCGTGCGCCGCCACCTGCCAGAGTCGTCGCTCTGGCAGCGACAGAAACACGCGCGCCTGTCGCCGGCCGCAGCCCTGCGCATCATCGTGCGCCAGGGCCTGTTGGTTCCGCTCCTGAAGGGCTGGGTGCTTGGGGTGTTCAAGCTTGGCACTTACTGGACCTGTTACACCTGGCTGCCGAAGTTCTTGCAGAACCAATTCCACCAACCCGTTGGGCGTTCCGCACTCTGGATGTTGACCGCGCAGCTCGGCCAGCTTCTGGGCATGATGGCGTTCGGTCTGGTCTCTGACCGCTACGGCCGGCGCAAGGCCTTCACCGTGTACTCTCTGCTGACAGCCGCGGCTCTCTACCCGCTCGCGTTCCATTGGGAGCTGTTGCTGCCTCGCCCGATGCTCTTCTGGAGCGTGCTTTTCGCGCTCGGCCTGGGCTCGGGTTGCACCGCGGGGTTCGGGGCCCTGCTGGCCGAGCTGTTCCCGACCGAGGTCCGTAACTTTGCCATGGGGACGACTTACAACTGCGCACGTGGCGTGCAGTTCTTCGCGCCTATCCTCGTCAGCGTGCTCGTGGCCGGCTATGGCCTGCGTGGTGGTCTTGGGTTGCCTTTGGTGCTCGCTCTCGCCACGGGCGCCTGGGTCTGGACTCTGCCAGAAACGCGCACCCGCAACCTAGCCAGAATTGCTGCCGAGTGAAGCCAGCGACGACCGCGTGGGTCGGTACTATGGATCGGTTACATGGCGTGGTCCGGCATGATCCCTCTCTCCCTTTTCGTGCTCACCTGTCGCTGCAGGAAAGTCCGTGAGAACCGGAATTGCTGACGTTTTCGCCTCCGCCGGCGTAACCTGCACGGCATCAGTAATTACAGGCACCGGCTGCGGCTCGACCCTGGCGCTCGAGCGCCTTGGTGCGGCGCTGAACGAGGAACGCCGGCCGCACCACCTTGACGAGCGCCGGCACGACGATGAGGCCGCCGAAGGTGTTGAACGCCATGAGCAGGGCGAGGAGCAGACCCATCTCGGCCTGGAACTTGAGGTCCGCGAACCACCAGAAAATCGTCCCGGCGAGCATCGTCGTCGCCGTGAAGATGATGGCCTTGCCGGTGGTCGCCGTGGCGTAGTCGACGGCGTCGTCGACGTCGCGTCCCTCGTCGAAGGCGTCGATCATCCGGCTGAAGTGGTAAATGCCGTAGTCGACCCCGACGCCGGCCCCGGCCGCAGCGATAGGCAACGAGTTCACGTTAAGGTCAATGTGGTAGATCACCATCACCGCCTCGGTGACGACCTGGGAGAGAACAACGGGAACCATCAGGATGAGGGTCCCCGTCCACGATCCATAGGTGATGTAGAGGCACAGGGCGACTACCGAGAAGATGAGCATCAGGTTGATCCAGTAAGAGCTCTCCACCGCCTGGTTGACCGCGGCGAGCACGCCGAACAGCCCGCCCGCGAAGAGGAAGTCGACCTGCGGGCCACCGTACTGCACGGCGAAGCGCTTCGCCCAGTCGATCGCGCTCATGATGATGTCATGCGAGTACCCGTGAAAGAGCGTTATGATGCTGCCGTAGCGCGCCGTCGAGTCCATGAAACGATCGAGGTCGCCCGCCCGGCCGGTGTGGGTGAACATGTAGAACAGCTCGGCGATGTCCTTGGTGCGGTCGGGCACGAACCCCCACTTGGGGTCGCCCTCATGGTAGAGGCGCGCGAGCTGCTTGACGATGTCGACGATGGTGACCGACGCACCGGCACCCTTGGCGGCTTCCATGTGGTCGGCGAACTCCTCCATGATCGTGAGGGGCTCGACGTCCTTCATTCCGTTCTCGCGCTTGGTGTCGGCTATGATGATGAGCTGGCTCGCGCCGAGGAACTTGTCGTTGAGCTTCTGGTAGGCGACGTTGTAGGGATGCCGCGGGAAGAGGAGCGCGGCACCGGGCGTCATGTCACCAACCTTGAGGTGGCGGCCGTAGCTCCAGCCGACGACGGCGATGGCGGCGGTGGCGGCGATCATCGCCCAACGCCGCCAGCCCGCGCTCATGGCGATGACCGCCTTCGTGATGCCTCGGTAGATCTCATCCGACCATCGCGTCAGTACGGCAGCGCCCACCGCGAGGGCGATGCCGCCGCCGGTGCCGAGCAGGCGTCGAACCTCGATCACCGCCCACACGACTGCCCCCGCCCCGAGGATGCTCCCCACCACCCGAAGCGGGCGGCGCAGCCACGCCGGAACGATCGAATCACCCCTCACCCCCGGGGGGTTGATCACGGAGAGAATGATCGGATGCAGGGTGACGACGCTGACGAACATGCTGATGACCCAGAAGCTCGCGAAGATCGCCACCTTGCGGATGAGCGGGATGAGGGCCACCGGGAAGACGAGCGGTGCGAGGAAGGTGAAAGCGGCGAAGACGCCCGCCGCCAGGAGGATCAAGACCTGGCGCCGGCCCCCGGTCTTCACTCGCGCAGCAATCCAGCCCGCCACCGCGATGAAGAGCGTGAGGTTGAGCGACAGCGAGGTGCACAGGCCGCCGGCGATGATGAGAAGCGCCATGCCGTCGGCCACTATCGAGGCGATCGCGGGCGGGAAGAGATGGGAGTACGACTCGACGATCGCGGCCTTCTTGTCCCCGAGCCGGCGGTACTCCTCGTGGTAGCGGTCCATCGATTGGACCGAGTGGCTGAGGGCGCGAGCAGTGAGAAAGATGGGGATGACGAGCACAAGCGGGTCTAGGGTGAATCCGAGGATTGCCCCGAAGGCGAGGCCCCACACACCGGATAGAAGCCCCGAGAACATCGGCACCCAGATGCCGGTCCAGGTGCGGAAGTAGTTCCACAGCAGGAAGCACAGCACCGCGGCCGTCACCACGAATACCCGCCCCACCTGCGGCACGTAGCGCATGATCGAGGTGAAGAGCCACGGGAAGCCGGTGATATAGATCTTGTGGTTGGAGTCCTCCTCGTGCGCCTTGAGGGCCATCAGGCGGTCGTAGAGATAGTTGAAGTCGAGCGCCTCCTCCCAGAACCCGGCGTTGATCGCCGCTGCCGTGTCGTCCTGCGAGACGAGCAGGCCTCGCATGCCGCGCGTCGAGTAGACAGCGAACTTCACGCGATCGGCATCCTCCTGCGTCTCCGGCACACCGGGGTAGAAGACCTCGCGGACCTGGATCGCGCCGGCGTAGGTGCTGATGCTTTTTGCCTTCGGGTGCGCGATCGAGAGGATCTGGTACGGGATGACGCCCTTGGTCTCCACGATGTACCGCGTCATGCGGTCGAGCTTCTGCAGCGTCTCGGGGTTGTAGATGTCGCCGTGCTGGACCTCGAGGATGACGTTCAGGATGTTGGCGCTTCCGAACATGCGCCGGAACTCTTGGTACATCTTGATGTACGGATGCTGCGGCGGGTAGAAGTCAAAGAAGTCCGTGTGCAGCCGCATGTTCCGGAGCGAGAAGAGGAAGCCTACGCTCACGACCGCCACCACGAGGGAGACGGCAACGCGGTTGCGCAGGAGGAACCGCAGGTACGCCGCGATCCAGCGCTTGGGGATCATGTTGAGTAACGTCCCATACCGTAGAAGACTGGCTACCTACCCGAGGCCGCGATTATGGTACGCCGCGGATCACGGGGTCATCCAGGAAGGAGCCCCAAAGCAGAGGGAGGGTAACCCGATACCACAGTACTACGTTGGACTCGATGCGCATAGCAAGTGGAGTAGGTTGGTGGTCGAGGGCAGTGAGGGACACGTCCGTGCCGAAGGATGAGGTAGCTATGATGCCGGCTTGGCTTGCCGAGTGGGTCGCGGTGCATGTGGCCGTGCGTCTCAACCGCCTCAAGCGTCTTGTGGTACGCGGTTCAGGATACGGTGTTTGACACGCGCAGCGCATGCGGGTACCTCCTCAGTGGTCGTAGTTTGCATAAGGCGAGCGTGTGAGAGGGCGGCGAGGGAAGAAACCATGGCGGAGAGATCACCATCCAATCCCAGATCGGCAGGAACAGCGTACCGTTTCCTTGAGATTGTGCCGCCCGGAACCCAGATCGACTTCGTGGGCTTGAGCAAGTACGGGATGATCGTCTCCGGCGTACTGGTGCTGGCAGCGGTCCTTCTGTGGGTCGCCCGGGGAGGGCCGAACTACGGGATCGATTTCGCCGGGGGGACCATGGCGCACCTGCGGTTTAGCGAGAGCCGCACCGCGGCCGAGGTGCGCCAGGCACTTGCCGAAGGCGGCTATGGCGACGTCGAACTGCAGGACCTGGGCGGTGAGGGAAGGGAGTTCCTCCTGCGAGTTGCGGGTTCCGGCTCCACCCAGGACCGCGTCGCCAAGGAAGCCACGGACATATTGCGGAATTCCATGGGGGCCGAATCCTTCGAGGTCCTCCGGACCGAGATGGTAGGCCCAAAGGTGGGCAAGGATCTTCGGCGCAAGGCGATTCTCGCGGTGATCGCCTCGACGATAATGATGGGCGTGTATGTGGCGTTTCGCTTCCAGCCGCGCTTTGGAATCGGGGCGGCGGTCGCTCTCGTGCATGATGTGGCCGTAACGGTGGGGGCGCTGCTGTTGTTCAACTACGAGTTCGATCTGTCCGTGGTGGCTGCTCTACTGACGATCGTTGGATTCTCGGTGAACGACACGGTGATCATATCGGACCGCGTTCGGGAAAACATGCGGAAGATGCGGCGCGAGCCTCTCGCCAAGATTGTCAATCTCAGCATAAATGAGACGCTCAGCCGGACGATCCTGACTACGGGCACCGCCATCTTCGTAATTCTCGCCCTGTACTTGCTCGGCGGAAGCGTCATCCATGGCTTTGCCTTTTCACTGCTTGTGGGCTTCGTCGCGGGGACGTACTCGACGGTCTTTGTGGCGTCACCGCTGGTGTTGTTCTTCGAAGGATCACGCCGCGGGTAGCCTCATAGACCTATTAGCCCCTTGACAGCCCATCTTCACGGACAGACGTGGTCCTATTCATCCAACAGGCCTATGGCGGCGCGCGACCTAGACGGGCTCCAGGCGAGAGGCCCATTCAGCGCGGTTCCTTCTCTCCTGCGAGTGCTTTGACCTCGTTCAGCCGGTCGTGGTAGCACGACGCACACGCGACGCGGTGGGTTGCCAGGAGTGACTCGACCTCGGCTTCGGTGAGGTCATCGCCGTAACGGATGTCGCTACCGGGGCCGACCAGGCGGGGCCCTTGCTGCCAGAAGCGGCGGCGGCCGATCGTCTTGCCGCACACCGCGCACGTCTTGGTTTCGTACCAGGCCATAATCACACACTCCTACTCTTTCAGCAGCCACTTGGCTGCCAGGATGAAAAGCGTGGGAACTACGATGAAGTAGAGAAAGGTCCTCCAGAGCACGCCGAAACCGGTCATGGAGCTTGGCGCTTTCGCGCCCGGCTCGGGCTCGTGTTCCCGTCCGGGTTGCATGAGACTTCCTTTCCGCGGCCGCGGGCGGCCGCTCTCCGGCGACGACGAGTGCCTGCTCACCGGCGTGGGTGTGTTCGCCGTCGCAGTGAACGCGATCGCGAACTGGATGGAAAGACGGTCAGGCCGGAACGGGTGATGGGTCGCTCAGGGAGCGTGTGAGTGGCTGCTTGCGGTGAAATGCGGGGGGGTGGGCCGTCGGCTCTGGTACGGCAGGCGCCCTGAGCCGGGTATTAAGAGCATGCATGGGCCGTGAAACGTGCACTGGCTCTCGGAAGGCTCGCTGGCTCCTGGAGGCCAGCAGGGTCGTCTGTCCGTCGGTCGGTATGAAGAGCAGGGTCGTGGCGCCGTCCGCCAGCTCAATTGTGACATCATGCCGCGGGGCGGCCGTGATGAGTACGCCCGGCATGCCGTCATAACCGGCCGTGCCGAGCAGGATCACCGAGAGCACAATGGACAGGACCCGGCGCCGCATCGGCGCGTAGAATATCCAATGGCGCCGGCCAAGTCGAGCCGGCAAGCGCCAACTGTCCCGCTCCTGCGACAAGGGAGGCAAGTACGTCTTGGTTTCAAGCGTAGGGGCAGAGGGTGCCGCGGTACGCTTTCAGCAGGAGCCAGCCGAGGGTTGTCATTTCGCCCCCGGGCCCCGCGCTCGCGTTTCCTCTGCGTCCCACCTAAGGCCCGCCTGCCGGACGAGTAGTGTGAAGAAACACAGCAACAGCCCGATGAACAGCGCGGTCAGCGTTGCCGAGCGGCTCGCGAGAACTTTGGCGATGTAGGTACCTGCATTCTGGTAAAGGAACAGCGCGAAGATAGTGAGCAGGAACAAGGGTGAGACGTACTTGATGATGTACCTGTACACACGCGGGATCCGGAGCGCCGCGCCGCGATGGGCTTCCTCGAAGCCACGGTCGATGCCCATCACCCACCCGAACACGATCACGGTGATCGTTGCCAGGACGAAGATCATCACTTGTCCCACCCAGAAATCCATGATGTCGAGCGCCACCAGGTTCTTGCTGAAATAGACTACCAGGAGCGACCCACTTCCCGTCACCATCCCGAGCAGCGTCACTGAGGTGCGCCGGTTGACCCGGAAGCTCTCTTCGATGAACGCGATAGCCGGCTGCAGCATCGACACCGACGAGGTGAGAGCGGCAAGGGAGAGCAGCGTGAACCAGAGGAAGCCGAAGAGGCGACCGGCGGGAAGGTATTCGAAGATGACGGGTAACGTGTAGAAGCCAAGCCCGAGTGTCGAGCCGGCAACTTTCTCGATCGGGGAGGGGCCGAGAAAGATAAAAGCCGCCGGAATCGTGATGAGTCCGCCGAGCACCACCTCGCAGAACTCGTTCGTGGCGCTGGCGGTGAGTCCCGAGAGGACGATGTCGTCGCGCGAGCGGAGGTAACTGGAGTAGGTCAAGACTATCCCGAAGCCGACCGAAAGGCTGAAGAAGACCTGCCCTGCCGCCTGGAGCCAGACCTCGGGGTCTAGGATCACCTGCAGGGCCGATTTCCCTTCCGGGATTTTCGGGTTCCACATGAACCCGAGTCCGTTGAGGACGTTCTGCTCGGGCAGGTCTGGGTTCGGCGTGCCCAACGTGAGCACGCGAATCAGGATCACGACGGCCGCCAGCATCAACGCGGGCATTGCCCACTTGCAGAAGGCCTCTATGCCACGCGAGAGTCCTCGATAGATCAGGTAGAAATTGACTGCGAAGGCGATGATGAGAAACAGGAGGGCCGGCTGGACACCTTCCGTCGTGACGAGGCCATCCTCGCGGGCGCCGACGAAGGCTTCGAAGAAAGCCCCGTACCGATCGGGGTCCCGCCCGAGGCTGAGGTCGCCCGTGATGTAGTACCAGCCGTAGGCGATGCACCACGACTCGATGTAGACATAGTACATGTAAATCGTCACCGGGATGAGTAGCGCGAGCACACCGATGTAGTGACTGCCGCGCACGGGCCAGACGGCGCGGAAGATGCCGGCTGCGCTGCTGTAGCCGCGCATACCGCCGTAGCGGCCGAGCGTCCACTCGCACCAGCCGATCGGAATGCCCATCAGGAACAAGGATGCGAAGTAGGGAATGAGAAAAACGCCGCCGCCGTACTTGGCAGCAAGGCCCGGAAACCGCAGGAAATTGCCGAGGCCGACAGCCGACCCGGCCACGGCGAGGATGACTCCTAGCCGGCTTTCCCAGTGCTCGCGTTGTGGCTGCTGTGATGATTCGCCCATCGTTGGGGCTCCGCGGGATCCCTGCCTGCCTCCCTCTCTACAGCTGCTCGATGGCCCTTACGGCACGGAATTGCCCCGCCGTCCCGGGCAGTTTGGGCGGGGATCGTGAGTGCGAGCGCGCAGCCTAATCGGGCACAGGCGGGAAATCAAATCTTTCTGGCACGTGCGCGACCGACCTCGCCACTGCAGGGCTGCTGCGGTGCATGAGCCACGGGGCCTGGGTGGCCCGTGGCGACGACAGAGGAGCTGCCGTGGAAATCCCTGGGCGAAGACCATCATCGGGCCGGGAGGCGTCGTTCGATGCGGGGGCCCGAAGCACCACCAATCCAGTGGGTCGCTGCTCGCCTCCTGCGTCTGGGCGACCCTGGCTCGGTTGGGATGAGGACCTGGGCTCAAGAAGCCATCCCACCCGACCGACCCGAAGGCGATCTGCTGACTACCACCCCGGTGGGGCGTCCGGCACCCACACTATAGCCAGTAGGGTGTCGCCCCGATCCCGGTTCACCTCCCTGAACACCTCCCACTCCTCCGATTGCACCTCGATCTCGATGATCGGGTAGCCAATCGGCTCGCCCGGTCCGACGCAGATGAACGTATCCGGGTCGAATGCATGCACACCGTAGGTATCAGCGATGGCATGGCCTATCTCCTGCTGCCATGGAGTTGGGCATACCCCGGGCTTGGGAACGACCGTTAGGTTCCAGGCAATCGTTCGCATGGCGGCGGGATGGGCCACACGCCCGCATGTCAGCCGCCGTGGATGCTCCGGCACCTTTGCGGCACCTATGGCAAGGGCTTCGAGCATGCTGAAGAGGCCTCGCCGCCTAAACTGCGGGGCGATGCAACAGATCCCAGCGAGCTCGACCACCTGCGCAGGTAAGCGGGGAAGGTCCATGACTCGACGTTCCCCAACAGCGAAGCCAGCCGGTGTCCCTTGGTGCTCGGATAGGGCGAAGTAGCGCAGCGTTCGCAGCGATTTTTCCAGGTACGCTCGGTTCGCCTGGCGGTAGTTCATCTCGAAGAGAGCAAAGGCATTCTGGAGGTCTTCTGCCGAGGCCTTGCACGTCTCGACGACCTTGAAGTCGAAGGAGGAGAAGCCGGGAACCTTCACAGCGGCTAGATCATACCTCGCCGCCACGGCGCGTGTACATCGAACCTTCGCACCGGGCTTCCTCGATGCTCGAGGAGGGATACGCGGAATAGAGCCCCGAAGTCATAACAACGCCGGGTATCAAACGTTGCTCGTTGTCTCTTTTGGGAACGTGCTGTACGCAAGCGCAGAATCCATTCAACGAGACGCTTCTGCACCACAACACGAAGCCGAGGGGAACCTTCGGAGAGTTGGATGGTCTCGCTCACCCTCTGGCCTGTCGCGACGGTCTTCTCACTTGTCCCTGTTCCGTTCGTGGTCGTCTACGTCACCGCCGCCTTCATCATCGAGGCGCTTTTCGTCACGGCCCCCTTGCGGGGCAGCCAAGGGTCAAACTCGACTCACCCGCCCAGATGAGATCTTGACGAGGCACACTCATGAAGAAGGTTCCGGTCTGTAGTAATCGAGAGGAAACTCGGCGACGCCCATGAGTGCAGAGGGAGCACTGCCAAG
>Ga0316626_10000924_pt1 | contig 12431 bp, 14 predicted proteins | sample OWC_Aug_T1_C1_D5_FD_207656 | JGI IMG/M metagenome (GOLD analysis project Ga0316626, IMG submission 207656) | Wetland soil microbial communities from Old Woman Creek delta, Ohio, United States - OWC_Aug_T1_C1_D5_A | ecosystem: Environmental > Terrestrial > Soil > Wetlands | place: USA: Ohio...
GGCATCCCGGAAGCCAAATGGACGCGTTGTTAAGGCGATTATATATTGTTTACCGAAGACTCTTTTTCCAATCCATCATGGCTGTGGTAAGCTCTGCGGATACCTTAGCATACTCACCACCAAGCGACATCATTCTCTCGGCATCATCTTTCTTGCCGGCCAGTACCAGTTCGACCACGCAGGCAGCGGTTCTATGAAACTCGGCATGACGTTCCTTCACCGTTTTGTAATGGGGTGATGCCTCTTCCATAGGCGTGAGTAGGGAACTATCCAGCCACTTTCCAAAGATGCACTGGTTATCACTTCGAATCGTTTCGACCGGTGTATCGATCTGGCCAGTTTTAATGGCATTCCTCAGGTACTCCTTCCAGTAACCATGCGCGGCAATCGCTTGATCGATTTGTTTAATATGTACCATACTGCCTCTCCACTGTTACTCGTGTTCTATCAGGGACCAGTTCTATGTTCACATTACCTTCAACAGCTTCCCATGTCAACCCATCCGGCCGAGCTTACGCTTACTCCTTGAATACGCAGGATGATCAGTCCTGGTGCGACCGTTTGTTCCTGTGCGTAACGCAGTGCTTCCTGCTGAGGCAGGGTCTTGAATGGTTCTGTATCAGAGCAGGAGGCAGCTGCTACGTTGAGACAATAAACACAGTGCAGGCGGTCTGGTTGATCACTTTTTTCCGTGGTATCTCAAAAAGCTTTCTTATCCTGGAGCCCTTCTTCGCCCTCATGACAACGACGTCGCACCGTTCCTCATGTCTGCTCAGGGCAGGGCAGCCTATCATGTATTTGTCCCGTTCCTTCTTGTCGCGCATTTCCCCGGTCTATCTTCTGCTTTGTATGGAGTAGATCAAGAACGTTCCCCTGATGTGGTAATATGAAGCCTCTCTGTAAGGGGGAGAAGATGCCATGCTGAAAATATACTCGGAGTAGTATCTATGATCCCATGGGAGCTTCTTGGAAAGGCCCGGGTGCCCGGAAACGGTGGGGAGCTGCGCTTGTACAAGCGGGGAAACGAATTCTCGATCAGGGTAGACGGTCATGAGCTGATGAACAGTTCGAGGCACGGATCAGAGGATGCCTTGGCAGAACTCGCATGTGAGAGGTTCGCCGGACGCGCCGGTGCCTGCGTACTTATCGGAGGCCTGGGCATGGGATTCACGGTCGCCGCTGCACTTAAGCGACTTGGCAGGGACTGCCGGATCGTTGTTGCGGAGATTGTTCCGGAAGTTATCGAATGGAACAGAGGACCTCTCTCAGCTCTTGCCAATAACCCGGTTCGTGACAGGCGGGTAACACTTCTCGCGGCAGATGTCGCCGGGCTCATTTGGGCCGGGCGTCTCACCTATGACGCCATCCTCCTGGACGTTGACAACGGCCCTGAGGGTCTTACCCGGAAGGACAACGACCAGCTTTATTCTGCCAATGGACTGGGAAAAGCCCTGCGCGCATTAAGGCCGGGAGGTGTTCTCGCGGTCTGGTCCGCGACTGCCAATGAGGGGTTCGCCCAGCGGTTGAAAATGGCCGGCTTTATGGTAGAAGTGAAATCTGTGCGGGCGCGGGGAAGCAGCGGCGGAGCAAGGCATACCGTCTGGATAGCTCAGGCCGGACCTCAGGAGCGTATCGGCGCTGTCAAATAAGGCCGGCGATGATCAGGAATGAGAGATCCGCAAAAAGTCACGGGCAGACCTGTCCAAAAAAAATTATATGAATGAAGAGGCCGAACACCTCATAAACACAATGAATCGACAAGATAACCATATGGCAGACCTTATTCAGGGATCAGGCCAAATCAACAAGATCCATGGTAATCCTGATCGGAAAGGGTTTCTTTTTAAGGTGTCGGCATTGTGTTTGTTCGGCATTCTGCCTCTTCCTCGTTTGCCTTAGACTGTATTGGACAGCACTGAGTCATGGGTTTATTTGAAATCATGCCAGCCATCTTCGGTTCGTATTAATGCCCTCCCGCTTTGAGGATGCCGGATGCAGCAAGCACCAGTACCAGCACCTCGATGACCGCAAGAATGCCATAGACGGTATCTTTTTTCCTGAATAGAATTGGAATTATCCTCATGTAACAGAGTATCGTTACGCCCGATAGAAACGCGATCCCAACGAAGTTGAGAAAATCGCCTTTGCCGAGCTGGTAGAGCCATGACCAGCCTGTATGGATATCTGTTGCCTTGAGATATTCATTGACCGGCATGGACCAGTACTTGGGCAGATCGTTCACTGGTATATGCGGCGTCAATGCGCCGAGAAGATAGATGACAAAGGTGATGACGAGCATGATCAGGCCGACTTTCATGCCGACGTCAAGAAGCTTTGCGTAAGCGAGTTGTTCTTCAGTTGCCTTTAATTTGCCGCCCATAATGTTCCTCCTTAATTCCAGATGCCAAGGCCTTTGAGCAGCGCCCTCAGCCCCGCGAAGAGCAGCAGTCCGATGACCATATAGCGGATCGCTGCGGGTTTTGTCTTTGCCAATATTCTCACACCGACAATGGAGCCGAGCATGATGCCGATGATCGACGGTACAACCATCATGGGCAACACTGCGCCGTTGTTCACATATATCCATGCAGCCGAGGTATCAGTGATCGAGAGAAGGAACTTGCTCGTTGCGACCGAAACCTTGAGCGGTGCACCCATCATCAGGTTCAGGACCGGCACATTTGCCCAGCCCGCGCCGAGGCCGAACATGCCGGCCATAACGCCGATGACAATGAATGTGGCCAGGCCCTGGGGTGTCCTGTGGATCTGCCAGTTGATATTTTCACCGAGGGATGGCTCGTAATAGACACCGCTGATCCTGAGCGCTGAAGAAAGGTTGTCCGGTTTCTGCACCTCGGGAAACTCTGACTTCTTCGCCATCAGCATTATCGCCACGATACCGAGGATTGTTCCTCCGAGGGCGATATTCACCACTTTTGCCGGTAGTGCAAGGCCGATCATGGCGCCTACGATGGCGCAGGACGATGCGATCAGCGCAACGGGCAGGGCGAGCCTAAGGTCAGCCATGCCTTTTTTCAGAAGGCCAGGGCCTGCAGCAAGAGCTCCGGCAAGCGCAACAAGCAGGCCTGCTCCCCTGACAAAGTCAATATGAAATGGGAAAAAGCCCCCGATGATCGGGACAAACAGAACGCCGCCGCCGACACCGCCGAGCACTGCTACGATGCCGAGCACAAATGTAACGACAAAAAGAACAAGCGGCCAGACCCACCAGGGCGTTGTCGATTCGGCCTGAACAGTGGCCGCGGCAGCCTCTTCGGCGAATACTGCCCCTGGGGCCATAAGCAGAAAACCTGAAATCAGCATGAGGATCATGCCGACTGAAATAATCAAACGCATTCTTGATGCCTCCTTAATGGTATGAAATGTACGTGATGAAAACACTTGAAAGAACGATCACTCTTCTTTTTTTATGATCTTCTGTGCGGTATCGAATACCCCTTCTTCGGCAAACGTAATGGCAGTCATGGCGCGCTCGATCTTTTCCTGGAAGGCCTCCTTGATCTTTGCCACAAGTAGGTCGATATCCGCAGGCTTTCTGAGAAAGTCGAACCCTCCCAGTTTCCGTGCCTCAGTCTCGTCAGCGTCCGTGCCGTGGCCGGTCAGGATGATGACCTGAATGTTCGGTCTGGACTTCTTGATCTCACGAAGGACCTCGATGCCGTGGAGTCCCGGCATCTTGAGGTCGAGCACGATCACATCGGGCTCGACCTTTTTAATGAAATCCAGAGCCTGCGGTCCGTCGTACACAGTATCGACCATAAGCTCTCTCATCGTCAGCCTCTGAGCCAGGGTATTGACGAATTCCATCTCGTCGTCAACCAGTAATACTTTGATGTTTTTTTTCTTTCCCATGGACACCTCCTTTAATGAACATGATTTTATTGCCGGCAGTCATCTGACATACACAGGTATCAGCACGACTGCATAATCGGGAACGTCAGCGTAATGCTTCGACCTCCTTCCCCGTAATGCAGGGTTCCTCCCCCTCGGTCGATCATGCCGGATATGGCATCTTGAGACCATGGTTCGCTTTCTTGCACCGAGTGAGGGAACTGTTCCGCAGTTATTCTGATGATATAATTCATTCCGGACTGTGCAGTATCGATGCTGACACGTCCCCCGGTTGCCAGAGCGGAGAAAAGATTATCAAGTATGGCAAACAGCACGAACTGCAACTCCAGCGGGTCGAGAGAAAGTCGGACCTGACGGCCGGTCAAGGATTTGTGCAGGGTGATTTTTTTCTGGCCTGCCGTGCGCTGCACGAAGGACAGAAGCCGGTCGACAATGAGGTCCGCGTCGCGTTCGGCACGTTCCTGCTCGATCTGATGGCTGACATCTCCCATATGGCGGACAAGCGCTGCCGGCCTGTTCAGTTTTTCGTCCAGGGACCTGACGATAACGGTCAGTTCCTCCCATCGTTTCTTTTCGGGGATGTTCTTTGCACCGATGATATCGTCGGCAAGACCGATTGATTCGCGGAGGATGGCAAGGTGGTTGTTCAGTTCATGACTGATCAAGGCCAGGAGCCTGCCGATGAACCGGAAAAACAGGACGTCTCCCGCATCGCGGTTCGGGATGCGGGACGGCTCGTTATTCTTTTCGATCACGGATTCTGCCTGCCTTCTCTATTTTCTCGATCAGATCAGCAATCTGAATCGGCTTCATGATGTAGTCGAACGCATCCAGCCGCATGCCCTGGATCCGCTGCGCGAGATCCATATGTCCGGTAAGGAGAATGATTTCGACTCCCGGTACGAACTCGCGCATCGTCATGAGCATTTCGATGCCGCTTACGCCGGGAAGCTTGAGGTCAAGAAGGATCACGTCCGGCTGAATTTCCTTTGCCAGAGCCGGAGCGTCCTCCGGCGAGAACATTGCTGTGGCATCATATCCGCGCAGACAGAGGCGCTCAGCAAGTGCTGCTGCAAACTCTTTCTCGTCGTCGACAATAAGAATTCTTGCCTGGCTCACGGGGAGGCCTCCTTATCAGGAAGAATACGGACCGGGATATCGATCAGAAATGTCGTGCCCCTGCCGGGTTCGCTCTGTACCTGGATCTTGCCTCCAAGTTTCTTCAGGATAGCGTGTGACACGAAGAGTCCGAGACCTGTTCCCTTTCCCCGCTCCTTGGTAGTGAAGAAGGGCTCAAAGATATGAGGTATCATTTCCTCGGGAATGCCCGGACCGTTATCGCTGATGCTGACGAGGACGAAACGGTCATCGCTCCGCGAAGTGGAGATCGATATGATGCCGCCTTCGGCTACGGCATCCACAGCGTTCTTGATAAGATTAAGAAATACCTGCTCCATCTGGATCTTGTCGCTGCGAATCTCCGGGAGGTCCCCCGAGAGGTTCAGGTCGATGCGGACCAACTTGGAAGCTATGTCATTCTGAAGGAAAGTAACAGTCTCGTGAATCGCTTCATTGAGCTCAAATGGCTCTATCGTCACCTCGACGCGGCGGGCGAATCCGAGCAGCCGGTGGGTGATGGTACGGCAGCGGTTAATGCTGTTGAAAATGCCGTCGATCTGCTCAAGAAACTTTGCTTTGTGAGGGAAATCTTCGGAGAGTTGCAGGATGTCCTGCATGAGTCCGGCCTTTTCATTGATGATGGCGAGAGGGTTATTGATCTCATGAGCAACGCCAGCGGCAATGCGCCCGAGGGATGCCAGCTTTTCCGCTTCGACCAGCTGCCCCTGCTTGTCGTGGAGGTTCCTGATCGCGAGTTCAAGCGAATGTACGGTGTCTTTCAGACGGGATGCCATCTGATTCAGCGCCGTCGACAGTGCCGCAATTTCATTTGATCCCTCGATCACGGGAGGGTCGGAAAAGTCACCTGTTGCCACACGCTGCGTGAACTTTTCCAGAACGCGTATGGGACGGACGATGCTGCGCGCAAGGCGTGTATTGATGATGATGCCGGTGGCGAGGATCGTTATGAGAGACACCAGCAGAAGATACATCGACGTTGTCAGAAGGTTGTCGATATCCTCCCTCTCGCCCTGCAGCACGCTTTCCGCGAAGGCCTGAATGTCAGCAGCATATTTTCTCATTTCAGCATCGTGTGATTTTTCGGCGTAATACAGGAGATAGAGCTTTTCGGCGGCAGCAGCGTACCGTGTGAGTTCAGGCGAGTTGACGGATCGGAGGGATGTGAAGACGTTCCTGAACCGTTCAATCGCGTTCGCATCCCTATATATAATCAGGTTTTTTTCGTCTCTCCGCAGGACAAGGAATGTCCGGAGGTCGTCGCCTGAAAGCTGTGGTTCGATATCTCTGCCGAGCCTCGTGAGCTCATTGAGCGAAGCATGCTGTAGGACAAAGTTATCGGCGAGTTGCTGAACAATGCGCTCATACTCGATGATAGCCTGCCGCAGTGCCGTGTAGTTCTCACTCCCAATCTCGCCGATGATGTCGGCCTCAATGTCATCGATGTTCCCCTTCAGCATGCCGATCTGCTTCCGCAGCTGCTGCAGGCTGTCCTGATCCTTGAGCAGCAGAAAGTTCTTTTCCTGACGTCTGACCTCGATAAAGACATTGGTGAGGTCGGAGGCTATCTCGACAGGTTTCAAGCGCTTCCGCACGGTGCTCATCTCCCGGTACGCAAACAGGGAGGGGATAAGCGCAAGTATCATGTATACGCTGAAGGCAAGGAAAAGTTTGCGTCGGATCTTCATCTCAGCACCACGGTGCCATCCCCGCTTGTCCGGGCATGGCAATATGCGGTAAGGAATGTGTCATCATGCCCTGAAGAATGCAGCGGACAGATACTCAAAAATTTCCGTGCTGCGCACGATGCCCACCAGTTTCTTCTGGTTTTCGAGAACCGGAAGGATCGGGAGACTGTTTCTCAGCATGAGTTCCGCGGCCTTCGATACAAGGTCTTCGGGATCAGCGAAGAGTCTGGACTGGTGCAGGAGCGAACTCGCCGGTCTTTCGGAAAGTTCGCTCAGGGCACGTGTCGTCTCCGTATCAGAAGCGGAGAAGACATCCTGACGAACCTTTTCACCGGTAAAGGCTGCGTTTCCGACAGCCTGCAGGATATCCTGCAGGTCGAGATGCCCGAGAAGGTTGTATTTCTCGTCAAAGACCAGTGCGGCGGCAGGACGAAGACACTTGCCTCCGCGAATGGATTTCGTGAGAATCCCTGAAACCTGCCGCAGAGAGAACCAGTACGGCACATGAGGAAATTCGAACACATCGACCATGATTTCACGGATCTGTTTTTCCTGATCAGGCATGCAATGCTCCTCCTACGTTTTTCTTTCCCGTTCGATAGAGAACCGGAAGCGCTCTGGCCTCTTTAGAGAACGAGTATACATAATCTCCCGGGTGCCCGCAAAGAATCGCTGTTCAAGGAGAAGGGCGGCAGTTCCGGGCTGAAGCCCGAGAAGATCTCCTTCGTTGTCTGTGACAGGAGCGATCTCAATGAATTCCTGAACCTTTGTGATCTTTATCTGGTATTTGTCCTCAAGAATTTCGAGCAGAGAGTTCTCTTCAAGATCATCCTGAAGAAGCTGGGGGCAGATATGGTATGGCAGATACGATTCCTGAAGCAGTATCGGTTCATCCTCCACAACCCGCAGTCTTTTCAGGTAAATGACATGTGTGTCTTCTGGGATATCCAGCTTGATGTCAAGATCGTCGGTAGGCATGAGCACGGTCTGGGCAAGCACCTTGGTCGAAAAAACCACCTTCGCTTCGAGCATCAGTTCCCTGAAACTGGTGAGCATCGAGAGACCTTCAGGGATCACACGCTTGCAGACAAAGGTTCCGCGTCCCTGCTGTTTTAAGAGATAGCCGTTACGAACAAGGGATGCAACGGCCTGACGTACGGTTGCCTTGCTTATTTCGTACGTTTTGCAAAGCTCGTCCTCGGTCGGGATTTGTGTATCTACGGCCCACTCGCCGTCCTCAATTTTATCTTTGAGGATCTCGAGGAGCTGTACGTACAGCTTTTTGGGGTTGTCTCTATCTATAATAAGGGTCATAAGTTATAAGAACCTAATCAATTATTGCCAATATATTATAACATTATAATAATTATATCAACAATAATTCATTAGTATGTTTACCGTGAACTACATTCGTTGATTGACCGTAAGATGCAGAAAAAAGAACTGAAGTGCAAAAAATAACAACCAGGATTCAAAAAAAAACAGAGGTGCGAGATGTAGTTACATGCATTTATTAGTCATTGGCATAAAGTGAACATGAGCGTGCTAATTCAATGAGAAGCTATCAAAATGAGGTATACTATCAGCGTGTTTAACATCTTCAAGAAATCAAAAGGCAAGCCGGAAGAGACGATCGCAGGGGCGTTTCGCTCAAAATATTCAGCCTTTAAGCAGCTTCTTCACGACAATAATGCGGTCCTGGAACTGATGGCAGACCTTGAAGAAAAGTCTTCAGGCGACTTTCTTTTCGATATGAATTACCTGCAGAGAACGGTCGAGCAGACAACAGGAAAGGTTTCTTCCATAATCCGTAATCTGAACCTGCTTTCACATAATAAATACCAAGCCCTGAACAATGTTTTCGGGAGCATTACTCTGAACATTGACCGAGTGGTTTGGAAGCGGATTGAGATTCCGTCTTCGGCTTATGTGGTGCCGTTAAGTGACGTGACCGCCGACATGCCGCTCATCGCAGGCGGTAAAATGGCAAATATCGGCGAGATGAAGAACCGCCTGGGGCTGCCGGTTCCTGACGGGTTTGTCATCACCTCCTCATCGTTCAGGAAGTTCCTGGAGTTCCACGGGCTGAAGGACCGCCTGAAAGAAATGCTCGGAAAGCTTGACCTGAAGAATGCCGCAGCCCTTCAGAAGGTGAGCAGTGAGTTTCAAAAAATCATTTTGGATGCCGCACTGCCCGCAGACCTTGAAGCAGCGATCAGGAATGCATGCGAAGGGCTGCGTAGCTCAGCCGGCGGGGATGTGACTGTGTCAGTGCGGAGCAGTGCTCTTGCTGAGGACGGCCATTTTTCCTTTGCTGGTCAGTATGCAACGTTTCTCCATGTTCGGACCGGAGAAGTTCCTGCCAGATATCGTGCTGTCCTGTCGAGTCTTTTTACCCCGCGGGCCCTTTTTTACGCTGCTTCAAAGGGTTTTGTCGATGAAGAAATGGCCATGGCGGTCGGTGTCATGTGCATGGTCCCTGCCCGTGCAGGCGGGGTTATGTATACCCAGGACCCGACAGGGCAGCAGCCGGGTGTCATGACGATCAACGGGTCGTGGGGACTTGCGAAGCAGGTTGTTGACGGTTCGGGCAAGACAGACAGTTTTCTGGTGTCAAGGGACAGCGGAGAGATAGTCAGTCAAAACATAAGCGAAAAGGAGGTTATGATTGTCCCAGGTGCGGATCAGGGGACTGATACGGTGCCGGTCAATGTTGGAGCGAGCACACAACCCTGCCTGGACAGCGAACAGGTCAAGGCGCTGGCAGTCTACGGCCTTTCTCTTGAACAGCATTTCGCGAAGCCCCAGGATATCGAGTGGGCAGTGGATACGGGTGGAAAGGTTCTGCTGCTGCAGACCAGACCGCTCCGGGTATATGCCCAGGAGACAAGGAAGGCTATCCCCCGGAGGGTGGAAGGCTATCCGCTGCTGATTGAGAAGGGTGTCATCGCAAGCAGGGGCATAGGCCATGGTGTTGTCTGCATGGTGAGGAACGACGACGACCTTGCCGGGTTCCCTGACGGCGGAGTGCTGGTCTCCCGGGCAACGTCGACAAAATTCGTGACAGTCATGGACCGGGCGTCCGCAATCATTACGGACGTGGGCGGCGCAACAGGGCATATGGCGTCTCTTGCACGGGAGTATCATCTTCCTGCCATACTCGACACGGATATCGCCACGCGGGTACTCAGGCAGGGACAGGAAGTGACCGTCGATGCGATCAACTGCAATGTGTATGAAGGAATGGTGGATGAGCTGATAGCGTACGGCCGGGGCAGGAAAGAATCGTTCAGGGAAACAACCCTTTTTCATATTCTCGATCAGGCAATGCAGTTTATCGTGCCGCTGCGACTGGTTGATCCTGAGGGAGAAAATTTCAGCGCCGAAGCCTGCACAACGCTGCATGATATCACCAGATTTTCGCATGAGAAGGCAATGGCCGAGATGTTCGGGATGAGCGATACTGACGGAATGGAGGGTGAGTCCACCATATCGCTGAGCGCAGGCGTGCCGATGGATGCTCACATGATCGACGTTGGGGGAGGCATGCGGCCAGGCGTTGAAAGGGCAGTGCCTGAGGATATCCTCTCAATCCCGTATATCTCCTTTCTGAAAGGGCTTCAGGCCATGAAATGGCCGGAACCCCGTTCAGCCGACGTAAAAGGGTTTCTCGGCATGATGGCGCATGCCGCTTCGGTCACCGAGGAGCAGCTGCAGCAGACGGCCATCAGGAGTTTCGCGGTTGTGTCCGCGCAGTATATGAATTTCAGCATCAGGCTCGGATACCATTTTTCGATGGTCGAGGCTTTTGCAGGGGATACGCTCAATGACAACTATGTCAGGTTTTTCTTCAAGGGGGGAGGTGCTGCAACAGACCGCAGGCTTCGCCGGGTGAGACTCATCAGCGAACTTCTGGAGATGATGGACTTCCGGGTAAAGGTCACTGAGGATGTGATCAATGCGGTGCTGCTGAAGTTTAAGCGGCCGGAGATAGAACGGCGGCTGGTGGCCATGGGCCGCATGACGGTCTTTACCAAACAGCTTGACATGGCGATGTACAACGACGAGATCACTGACTGGTACCGGGACGAATTCGTCAGAGATCACCTGCAGACGCTCGGTTTGGGTCGGTAACAGGTAAAACGCGACGACACGCTTGTCGGCACCGAGTGAAACCATGGCAGGAATTCGTTATTCTTCCCATCGCCCCTTGTGGGTGATGGCGAAGGATGAAGGGTAAGAATATGAAATTGATTTATATTTATGCATATCCATGCTATTATATGTATGCATGATAAACAACAATATGTATGTATTTCAGGAGGAGTGAATTGCGCACAACGATTGATATCGATGAAGATCTGATCAGCGATGTTATGAAGAAAGCCGGCGTAAGAACGAAGAAGGATGCGATTGTGACCGCCCTCCAGGATTATCTGAGACACCAGAAGATGGCGGAGCTCAAAAGCCTCGTCGGTAACTATGAATCATTCGCCCTCACCCTCGTTGATCTGAAGAAGATACGCGATGCCCGCTAAGCTGCTCGTTGACACATCCGCCTGGATTGTCAGCTTCAGAAAGGCCGGGTATGAACACCTGAAGAAGGACCTTGTAGCAGCGCTTGACACCTTCTCTGTTGTCACCACGAATATTGTTATTCTTGAACTGCTCCAGGGCTGCCTGAACAGAAATGAATACGATGCAATGCAGGCACGGCTCAATGTGCTCGAGCCGCTTCCGATCAGCGACGCTGTCTGGTCCGTCGCCTATACCACCGGATACGAACTCAGACGCAAGGGCATAACCGTATCGACGGTTGACATCATCATTGCCGCTGCAGCCAAAATACACAACTGCAGCCTCCTGCACCACGATAAACACTTTCGTGCCCTTGCAAAGCACCTGCATATCAATGCCGTGGACTATATGAATGACTGATCTCCCCGGTACGGCGGGAAAGTGGTCAATAAACAAAGAAATAATGATAAGAGGGATGTGACCGAAAGGCACTATTCTATCAGTTTACCAAGTATCGTGCATCAGGCAATCATCTGGACGCCTTTCATAAAACGCATGCCGTCATATTGCTCGTGGCGGCGAGCAGCTGTCGAGCGTTTATCATAAGAGAATAAGCTTGCGCCACCTTCTTACCCGACCCGAGACCAATCATCAAGGGCGTTGATTATCAAAAATAACTGGCACGCAAGAGGATCAGTCATGTTTCTCGATGCCTTCCTGTCATTATTACCACGGGCATAAGGTTACTTCCGGAAAGAATCACTTTCCTGGTTTGCGAGCTCGTGTAGAGTTCCCCTCCAACTAGACATGGCGGTCTAAATAGCGGATGTGAGTTTCCATTAATAACATTCACTGCTCAGAATAATTGCCGCATATATGGTCACCAAGAGAATTCATTAATTGCTCCTTGTCACCTATCTCATTAAAAAAGGAGGCATATCGCATTTGTACGGAACTTACACTCAGGGTATGTAACGCCAAAATAATAATGTCCTAAATAGCCAAAATAGAAATGTCCTGAATTTGAGAAGCTAACATGCTGAAGAGAAGGAGGCATGGATGGCGGGAAAGGACATTATCATGGCAAGCCAGAGGGAGTTGAAGCGGCTACACATCGTAGGGAAAGTCATTGAAGGATCGGTCAGGCAAGCAGCAGCAGCAGAGATGCTCTCATTGAGCGATCGGCAGATACGGCGGGTAGTCAGGCGGATAAGA
>Ga0316626_10000925_pt1 | contig 12421 bp, 13 predicted proteins | sample OWC_Aug_T1_C1_D5_FD_207656 | JGI IMG/M metagenome (GOLD analysis project Ga0316626, IMG submission 207656) | Wetland soil microbial communities from Old Woman Creek delta, Ohio, United States - OWC_Aug_T1_C1_D5_A | ecosystem: Environmental > Terrestrial > Soil > Wetlands | place: USA: Ohio...
AATACAATCCAGTTATATTAATGAAAATATATTACAAACAGAAACCATGAGCGCCTCGGCAATATATATCTATGCTAATCAACTTTATAATCAAGCCAAAGATGTATTAGCTAAAGTATCTGAACCAAAATATACTTTCGAAATTGAAAGTGTTAATTTTATGCAAATTATAGATTTCGAAGCTTTTAGAGACCAAATAAGATTAGGTTGTACTATTAACATAGAAATAAGAGAGGGTACAACCGCATCACCTATTCTTTTAGGAATGGACATGAGTTTTGATGACCCTACAGATTTTACATTAACATTCGGAAATCGCCTTCGTATGGATGATGAATCTTTTAAATTCAAAGATTTAATGAGCAGAGCCATAAGTGCTGGAAATTCCAATAAAATTTACGCACAACAATGGAACAGCTTCGTAAGAAACTATCAAAGCGGAGTCGAAAGCTTAATGTGGGGTGTAAATATAGAAAATGTTGGAAATAAAGAGGGTGTCTATATTAATCAAGGGGATAGTATAAATCTTATAACTCCTAATCTTTTATGGAATAATTATCCAATTGCTATGGGCGGGGGACCGGGAGGCGAAGGTCTCACTGAAATAAAAATAACCTTATTTTCAGGGGGAGTTAGTACCGCAATGTTTGACCCCACAGCCGATGGACTTGATTCTGCAATAGCAGTAGCAACGCCGGGTGATGTTATTTTTCTGCCAGATGTAGAAATTAGTGGATATTTTTCTATTCCTGCCGGAGTAAATCTTGCAGGAGTAAGTAGTCGAGAGAGTATTATTTTAGGTCAAGTTACTATAGAGCCTTTATGTCTTTTAGAAAATCTTACTGTTTTAAATCAACAAAATACAAGCACTCCTATATATGCTGTTATAGTAAAAGAAACAGCAACATCTACAGAAAGTTCTAAAATAAAAGGTTGCGAAATATATGCTTATCAATGTGGTTCTGGTTCTTCTATAGCTGTATATATACCTGATTCAGGAGTGGTTTTAGCTGTAGAAAATTCTACAATTGTAGCAGACAGTAATGATGGTTTGGGATATGCATTTGCCGCACACACTTCGGCTTTCTGTAATGTTTTTCATAGTGGTTATTATGCAAAAACAGAGGTGTTTCATGACCTATAAAGAAAATAGTAATGTATTCTTAAACAATAATAGGAGATATTTGGATACTTGGGCTAATGAAATATATGTTGCAACCGAAGATGATGGGGTTTATTATACAGATGATTTTCTTGACCCTTCAATACAACCGATATGGACTTCTATAAATGCAGGACTTGCGAGTACCGAATGTCGCCAACTTCAGTTAGACCCTTTTAACCAAAGAGAAAGACAATACGTATTAATAAATATAACTGGCGGACAAGCCTTATATCGTAGAGAAAACAGGGGAAATTGGGTAGAAATACTAAATAATACTGAGGCAAGCGCCATGACAGAATCCAGTACTGCGACATTAGCATATTTTTGTGTTGATGAAACTGTAGAAGGGAGATTATGGGTAGATGTCAGTTTACAATCCCCCGGTGGGCAACACGCTTTCTATAGTGATGATTATGGGAATAGTTGGGTTAGTAGGCACATATGGACACACACTAATTATGGTTGTGGCGCTATTCGTGCTTGTGGGAATAGTGTATATCTTACCGCATCACTCGGCGCAGGAGGTACTGGTATTTGCTGGTTCAGTAATAATAAAGGAACAAGTTGGGATGGTGTAGTTGTTGATGGTTATAATGCTGTTGGTTCTGTTGCATTGAATCCATTAACTCCTCATAAAGCATACGTTGGAGGCGACTATGAAGGTGGGGGTACACTATATGAAGTTTATGATTATGATGCCAAAGTATTTCTTCAAAGCGGTTTAGTATCATATCGTTCTGATATAATGTGGTTTCATCCTACTGAAGTTGATACTCAAAGAATTATTTGGAATGGCAGATTATATTCTACACAAGACTCATGGTATAGCCTGAACACAGCAACCGATGTTAATCCAAATCCATATATGATAGCACCTTGGGCTTCCAATGACAGTGATAAAATGTTTGTTGGTACTCAGGTAGGAGGCAGTTATCGCCATAAAATAGCTACATTGACAGGGATATATGATGCAACACCAACTGGTATTGCAGGTACAAATTGTGGTACACCTCCTTATACTGATAGCATACCATATACAGGCGGGGGGATTGCCACAGATGGTATTCAAGCTGTTAAGTTATCAGCAAATGATAACACTTATGGTATGAGATATTTTGTTTGTGGAGATTAACTATGACTTTTGAAGAATATGCTAACGTATTTTTAGAAGAAAGTGGTACACCTTGCCCTTCATCTAAGATATCTGGTCCATGTTTCGGGCAAAGTGCTTACAGGAGAATGCTTTATGCCCCTTGGGAGAACGGGCAAACAATGGGCAATGTTGGAGTTACTACTAACCTTACCCCTACTTTATTATATTCTTGTGGATACCAATTGGATTTTTATGCTCCTAGAATGCAAATGACTTCCAATTATACATTTTTATTTGTAAAACCAATTTCCGATTTTCCTCATGTTAAAAGATATTCAACAGATGATTTTTCTGGTGTAGATTATCAACCTTCCGTCGATTCAGATTATGTATGGGATTCTGCTGTATATGATGATGATACAATTTTTACGTTGGAAGAAAATTGGGATGCAGATGGTGTCTTTAGAATTTGTAGAGTTTCTTATTCTGGTGGAACAACCACAAGAGAAATTATGTGTGAATGGGATAGTAATCCAAATGTAGGCGGAATAGACTATGATTATTGGACTAATTATTTTTTTGGTAGAGTGAAGGATGGTATCTATGATTGCATAGTATCTATATGGTCTTTTCTTGGTGAATCTCCGCAGACATATTTGTGGAAAATTGTTATTTATAACATAAATACTGATACAACAAGTGAACAATGGGTATTACCGTCTAATGAGTTTGATGCAGATTTATATAACTTACCTTATGGTTGTACAAGTCCAGCATTTTATGGTTCAAAACTTATCTTCACTTATTCTTTAATAGATTTACATGATTTACCCGGTCCACCATACGGAAGTATTTGTTTATTTCCAACCTTGATAATCGATATTTCTGATAACTCCGTAACTTTAATAGATAACTATAAATATGATTTGGATGCAGATTATACATATACCAATGTTTATCATACTACAAGTGTAGTTGATTACGCTACTGGTACATATTATTTTGTTTGTTGGGTTGAACCAGATTCACCACCTCCCGCTGGTGCTAATTATATATTTAGTATGAACATTGATTCTCCAAGTGTTGTTTTAGATAGTTCATGTAGCACTTGGCTTGAATGTCATCAAGGGGAAGATATAGGTTATGCCATAGATGAAATAAATTTACCGGGAAATAATAATGTAGTAAGCATTCCATCTGAAACAGTAGTGACTAATGTTGATACATTGTTAGCTAATTTTGGTAGAGTAGAAAGTCTTGCCGCTATAGATACACCTAATAATATGATATGGAATATTAAATCAGGTGTATTACAAGGTAAATCATTAAATGGCGGTGCAGATAGAGATATTACTGTAGATTGGGCGGGAGCAACAGTTCCTTTTACATACCCCACTAACCGAGAAGTTTGGATTGAAATATTAGATGGAAAATGTTTAGTAATGATATATTCTCGTACTACTAGTTCCCCATATAGTTATCAACAAGATTTTTATTTATTAAAGGAATAAAACTATGACATATAAAGAATATGATAATGCTTGGCTTGAAGAAAGCGGAATGCCATGTTTAATTGCTCTTTATTTAAGAAATGGGTATATGATGGATGTTGAAATGCATGAATTTACCAGAACAATAACTCCAATAGCAGGAACCTCTACTCTTATATTTGAACATGAAAATACAAGTCATACAGCCATGTATAGCATTGTAGCAGTATCTAATTATATTTATTTTTATTATTATAATGTTGACGGATATATGTATCTAGTTGAATATGATAAAGATACAAATACAAGTATAGAGTTACAAATCGCTCATGGGGCAGCTTATTTACTTTTAGGGGGAAGTTCTGGTGGAGGAATTGCATGGATTGAAGGGCGTAAAATTCTATGTGTTTCCGACAATGATGATGATTACACAGGTGTTTTCATTGTAGATTTTTCTGACAGTACAGTAGATAGGGTTTTAGAAATGTATTCTCCTACTACAACACGCTCTATTGTTATTGATGGTCATATATGTTTATATGCATTTGGATATGGCGCTACTGGATGGGAAATTTATTATCTGGATTACACTGTCGGAGGTGACTGGACACAAGTTCTTATTCCGTTTACTGGAAACGAAGCTCTAAATAATCACTATCCATTTTTCGTTGAAAATAATTATCTCGTGTGGTTTGTAACACGGTTGAGACCAACTCCTCCCAATTATTCAGAAGCTCAAGCTTGGGCATTTAACTTGAGTACCAATAGTGCTCAATATTCTAGTTGGGTAAACGTAGAAAATTGGAACAACCGAAGCATGACTATAAGAAATGCTTCCTCAAGCTCCGACGGAAAAGCATATGCTACTTCGTCAGGTCAATGGAATCCTTTTATTCCTCCATTTAATTATTTTGACTGTTGGTATGAATATGTTCCCTCCACTAATGTTTTGACTTTAATGTACCTCGGAAGTATGGTGCAAACCAGCTTTCCTTGGTCTGTAGTATTTTCCACTATGACAACTACATATATATGGAATTGGTATACAGAAGTATTTGAAGATGTAACCAATCTTGGTGTAGGTTTAGGAAATCTACCAAGAGGGTCAAATTATTGGTATTTATATAATCAATATTCTCATTTAATGGACGACAATTCAGATAGAGCATTAATCTGTGATGGAGGATATTTAAAAATAGTTAGCGCATTAGGATTAAGCGGACAGAATATTTCTATTCCCGATATTTTTCATATTCATCATATAAAATATGGTCTAGTAGCGCATACAATAAATGGTGATATGGAAAGATTATACCTAGTAGTATAATAGAATAAATATACAATAATTAAAAAATAATTTAGACAATTTTGTATTATACAGAAGGAGGTAAACTATGCCAGCTATACCATTGAGAGGAGACCGCTCGGCTTGGGATGCGGGTAGTTACCAGTCATTACATGCAAATGATATTGATACAAGTTCCAGCAGTATACATCATACATTAGGTACAGACCCCTATCAAGCTGCTTCTGGAAGCCATATACACTTATTAACTGATTTATCTTCTGGTTCAGCAACTGAAGGTTATGTGGCTACAGCCGATGGTTCTGGTAGTATAGTTTGGTTGCCTCCCGATAGTTGGAGAGTATCACTTGTAGAAGATACAGCAACAAATGACAGCGATAAATTATTTACTGTCCCTGAAAATACAGAATGGCAAATTCTATGGGCGTGGGTAGAATATACAAGTACCGCCACATCAGGTTCTAGGCAATTAGAATTACAACTGCAAGATAGCGGAAGTGTTGTTATAGCACAATTACAAACAGGTGTAGAGCAAGATATTAACTTGGTCTATAAATATTTATTCGGTATAGCAGTTCCTGATTTGACCGCAATACGTGATGGCGGTTATTTAACAACACCTTTACCGGGAGGTACATTTTTATCCGCAGGGCAGAAAATACGTATATGGGATAATAACGCAATAGATGCTGCGGCAGATGATATGATAGTTAAAATACAGTATTCTTATCGTTCTATAGCGTAAGGAGGAATATTATGGCTACAGCATGGCGCATAACAACTACAAAAGATGAAAATTTAAATGATAGTGATAAATTATTCACTGTACCAGAAAATACAGAATGGCAAATATTGTCAATATGGGTAGAATACACATCCACTAACACCCCGGGAGTAAGGCAATTGGAAATCCAATTACAAGATAGTGGCAGTGCTATAATTGCACAATGGCAAACAGGTATAAGCCAAGAAGATAATTTAACATACAAATATTTATTCGGTATTGCAATTCCCGATTTATTATCCCTTCGTGATACTACCTTCTTAATGACACCTATATTAGGAATGACATTCTTATCCGCAGGGCAAAAAGTAAGAGTAAGAGATAATAAAGCAATAGCTATTGCTGCTGACGATATGTTGGTACGTATTGAACACGCATATCGGGATATATAAGGAGGAAAAAACTATGACAAGAATATTTACAGATGGAGCAGAAATGCAAGATACGGTATTTTGGGATTATAAGAATGGCACTATAACAGCCGCAACAAGTTCTCCAACTCCTCTTCATGGAAATGCTTATTATAAAATCTCTGGTTTTTCTCAATGTGCAAGATATTTTGACAATATATCAGAATGTTATTTTAGGCAAAGATTGTATGTAGCAGGATTGGATAATAATCGTTTCATTGAATTCAGAAATGGTACTGAACAATTAGCATATATAAACTATGATGGTAGCCTTCATTTTATGTTTTATGCTACAAGCTGGAAAGCCACTTCCAGTTTTATATTTCTACTAAATACATGGTATCTCTTTGAAGTTTATTTTAAATTAAGCGATAGCGGAAATTGTATACTTAAAATAGATGGAACTGAAGTTATAAATTATTCCGGAGATACAAAACCATCCGGTACAACAACATTTAATAATATTTATATATATAATTCTAACAGTGCAACTAGCGGTCACGATGATTTGGCGTTAAATGATACTGGTGGTGGAACAGATAATTCTTGGTGCGGAGATGGACGCATTATCAGACTAGCCCCTAGTGGCAGCAGTGCAACCGCTAATGATTGGCTAAACAGTGGTAGTGTATCAGGCAGCGCTAATTATCTTTATGTAGATGAATATCCAGCAAATTCAACTGATTATGTCTACGCAAGCGCTTCTTCTACTGGTTTACAGACACAATTTGCATTAAGTAATCCAGTTCTACCTTCGGGGGCTACCGTTACTCGTATATATTCTGAAGCAAGAGCGTTGAAAACATCCTCAAATGTTTACGGTTTAAAACTAGGAGAATTAGCCGAGGGTGGTACAGACGTTGTATCGGGAAGTAGAACACTTTACATGGGAAGTTTTACACGAGTAGTGGGAGATGAAGCAAAAGTTAATCCGGTAACAAGTTTGGCTTGGACAGCCGCAGACCTTGATAATCTGGAACTTATATTAGAGATATAGTAAGAGGTGATACTATGACAAGAATTATTACAGATGGTGCGGAGATGGGCGATGTACTTTTTTGGGTAAACCCGGATGGATATTGCAATGCCGACAGTGGTACTAAAAGAAGTGGGAATTATTCTTATCGTATATCCAGCGATGGTCACTATTTTCTTACAGGAGATTTAAGTGCTTTCTATTTTAGATTTGCTGTAAGGTTATCAAATACAAACTGTGTTTTATTTTCTTTCCGCCATTCAACAACAACACTTGCGGATATTTATTTAAATTATTCTGCTGGTAAAATATCTGCTAGGGTAAATGGTGTTACCGTAGGCACATCAACAAGTTCATTTACCACTGGACAATGGTATCTTATAGAATCGTATTATAACATATCTGATACTGGTGATTTTAAAATGAGATTTGAAGGAATAGAAGAAATAACTTATGCAGGAGATACTAAACCGGGAAGTGATACCCATATAGACAGAATAACAACTGGTGTAAATACAAATTATAATTTTTATTTTGATGATATTGCCGTAAATGATACTAACGGAGAAGTGGATAATTCTTGGTGCGGAGATGGTCGGATTGTGAAACTCACTCCTAGCGGTTCTGGTACTGAAAATTTATGGTTGAACAGCGGAAGTGTTTCTGGTAGTGCTAATTATTTATATGTAGATGAATATCCTAATGACGGAGATACAACTTATGTTTATGCATCAGCAAGTTCGACGGGTTTTCAAGACCAATATGCCCTTTCAAATTTTCTCGAAAGCCCTAGAGTTGATATACTTCGTATTTGGGCAGAGACCAGAGCAAAAGTAGCTACAACAGGTTCTGATGTCATTAAATTGGGATATTTACCAAGTGGAGGTACGGAACAATTATCGGGTTCCATTGCTCTTACTACGAATTATGCTAAATGTGTGGGAACTAGCGCCTCAGCTAATCCGGCAACAAGCTTACCTTGGACAATAGATGATATTAATGGTTTAGAATATGTAATTGAAGTGGGGTGACATTATGGCACAAATACGACAAACTAGCTCCGCTATAATTGTCGAATTCAAGCCCAAAGATGATATAAGAGAAAGCAACGCCGCTATACTTGTTGAATATGTAGAAGATGCGGTACAAGTTACAAATGCGGCAGAAAATGTCGAATATCAGAATCCAGACCAAGTTTGGGTTACAAATGCAGCAGAAAATATTGAATATCAAAATCCTGACCAAGTTTTAGTTACAAATGTTGCTGAAATAGTAGAGTATACTACGGTTTATTATCTTGTTGTACAAAATTCATCTCAATTGCAACTAGCAGACCATATACAAATAACCCTAACAATTCAAAATTCAGAGCACTTACAAACCAGCGAAAATCTAGAATTAATTCAAAATTATATTTTGGAACTAACTCCTATAGGGGGTTTTAAATATTTATTGGGTGAAGATGGAGATTATTTATTATCTGAAGATGGAGATTATTTATTATCTGAAGATGGGGTTTATTTATTTTCTGAAGATATGGGAGAAGCAGGGGCTGGTCAATTACAAACAGCCGAAAATGTTGTTTTAATTCTACCTCCTGTTGGTATTACTGCTGCTGGTATTATGGTAGAAACAGAGAGTAGTTTAGAACAAGGAATAACTGCCGCTGGTATTATGGTAGAAACAGAAAGCACCTTGCAACAGGGAATTACTACTGCTGGAATTATGGTCGAATGGTCTTATGATGTGCCTATATTGGTACAGGATGCAATTCATTTACAAACAGCGGATAATACCGTTTTAACTTTCTATTCAGGGGTTATAGTTTTAACAGTAGAAGATTCTATTCAATTACAAACATCTGAAAATATAGTATTGCTTCCACATTACTCTATAATACCTGATAATTGTATTCAACTGCAAACTTCTGATAACATAGAATTGAGTGCAAATTATACATTAACAATAGATGATTCTATTCAATTACAAACATCTGAAAATGTAATATTATTTGCACATTACGCATTGTTGGTAGATGATTCTACTCAACTACAAACCGCTAACAATATAGATTTGATTCAACATACAGTAAGTTCTATTTATGTTGATAATCCTATCCATATACAATTGGCAGATAATCTTGGCTTAACTCAGCATCATATCTTAGCAATAGAAGATGCTATACAAATTCAAGTTTCTGAAAATGTAGTATTATTTGCGCATTATGCCATAATAACCAATGATTGTGTTCAATTACAAACTGCTGATAATATAGAATTAAATGCAAATTATACATTAACAGTAGATAATTCTATTCAATTGCAAACTTCTGAAAATGTAATATTATCTGCACATTATACATTATCACCAAATGATGCTATTCAATTACAAATATCTGAAAATATAAATCTAATCCAGCACCATATACTTGTGACCCAAGATGCAATTCAGATACAATTAGCTGAAAATATTTATTTAGGTCAAGTACAAGCATTAACAGTTAACAATGCAACTCATTATTCGGCATCTTATGAAACATCTTTTAATGATTATATTTTAACTGAACAGTATTTTGGCACAGATGGTATGCCGGGTTTGTATTTCCCATTTGGTGCATCAAGAGATTTAACACTTATATTCCACCCCGCTATATCTGAAATGGTAGTGCAGAATGCAACTCATTTACAGACTAGCGATAATGTAACATTAGCTCTTCATCAAACCATAGTAGTTAATAATGCAAGCCATCTTCAAACTTCTCAAAAAGTAACTTTAAGTGCACACTATAGTTTAACAGTCAATAATTGTATTCAATTACAAACTTCTGATACAATAATTATAGGCGACATAATAATTCAAGATTCTATACATGCAATTAGTTCTGATAATATAACATTGTATGCACGAGAAGCTTTCCATCCGGAAAGAAGTACACATCAACATACCGCAGAAAATGTTGCACTTACTCAGCATCATGTATTGGCAATCAATAATTGTACTCATGCATTAACAAGCACCAGTCCTTTATTACATCCTGACAGGTTATTAATTATTGACAGCGTAATACATTTGCAGATAACCGATACAGTAACCTTGAATGCATTTTATACCATAGTGGTTAATGATGCAACTCACATACATAAAGCACAAAAAGCATGGGCGGAAACAGGTATACCACTTGAAGGTACTATATTTGGTTATAGAAGAACTGCGATTGGTATTGGTTTGAAAGGAATTGGTATAGATTAATAAAAGACGCATTTTATGTTGTAAAGTAAGAGAGAACTCTCTTCATTAAAATAGTATCTTGTAGCAAAATAAGGAGGTTTAAATGTTAGATATTGTAAATCCGATACACATGGTAATATGGTTAACATCTTTATTAGGAATACTTATTTCATTATTTTTTATATATAAGTATAACAGAAAGAGAGGTTATATAGTTGGTCCTCTTACTTATTTTATAAATGTGTTCCTTTATAATCTGGTATTGTATTCAACTTTTATATTAGGTTTAAATATTTTTAGCTTAAATCAATTACAAGTCTGGACAGATGTAGTACGTTTACACAGCTTATTTTTATTTATATCTTTTATAATTTTTCAGCCAGTGAGAGAAAAGAAATTAGCAGGAGGGGAGGATGGAAGCCCATAATACTACACTAACTATTTTACGTTTAATTAATATCATATTAATCACATTGTCTATAGGCGCATGGGCTGTATTTTATAAACGTCACAAAATGATAATGGCACTCGCACCTATAACTTGGTTAATGCATGTGCTTATATATGGCATATATAGATTTTTTGTTCTTGAAACAACTTTAAATTCGGAGTTTATGCATGTATGGACAGCACTACTAATAATGCATGGGGTAATTTTATTGTTTATATCGGCTATAGTAAGCGTACCCCCAATAAATTATTTTAATGATGGGGAGGATTAAAACATGAATCCTACTGAAATTATAAGAATTATAAATTTTATATTGGTAATTATCTCAATTATAATTTGGTCATATTTCCATAGAAAATTTAGAGAACCTGCCGCAATAACTCCTCTGACTTGGTTGATTAATGTACTTGCTTTTTACATCTATCGCTTTTATATTTTAATAAAACCAGAGGTGGCTAGTTTTGAATTATTGAATTTATGGTCATCAATATTATTCACACATGGGATTTTACTATTAACCATCGGTGCATTTATTGCCTCTAAAAGATTAATACATAATAAAACATATATGGATAGACTTAGAAAAAAAATAGAGGAGGAAAATAAATGAGCACAATAACAACGATTGTACGTGGCTTTGTTTTCGGGGCTATTCTTATAAATTTATGGGTATGGCTAACATGGTATATCAAAAGAAAATCGAGACGTAATTATGCTATTGCGCCCATATTGTTTTCAATTCATGGTATAATATTCATAACACTAACTGGTTTGAATTTAATTCCTAGAGAAGTTTTTATTATATGGAGAGACCTGATTTCTCTGCATGGTTTAATTATAATGATTAGTGTTGGTACACTATTAATACAAATGACAGGAGGTAAAAAATAATGGATACATCACTTATAGTTTCTATCGTAATCGCCGTAGTTGCCATTGTACCCGGTGTATGGGCATTAGTCAACCAAGCTAATAAAGACAAAACCCAAGCAAGATTGGATATGAATAAAGCCGCAAATGATGCTGCTATGAATATTATTGGTCCACTACAGGCAGAAGTAAGCAGATTACAAGCAAGAGTATTAGAACTTGAAAAAGCTTTAATTGAAAAGACCACTGAAATCGGGGAGTTAATGCAAGCGGGTATTGACAAAGATTCAGAAATCCGTACTTTGAAATATAATATGGAAGGAATGCGTTTACGTCTAGAAACCTTTGAAACCAAAAGAAAAGTCAGTAGAAAACCGGAGGCAGATATAGACACAAGATTGGAAGAAGAATTAAAAGCAGACGAAATCAAGAAAGAAGAAATAAAAATGTATACAACCAAAGCAATTGAACACATCACAAATGGGTCAGTTGCCCATAATCAAAACATATCAGAAACGGAGGAATAAAAAATGTTAGAAAATATTTTAATGATTGTTGCCGGATTAGCCGGATTAGGTGCATTTGTTTCTATCTTAATAAATGTACTTAAAAAAATTGGTGTTATTAAAGACGGAAATTCAGAACAGT
>Ga0316626_10000928_pt1 | contig 12416 bp, 7 predicted proteins | sample OWC_Aug_T1_C1_D5_FD_207656 | JGI IMG/M metagenome (GOLD analysis project Ga0316626, IMG submission 207656) | Wetland soil microbial communities from Old Woman Creek delta, Ohio, United States - OWC_Aug_T1_C1_D5_A | ecosystem: Environmental > Terrestrial > Soil > Wetlands | place: USA: Ohio...
CGGTTGCGAGCCGCCGACGCCATCGTCGGGAACCTGATCCAGCTCGAAGCGGGTGTCCTCGGAAGCCCCACCTGGCTCGGGGCCAGAGACCGACGGCACATGCGGCGCCTCGCCGGGCGCCGGCATAGCGTCGTCATCCCCGAAATACGGGTCGATCAACGCGTCCCCTGCCACCTTGTCGAGCAGGATGCCGTCGGCAGCATCGCCGCGCCGCGCCCGTGCCAGCGCGGGCATCTCGAGAGCCCGAGCCAGCGCGTGCGCCACCCGCATCGACTCCTGCACCGTCGCGTTCGGATCGCTGAGCGGCGCGACGAGACGAAGGACCAACTCCGCCAGCGGGGCGGGCAGCCACGCGGGCCGATCACGGAAATCGCCGCCGGCGAGCGCCAGGGAAAACAAGCCGTCCAGCACCTGTTCCCAATCCGGCCCGCCGTGGGGTCCAACCCGTGCGAGCAGCTGCGCTCCAATCCAACGCCCCTCCTTCGCCAAGCCGGCGTACGCGGCGCAGAGGCGCGAGTACACCCGAACGCCTTCGGCGAGAAGAAAGAAGTCCTCGAGCCGCGGTGGCTGGTGGTCGTCGTCGAGATAGCTCCGCAGGGCGCTGCCCAGAGCGGCTTCCGGGTCGGCAGCACCATCAGGCACGAAATCGTAGGTGCCGAACTCCCGCCGGCCGGCGAGCTGCGCCGCGAGAAAACGGTAGAGGCGGAAATTCTCTTCGTGAGTCTCGAAGTGATCGATCCGCAGCGGCAGGGACACCGTGTTCTCGGCCGGAAACTCCTCGATCGGCAGGCTCAGCCGCGTCCCTGCCACGCCATGGAGGCTCGCGGGCGCACCGCTCAGCATCTGAATGTACTTGCGCAGCACCCCCTGCGACTCTTCGAGAGTCGCGGCCGTGGAGCACGCGCGCAGCACCTTGAGGCTGGTTCGGGATTCGAGCGCGAAGTATGCGAGGCCAGCCGCGAGGTTGTCGGCTGCCACGGCCATCCCGCTGGCGAACCACTCCCGGACCTGCGGCGGGCTCGCCTCTTCGTACACCTGGGGCAGCGCGCGCAGGCAGGCGACGGTCACGTCCGGACAGTCGGTGGCGGCGCGATCGACGTGTGTGAGCGCTTCGATTCTCCGCTCCTCCGGAACCTGCAGAAGGACCGCACCAGCCACCGGAACGAAGTCGGCGACGGCGGTGGCGCACTTGGCGGCGCGCGCCAGTACGCGCAGCAGCATCTCCCGGACCGGCGCGCTCGTCTGCCGCAGCGACCCGGGCAGATCGCGATAATAGATCGCGGCGTGCTTCGGCGACGCGGTGGCCAGTGCCAGCGTGGTGCGGAGAAACCGTTCTCGGTCGTCGTCCGCCCACGCGTGCAGCTCACGCGGAAGGTTGCCGAAGAACTCCCGCTCCCGCATCGCCGGGTAGATCGCCGCACCGGCGCCGGCCCAGACCTGGTACAGGCTGGGGTTGAGCGTCAGAGTGGCGCGCGGCGCCGCGGCAAAGTATGCCTGCGCCAGGAACTCGCCCTGCCATCCGCGCTGGCCATACAGGCCGACGCCGACCGTCGCCCATTTGCGCAAGCGCTCCATCGCATCCGGGCGTCTGAGGACGACCGCGGTCGTCTTGAAGAAAACCGCTGCGAGTTTGCGGGAGGTTGCAGCGACCTCGCGGCCGAGCTGGCACCACGTGGCGGCCATCTCGAGTTCGCTCGGCCCGAATCCGGTGACCGGCACCGCAAAGTACGCCATCGCACCGTCGCGGCAACTCGGATCGGCCGTCGCCAGTTCCTCGCCCAGCGCCACCCAGCGGCGAAACCCGTCGGGCCCGAAGCGGGTCCACGCCGCCGCCGCGCGGCGATAGCACCGCTGCGCCAAGGTCACCGAGATCGACGCCAGCCGGTCACCCGTGTCCAGCAGCTCCTCATGCACCGCCTCCCCCAGCGCCTCGGCCCGCGCGTGAACGGCGGCACAGAGCCGGTCACCGAGGAAGCGGTTCGTGAGCCACAGGCTGCGCGGCAACTTGCTCATGGCCGGATCGGCCGCGTGGCTCGACGCGCGGCGGAGCGAACTCGGGAGGCGTTGACACTCACTGGTGTCGTCGCCCCGTCTCCCCCTCTCCGCATCGTCCCCTCGGTTGGGGGAAGCCGGAAAGCTTCATGACCCAAGGGCTCCCGACACGCTTCAGCCGCCAAAGATCGTGACGGCCAGCTCATCGATCGCCCGCTGGCTCTCATGGTCGTCGGTGAGCGATCTGCTGACCGACACCTGGCAAGCGCGCCGCGGTGAGACGCCCTGACGCACCAGCTGTGCCGCGTACACCAGCAGGCGTGTGCTGACGCCTTCTTCGAGTCCGCTCGCCTTCAGGTGGCGGACCTTCTCGCCCAGCTTCGCCAGGTCCATCGCCATCTCGATCTCGACACCGCTCTCGTGGGCGATGATCTGCGCCTCCTTGTCCCGCGGCGGGTAATCGAAATCGATGGTCACGAACCGCTGGCGGGTGGAATGCTTCAGATCCTTCAAGACGCTCTGGTAGCCCGGGTTGTAGGAGATGATGAGCAGAAAATCCGCGTGGGCCTCGAGGATCTCCCCCTTCTTGTCGATGGGCAGAATCCGGCGGTGGTCGGTCAGCGGGTGGATCAGTACCGTGGTGTCCTTCCGCGCCTCGACGATTTCGTCCAAGTAACAGAAGGCGCCGGTCTTGACCGCCTGCGTCAGCGGTCCGTCGACCCACACGGTCTCATCACCCTTGATGAGATAGCGGCCCACGAGGTCGCTGCCGGTCAGGTCCTCGTGGCAGGCGACGGTGATCAGATTGCCGGTCGCGCCATCGTCGTCCGCGCCCCGCAGGGTGTGGGCCATGTACTCGACGAACCGGGTCTTCCCGCAGCCAGTGGGACCCTTGAGCAGGACTGGCAGCCGGCACTGGTACGCGGCGGTGAACACTGCGACTTCGTCGCTAATGGAAAGGTAATAGGGTTCCGGCTGCAACTCCCCTACTCCGTGATCGTCTCCATCACGCTGCCGGACGCCGCATCGACGAACTCGACCTTGACTGGATCGGTCACCGCGTGGCGGGTCTTGCTCTCGCGGACGCCCGTCTTGATGTGGTCCGTGAACTTCTCGCGCGCAAACTCCGGTATCGTGTCCATCGGAAAATCGCGCACGACCACTCTGACCGTTCGTTCGTCCGTCCAGTCGAGCCGCTCCAGCTTCGATCCGACGATCGGGTGCGAGCGAAAAACCGATTCGACGTCCCCCTTCAAGTCCCCGGCGGCCGCCGCCGCGCGAGGCGCCGGTTGCGGCTGGCTCACGCGGGCAATCATCTCGTCAACTTGCTCCCGGGTCGCGTCGTCACCGGCTAGTCCGCGCGCTTTCCTGAGCTCCTCCAGCGCCTTCGTGGTGTCACCGGACGCTCGGTATGCCACCCCCAGGTTGACCTGGGCATCAAGAAGGGTCGGGTCAGCGGCCAGTGCGGCCTGATACGACTGAATCGCCTCGGCACTTCGGTGCGCAAGCAGATGGATGTTGCCGAGCAGGTAGTGGACCTGCGGATCGTTCGGCCGGATTTCGAGAAGCCGTTGATAATATTGCTGGGCCTGCTGCCGATCCTCGCGGATATAGGCAATGTCACCCAACGCCCGCAGGGCCTCGGCATCCTTCGGCTGCTGGTCGAGAACGTGCTGGTACGTCTTCGCCGCGTCGGCGAGGTACTGGGGCTCGAGCTGGCCCGCCTGGTATTGCATGAGACCGAGCTGCTTCCAACCGTCGATGTCGGTCGGCTTGGCGGCCATCTCCTCGGCTTTGCGCCCGATGGCCGCGCGCACGTCGTCCGAGACGGTCACCGGCGGGTGGCCGGCGGGCAATTGCCCCTGCTGTCCTGCGGCCCGGCGCCCCGGGACCCGGGGCGGTTCCTTCGCCATGAAAGTTCCGAGCCAGACGGCCGACCCTCCGCCGATCAGGACCACCGCCAGGACGAACCACGGCGCATATTGGGCAGGCGTGAGACGGCGCCGTGGCGCCGCGCGCATCCCGCCAGGGGCTTCGCCGCACTCGACGCAAAATCGCGCGTCGGCCAGCAGCGTCGCACCGCAATTGCCGCAGAACTGATTTGACGATCGGGCGGGGCGTTGAGTCACGGAGATCCCAGTGGTCAAGGCTCGTCAACGGACGCACGCCCAGAGCCAGCGCGCTCGAATAGAGTGCCGGCCGGCAACGTCCGAGGAGAGTGCAGATCTTCGGGCGAACACGCGGAAACGCTAGCAGCTATCCGCGGCACTGCCAACCACTCGGTGGCTTTTGCTCATGGGCTTTTCGTTGTAAATGCGGTCGCTGACGGACCTTGGGAGGACGGGAGACAATGAGCGCGACGGTGCGGTATCTGGTTTTGGTCGGGTCCATCATGCTGGCTCTGGGCTCGTGTACCTGTCATCGAGACGTCCCGGAAAAGGAAGCGGCCTTCGAGCACCGCAAGGGGTTCAGCGCTGCGTTACCGACAGTGCGACGCCCGGAAGCAAGGCCCACCCAGGAACTGCGCCTCAGCCAGATCACCCCAGTGATCCCTACGGTATCGCTGCCGGCCGGGACGCCAACGCCAGCGCAGCTCGCGTTGCCCGAAGACTTCCCGGAAGACGTACCCGTTTACAAGGACTCAGAGCTTTTCGGCGTGCAGCAGGTCGGACAGGATGGCCACACCGTACTTTTTCGCGTGGATGCCGAGGCGAGCGAGGTCTTCAATTACTACCATGAGAACATGGCGACCAAGGGCTGGAAAGTCTCGCAGGAGTACCAGACGCCACACCAGAGCTTCTTGTCGTTCCAGAAGGGCAAGACGGTCACCAACATGACCGTGGCCAAGGATCCGAAGACCGGCAAACAAGTGGTCGCCATCATGTACTACGAGGAGAAGGATCTCCCGTTTCCTGAGTTCTGATTCTTGCTGACCTGCGAAGGGAACGCGGAACGGCGGGTGGACCGCCGTTCCGCGTTCCCTTCCGGTTGCGCTCCGCTCGTGTCGATGCGTATAATGAATTACACATTGCGAGCGTGAGCCGGTCGGGGAGATGACAACTCGGGCCGGGAGGGGAGGCGAAGGTGCAGTTCACCAGAGCGAGGTGTGTCGAAACTCTAATCATATTGCTGTCGATCCTGACAATCGGCGCCGCTCAGGGGCAAGCCCAAACCGCGACATTGCGTCTGACAGACCCAGCCGGCCCCACGGTCGTCGTGGTAGCGGATCAGCAGGTCGGACCGCCTGCAGACGGCATCGCCTTGGTGGGCGCGGTCAACTACAGTGGTGCGGTTGGCCCCAACTGGACGTTGACTGTCACAACCGGCACGACCAAGCCTTTGTCCGGCGACGCGACTCAGCCACTCATGGATCTCACCTCCGTCGATGCCAACTCGCTGGGACCCGGCATTCTGATTGTCGAGTTTTCAGAGACGAATTTTGGCCCTCTTCCGGGTGGCTCTGTCTTCGCGGCCGGAATTGGTGGCACAACGGTCGGGACAGTGAGTTACTCAGCATTTGCGGATGCCGCAAATATTCCCTTCGCACCAACAACACTGCTCACGACCCAGGGACCGTTCGGCCCGGGAGCCTTTGACGGCACGGCTTCATCGGCAGCCACTGGACCGCTGCCTTCGTATTCTCTTACTCAGCGTGTGGTGTTCACTCACAGCCGAACAGGTCTGTCCTCGAGTTTCGGGGCCACGCTACGGGCCAACCTCGGCCCGACGGCCACCCCGACCGAGACGCCGACCTTCACCAGCACGCCGACAGCGACACTGACTCCGAGCGCGACTTCAACCTCAACTTCGACGCCCGCTTCAACGTTGACACCAACCCCAACGGCCACCGCCACACACAGTGTCACCCGAACCCTCACCGCAACTCCGACCGGCTCGACCACCCCGACGGCGACTCGGACCGCGACGTCGACCGCAAGCTTGACACCGAGCCCCACGCACACCCGGACGGCCACCGCTACCCCCACGCGGACTTCGACGTCCACACCAACGCAGACTCTGGTCGAGGAAACTCCGCCACCGCAGTTGGTGCCAGACCTGGAGATCGAAAAGACCTTCGCCAGCGGCGCGGGCTGCCTGGCTGGCCAGACCGGCGACTACGTGCTGCGCGTCCGGAACATCGGCGAGGTACCGGCCGTCGGCCCGTTCACAGTGACCGACCCGTTGCCCGCCGGTCTGACTTTGGCATCGGCTACCGGTCCCGGTTGGGACTGCTCGGGCTCGACCGCGCAGAATGTCACCTGCGCACACGGCGGAACGCTCAACCCCGGCGATCCCGATTTGGTGATCACCGTCAAGGTGACGATCGGCCTTGCCGCAGGCGTGGTCGTGGTGAACCAGGCGACGGTCGCAACCCTCTTCGGAGAGCTGAACACAACCAACAACTCTTCCACCGAAGTCACCCTCTGCGCCCGCGGACCCCTCGGGGTGCCGGCGATGACGCGGGGGGCACTGGCAATGGCGTTGTTGGTTCTCTCTGGGGTCGCCGCACGCCAACTGCGCACTCGATCTCGGCAGTAGACGCCGTAGACTTCGCCGCCGCACCTGTTGAGGCTCTCGCTGCAACAGTTGCCCGGCAGCGCTGTCGTTTCTTCACGCGCTCGTTACTGACCTGACATCACCGGCTCATCGGAGATGAAGTGGTCCGAGCGAACCGCCATGGACACCGCATGGCATAACGTTCGCTCAATCCCGCATCGCCGGAAGGCGATGCATGCGGGCGCCCATTCCGCTTCTGATGACCAGTTCCTTCGTCCTGGCCCTCTGTGTCGGCCCGGTAGCAGAGGCAACGACCGTCGTGCTGATGGACGAGCGCCAGCTCACGGAGCAGGCCGTGGTGGTGGTGATTGGCCGGGTCACGAGGATTCAGACGGCTGAAGATACGACCACCGGTGCCATCCACACGTTTGTGTTCCTCGACCCCTCCGACGTGCTGGCGGGGCACCTTCCCGACGGGGAGGTCGTGTTGCGCGAAGCCGGTGGAGACCTGCCGCAGCGGAGCGAGCGGATCTTCGGCAGCCCAGAGTACACGGTCGGCGAAGAGGTGCTGGTGTTCATCGACCAGAACCCGGATGGCACGCTGCGCACGGCGAGCATGGCGATGGGCAAGTACACGATCGGACAGAATCCCGACGGCGTGGCGATCGCGACCCGGAGGCTCGGGAACAACGTCGCAGTCTTACACCCCGCATCCGGCGAGCTCGACGTCAATCCGGTACCCGAAACGCTGCCGCTCGATGAGCTCACTGCTCACATCCGAGCCGCGGCACCCGATGGTGGCGCGCATGGCGGCACGGCGATCGAGCCGAGCCCGCCGACGCTGAACGACCTCGCGCCGGAGTCCGAGACCTTCACCTTTCTGAACCCCGGGAGCCCGGCGCGCTGGTTTGAGCCGGACGGCGGCATCGCGGTCGAGTATTTCATCGACTCGACCGGCGATGCGAAACTTGGCCCCTCCGCCTCACGCACCGCCGTCGACACTGCGCTGGCCGCTTGGACGGGCATCTCGACGGCAAGCCTGCAGCTCGCGGACGGCGGGCTCACGCAACCGGCACCGTATGCAGGGTGTTCGGGCGGCAATCGGATCGTTTTCAACGATCCATGGAACGAGATCAGCAATCCGGTCAATTGCGGAGGCATTCTTGCGATCGGTGGGTACTGCCGCTCCGGCGAAACCCGCACTGTCAATGGAACCACCTTCTTTCGCATCGTCATCGGAAAAGTCACCTTCAACAACGGTTTCACCAGCTGCCCGGGATGGAATCAGTGCAACTTGGCCGAGGTTGCCGCGCACGAGATCGGCCACACGATCGGGCTGGGACACTCCGATGACGTGGCCGCCACCATGGCCGCCACCGCCCATTTCGATGGACGTTGCGCCGGGCTGGAGCAGGACGACGTCGATGCGCTCGACTTCATCTATCCCCTCGCTGGTCCGAGCTTCACTCCCACCTCCACGCGCACGCCCACGCTGCCTCAGCCGCCGAGTCCAACTGGAACGTGGACGTCGACACCCGCACCAACCTCGACGCGGACCGCAACACGGTCGCCGACGGTGACGTCCACACCATCCCACACGCGTACACCAACGCCGAGCCCGACCGCTTCAATTACTCGCAGCCCAACTTCCACTGCGACGATCACCCTCACCCCTCTGCCGGCGGCGACGCCGACGGATACCTCCTTGCCAACGCCAACTTCGACGCCAACCGATACCCGCACAGCAACGCTGCCCCCCACCGCTTCCCCGACGCGCACGCCAACTTCCACGGCGACCATCACCCTCACCCCATTGCCGACGGCGACACCGACGAACACCTCGCCTCCAACGCCAACCTCGACCCCGACCAACACGCACACGCCCACCCTCAGCCCCGTACCCACATTGACCCGCACCGCCACCGTCACTGCGACAGTGACCTCCACTCCCTTGCCAACCGCGACGCCGACCGACACATCCCCTCCGACCGCAACGCCGACCCCGACCGACACCCGCACCCCAACGCTCACGGCCACGCCGCCGGCGACGCGGACGTCGACTCACACGCCCACCGCGACGATGACCGCGACCTCGACCCGTACCCCCACGGCCACCCGCACGCCGTCGCGCACCCAGACCCCCGCGCCGACCGCCACCCCATCGCCAACCCGCAGCGCCACGACGACCGCCTCGCCGACGCTCCCGCCATTGCCAACCGCGACGCCGACCGACACATCCCCTCCGACCGCAACGCCGACCCCGACCGACACCCGCACCCCAACGCTCACGGCCACACCGCCGGCGACGCGGACGTCGACTCACACGCCCACCGCGACGGCCTCGCCCACCACGACGATGACCGCGACCTCGACCCGTGCCCCCACGGCCACCCGCACGCCGTCGCGCACGCAGACCCCCGCGCCAACCGCCACCCCATCACCAACCCGCAGCGCCACGACGACCGCCTCGCCGACGCTCCCGCCATTGCCAACCGCGACGCCGACCGACGCGTCCCCTCCGACCGCAACGCCGACCCCGACCGACACCCGCACCCCAACGCTCACGGCCACACCGCCGGCGACACGGACGTCGACTCACACGCCCACCGCGGCGATGACCGCGACCTCGCCCCGCACCCCCAGGGCCACCCGCACGCCGTCGCGCACGCAGACGCCCACAGCAACCGCTACCCCATCGTCAACCAGCAGCGCCACGACGACTGCCTCGCCGACCGACACCACAAACCCGACGGTGACCTCGACCCGCACCGCGCGTCCATCACCCACCGCAACGCACACATTGACGTCAACCGCCACTGCGGTCGCAACGGCAACTCTCAGGCCGACGTCCACGAGCCTTCCGTCGGTTACGCCCAAACGGGTCGCCGGGGTTAACGGCCAGTTCCGCTACTACGGTTCGGGTGAACCGGTTCGTGAGGTCACAGTTCACTTCCGTGGCGATGGGGAGAACATCGCCGTCAGCACGATCACTGGTGACTATCAATCTGGGCCGCTCACCGAGGGGCGTTGGAGCGTCGAACCAGAGAAGACTGGCGACTTCGCTGCCGGACTCAGCTCGCTCGACAGCGTCCACGTTCTCGCGGCGCTCGCTGGCGAACGTCGGCTCGATCCGCTCCAGTTCTTGGCCTGCGACGTGACCGGCGACGGCGTTCTCGACCGAAGCGATGCCGAGCGAATCCTGGATGTCGTTGTTGGTCGAACCGCACGGTTCCCCGTCGCCGAAACCTGTGGAAGCGATTGGGCCTTTGCCCCAACCGTCTCTGCGGTGGCAAACGCACATCTCATCTTGCCGCGAACAGGCCCCACCACGTGCCAGCGCGGTGGCATCGTCTTTGATCCACTCCTGGGGAGCCCAACTCAGCGAGACTTCGCGGCGCTGCTCTTCGGCGACTGCACCGGCAACTGGCAACCCCTCGTCGACAGCCGCAGCGAGCCACCCGACCGCGATCCCACGGATCCGTTGCTACGCCTGGGTCGTCCGCGACGTAACAGCGCTGGCCGGATGCGCCTTCCCGTCTATGTGCGCTCGCACCAATCGTATCGGGCGCTGCAAGCACAGATTCGCTACGAGAGCGCAGCTCTCCGTGCCACCGCCGTCCGGCCACGGCGGACGGAATCCGACGTGCTGGTCGCCTTCAACGTCGAGCACGAGGGACTGATCGCGCTGGCCCTGGCCGGCGCACAGCCGCTCAACAACCAGCGCCCGCTCGTGTTGACGCTCGAGTTCGAACTCCTCGGCAGACGCGCCCCGCACCCTCCGGCGACCGTCCTACAAGTCGCCATCGACGAGCAGCCCGCGGTTGTCATGCCGAGCCGTTGAGGACACGGACTTCGGCGAGTCCGCTCGAACCTCGCCGCTAACGGACCGTCACCACGACACGGCGCTGGCGGGGGCCGTCGAGATCGACGACCATGATCGCCTGCCAGGTTCCGAGCAGGAGTCGTCCCTCACGGACCGGGATGGTCTCGCTGGGACCAAGCAGGGCCGCCTTGATGTGCGCAGCGCCGTTGTTATCAACGCGGTCGTGGCGCCACGTGCCCTCGGGCACGAGCTTCGCCAGGGCATCGAGAATATCGGTGCAGACGTTCGGATCATCGTTCTCGTTGATCACCACCGCCGCCGTGGCGTGCGGCACGTAGACGGAGCACAGGCCCTCTTCAAGCCCCGCATCGGCAACCACCGCCGCGACCCGATCGGTCACATCGATCATCTCGTACTTGTGCTGCGATCGAATGGTGAACTCGCGTTGCATCGCATCAAACCAGACAACAGAACACAGACAACAGAACGCAGACAACGGGACACAGACGAGGAACCGGGGCTCCTCACATCCAGGCGCCGCCGTCGACGCGCAGAATCTTGCCGGTGACAAACGCCGCATCGTCACTCGCGAGGTAGACCGCAGCGCGTCCGACATCCTCGGGTTGGCCGGGCCGACCCAGTGGAATCGAACTGATCAGCGCGTCGCCGTGAAACTTGAGGAGGCGGTTCCCCATTTCGGTGGCGATCAACCCGGGCGCGATGCAGTTCACGCGCACGCGTGCCGGGGCGCACTCCTTCGCCAGCGACTTGGTGAGGGCGTTGACCCCCGCCTTGGCGACGTAGTACGGCGCGCCGAACGGTCCGCACGCGTCGGCCCCGATCGACGAGATGAGGATGATCGTACCCTGGCCGCGGTCCACCAGATGTTTCGCAGTCGCCTTGCACGTGTAGAAGACGCCGTGGAGGTTCACGCCGATGACCTTGTGCCAGTGCTCGACGTCCATGTCCCACACGGCCTGCACGCGCGAGGCGATCCCGGAGTTCGCCACGACGATATCGAGGTGGCCGAAGTGCCCGAGCGCCTCGGCCACCATCACCTCGACGGCCGGCCACTCCGAAACATCGGCTGGCAGCGCGATGGCGGAACGCCCGAGACCTTCAATCTCCGCCACCGCCTCCCGCGCCGCCGCGTCGTCCCGGCGATAGTTGATCGCGACATCCGCCCCTTCCCGAGCGAATTCGACTGCAATGCTGCGTCCGATGCCGCGTGATCCTCCCGTCACCAGTGCGATCTTGCCGTCGAGTTTTCCCATGATCAGTTGCCCCTGCGAGAACGTTCTTTTAGCCGAAAAGTTCTGTTCACCCAACGGGCCTCGTAATGCATGGGCCTCGTAATGCTCCCTTCACCGCGGCGTCTGCAGCCGGCGCATCGGGAGCTTCTGCCGGGCGGCGATCTCATCCAGCGCCGCGCGCACGCGGGCCGCGGTTTCAGGCGACGGCTCAAGCTCCAGCGCATCGAGAAAATGCTGGTAGGCGGCCGCCGGTTGGTCGAACGCTTCGAGCTGAATCGCGCCGGCGCCGAAGTGTGCGTCGGCGGCGCTGGGGTCAGCCGGGTAGTCACGCAGATGGCGCCGGTACATCGTCAGGGCGGCGCGCGCGTGGCCGTGGCGGTGAAGCCAGTTCGCCAGCGCCAGCGAGTGCTCCGGTGAGAGCAGGCGTCGGGTCCGATCGGGATCGAGCAAGAAGTACGCCTCGGCCGCCTCCGACAACCGATCCGCTGACATCAACTGCGCGATCTCCTGCGCCGCCGTTGCCGGCCGTGGTGGCGCCTCGCGGTACTCCCGTGGCTGCTCGACCAGCTCACGGCGGTTCATGAGCCAGGCGATTGCCGCCCCAGCAAGAAAGCCGCCGATGTGTGCGCCATGCGCCACGCCTCCCTCGCCGCCACGCAACACAAGGAACGGGAGAAGATTATCGATGATCAGGTAGAAGCCGAGCAGCAGGCGCGCCGGGACGGTGACGACGTCCACGAGGAACGGGAACAGGAAGACCAGCAGCCGCACTTGATTGCGTGGAAACCACAGGAAGTAGAAGCCCAGCACGCCCGAGATGGCCCCGGAGGCGCCGATCAGCGGCAGCGGGG
>Ga0316626_10000929_pt1 | contig 12416 bp, 7 predicted proteins | sample OWC_Aug_T1_C1_D5_FD_207656 | JGI IMG/M metagenome (GOLD analysis project Ga0316626, IMG submission 207656) | Wetland soil microbial communities from Old Woman Creek delta, Ohio, United States - OWC_Aug_T1_C1_D5_A | ecosystem: Environmental > Terrestrial > Soil > Wetlands | place: USA: Ohio...
CTAGCATTGCCTGCAGTTCCTTGGCAGCAGAATATTCCGCGTTTTCAGTGAGGTCGCCTTTTTCTGTTGCATCGGCTAACAGCTTGGATATCATTGGCCTCTCAACACCACGGAGATGCTCAAGTTCAGTCTTCAGCTTTTGCAGACCCTCTTCTGTTATGTATAACACATCTGCCATTACGGTCCAACTTTTAAAAAAATAAGAAGAATCCCGGGGCTTCCGGAACTCTTCATATCACAAATATATAAATTTATTTTATTAATTACAAAATATTACTGGAAATAAGTACATTACAAGTCTTTTTTTTATATTTTCTTCATCTCCTGTACTTTCTGCCGGTTCTTTTCATTCCGGCCGTATTCCGTTTCTTCTTTATTTTGTAATTTTCTTCGGCATCTTTAATATTTTGTCTCATACGTTCCTGAACCTCTGGTGTTTGTATTTCAATCGACCTCTTTCTGTTTTCCCTGACAAACTGTTTATAATCCTCTTTGATCTGTTTCTCCTTTGCCTGCTGAATCCTTTTAGCCTTTTCGACCTTTCTGGGTTCCCTTATTTTTACCCCCTTCGCCCTTCCGGGTGTTTTCCTGTTCAGGCTCCGGCCCGGATGCCTGACAGAATACCGTTTGAAGGACTGTGCTTCACAAACAGCTACCGACAGCCCGAAGATTATAAAGAACATCAGTATCTTCCTGATTGATATATTATTCATTATATGGCATTTACAATAATTGTTACAAAGTATCGTTTTTTTCCGGATGCAGTATTAATTTTGCACAAAACCATACCGGGTGACTAAGACATCAAAAATAAAATATTTTTTTATTTCACTGGCATTAGCCGCCTCAGTATATGCCTGTGAAAGAAATAAAAATGATGTTATACCTGACAGAGATGTCAATTTCACAATGGATATTATCGGAGATATTCAGTTTAACAATCTCACCTCAATAGGGAATCATGTTATTGTTACAGCTCAGACCAACAACTGGGGTTATTATGCTGCCGGTTTTAATAATAACGGGATTATTGTATACAGAGCAAATTTTGACGGAATGATACCTGAGTTTTATGCCTGTGATCGCACTTGTCCTTACGATTATGCAATAAATGATTTGAGTGTAAAAGTGAATGTGGTAGCCTTTCAGGCAATCTGTCCGAGATGCAGTACCTATTATGAGCTTTCCGGAGGGGGTTATCCGAGCTCCGGTCCCGGTAAATACTACCTCAAGAATTATAAAACAAGCTTTGACGGGAGATATCTCAGAGTGTGGAATTATTAAGACTATCCTTTGGTTATCAACGTATTGTTAAACGTTTAATAATACGTTGATTCAGCTTATACCGGAATTAATCGCAATAACCCCTTAAAAGGAGATAGCGAACCATCAATACCTGTAATGATCAGGCTTGTACGGTCCTTTCTGAGGTACACCGATATATTCAGATTGTTCCTTTGTAAGCTTTGTAAGCTTTACACCAAGCTGATCGAGATGCAGCCTGGCAACTTCCTCATCAAGGTGCTTTGGCAGACGGTATACACCCAGCTTGTAATTCTTCTTCCATAGCTCGATCTGGGCAAGTGTCTGGTTGCTGAAGGAATTGCTCATCACAAATGAAGGATGGCCTGTAGCACACCCAAGATTCACAAGCCGTCCCTCTGCAAGCAGGAATAATGCATGACCGTCAGGAAAGACATACTTATCAACCTGCGGCTTGATATTGATCTTCTTTATACCTTTCATCCTGTTAAGACCATCCACCTGGATCTCGTTGTCGAAATGCCCGATATTGCATACTATTGCCTGGTCTTTCATTTTCTGCATGTGCTCAACAGTAATGATGTCCCTGTTGCCGGTTGCGGTCACAAAGATATTTCCTTCATCCAGGGCATCTTCGACAGTTTTCACCTCAAAGCCTTCCATTGATGCCTGAAGGGCACAGATCGGATCAATCTCGGTAATGATTACCCTTGCACCGTATGCCCTCATCGATTTTGCACATCCTTTGCCAACATCTCCATAACCGCATACCACAACCACCTTGCCTGCAATCATTACATCGGTGGCTCTTTTAAGTCCGTCAGCAAGCGATTCGCGGCATCCGTAGAGGTTGTCGAACTTTGACTTGGTAACTGAATCGTTAACGTTGATTGCCGGAACAAGCAGCTCATTATTCTCCAGCATCTGGTAAAGCCTGTGAACACCTGTTGTTGTCTCTTCGGAAATGCCCCTGAGTTCCCTGGCTACCTTATGCCATTTGCCGGGTTCTTTTGCCTGCAGCTCCTTCAGCACTGAAAGGATCACCGATTCCTCCCTGCTGGCCGGAGCCTTCTCAAGGATTGAAGGATCATTTTCAGCTTTGTAGCCAAGGTGAACCAGAAGTGATGCATCTCCGCCGTCATCAACAATAAGATTAGGTCCCTTGCCGCCGGGGAATGAGAGCGCTCTGGCTGTACACCACCAGTAATCCTCAAGGGTCTCCTCTTTCCATGCAAATACAGGTATGCCCCGTGCAGCGATTGCCGCAGCAGCATGATCCTGTGTGGAAAATATGTTACAGCTGGCCCATCTCACATCTGCCCCGAGTTCTGTAAGTGTCTCTATAAGCACAGCAGTCTGAACAGTCATGTGGAGAGATCCTGTGATGCGTGCTCCCTTGAGAGGTTTTTCTGCAGAATATTTCCTCCTGATTGCCAGCAGACCCGGCATCTCCTTCTCAGCTATCTCAATTTCCTTCCTGCCAAAATCGGCAAGAGTGATATCTTTTACCTTATAATCCATCTTGTCAATTACTAAATCCATTATGTGTCATTTTTCAGTTTACAAATTTAACAAAAAAGTTATAGCTCAGGTTAATACCTGTAAGGCATTTTCCCTGTCAAGCTTCATCTGTCTTGAAAGCTGCTCAAGATTTTCGAACTTTATTTCATCCCTTAAACGGTGCCTGAATACGACCTCGATTTCCTTTTCGTAAATATCTCCGCTGAAATCTATTATATTAACTTCAATTGACCTTCTGTCGGCTTCAGGTCTTATTGTCGGATTCTTTCCGATGCTCAGCATCCCGGGGAAATTATTGATGCCAAGAATAACTTCCACTGCATATACCCCGTCGCCAGGGATCAGCTTATACTTGTCGGCAGGTTTAATGTTAGCTGTAGGATAACCGAGCGATCTTCCAATACCCCGGCCTTTCACAACTGATCCTTTCAGCGAATAGTTATACCCCAGCCAGCGGCTGGCATCGTTCAGATTGCCTTTGAGCAATGCTTCACGTATTAATGTTGAGCTGATAGCCCCGCCGCCTGAATAGAGACCCTGCACCTTTTCAATCCTGAATCCGTATGAACCGGCACATTGTTTAATCGTATCATAATCTCCTTTCCCCATGCTGCCGAAATGGTGATCATACCCTACTACCAGGTAACTGGTTTTTATTTTCTGAACCAGAACCTGTTCAACAAAATCGCAGGCTTCCAAACGGCTGAATTTCCTCGTAAACCTGATTATCACCAGAATATCTATTCCGGCCTTCTCAAGCAGTCTCTTTTTTTCGTCGATAGTCGTAAGGAATGAGAGCTCCTGCCTGTTTTTATCAAGCACAAGGCGCGGATGAGGATTAAAGGTGATTACAACCGATTGACCGTTGTTCTCTTTTGCCAGAGTGACAAGCCGTTCAAGAAGAGCAGCATGCCCTCGGTGCACTCCGTCAAATATTCCAAGGGTCACAACAGGGGAGATCAGATCAAGGTCATTATATCCGTTGTAAATTACCATATAACCGAAGTGTGCCTGCAAAATTAGCAAAGACATACTATTTGAAACAAAATAATGATTTTGTTTTAGTATTTTTATAATGATTTAGGTATCCTAATTGAAAATGAAAGCCGGCAAATTCTATATGTCTGACCCGTGGCTCGATCCGTTCATACCTGTTATTGAAGAACGGATAAGCAGGTGCGTCGCCAGGGAAAGGCATCTGGTTGGCGGGGGATCCCTGTGCGATTTTGCTATGGGACATTATTATTACGGATTACACCGCACCGACAATGGCTGGGTTTTCAGGGAATGGGCTCCCAATGCAACTGATATTTATATCACAGGAATATTTACCGGATGGATGGAATTGCAGGAATTCAGGCTGCAAAGGATTAACGCTTATGGTGACTGGGAGATACAAATGCCGCGTCGCGCCATTAATCACGGTGATCTGTATAAGCTTTCCGTTCACTGGCAAGGCGGAAAAGGTGAACGTATCCCTGCATACGCTAAACGTGTTGTTCAGGATGACAGGACCAAAATATTTTCCGCACAGGTATGGGCCCCTGAGCCCGGGTATAAATGGAAAGTTAAAACCTTCAAATCATCATCATCATCCCCGCTGGTCTATGAAGCCCATATCGGAATGTCAACCCCCGAGGAGAAAACAGGCACATACTCTGAATTCACAAGGAACATACTTCCAAAGATCATTGCATCGGGATATAATACAATCCAGCTGATGGCTATCCAGGAGCATCCATTCTACGGATCATTCGGATACCATGTCTCAAACTTCTTTGCTGCCTCATCGCGTTTCGGAACGCCCGAGGATCTTAAAGAATTGATTGATAAGGCTCATTCTGCAGGAATAAGAGTGATAATGGATCTTGTCCACTCACATTCAGTTAAAAATGTCAATGAGGGACTCGGGCTTTTCGACGGATCACCCGGGCAGTATTTTCACACAGATCACCGGAGGAATCATGTAGCCTGGGATTCGCTGTGCTTTGACTATGGCAAGGATAATGTGCTTCATTTTCTTCTGTCCAATTGCCGCTACTGGCTTGAGGAGTACAAATTTGACGGATTCAGGTTCGACGGAGTTACCAGCATGATATATTACGATCATGGCCTTGGAAAGAACTTTACCTCATACAACGACTATTTTGACGGAGGCCAGGATGTTGATGCCCTGGTATACCTGTACCTTGCCAATAAACTTATCCATGCCTTCAGTCCCGAAGCAATGACCATCGCTGAAGAAATGAGCGGTATGCCCGGACTTGCATCAAGCACAGCAGTCAAAGGTTTCGGGTTCGATTTCCGGTTATCAATGGGTGTCCCCGATATGTGGATCAAGCTGACCAAGGAAACACCTGATGAATTCTGGGATATGGGTACATTATTTCACGAACTGACCCAGCACAGACCTGAAGAAAAGATCATTTCCTACTGCGAATCACACGACCAGGCATTGGTTGGAGACAAGACACTTATCTTCAGAATGATAGATGCTGAAATGTATACCGGGATGACTAAGAATTACCATAGTTTTACCATTGACCGGGGTATAGCCCTCCACAAGATGATAAGGCTGATAACCTTTGCAACCTCAGGAGGCGGATATCTTAACTTTATGGGAAATGAATTCGGTCATCCCGAATGGATTGATTTTCCGCGTGAGGGGAATAACTGGAGCTATAAATATGCACGCAGACAATGGCATCTGGTGGAGAACAAGGATCTTAAATATCAGTATCTCGCCAGCTTCGACAGGCAAATGGTGAAGCTTTACCACGATTTCAGGATGCTTGATGACCTTTTTGTACACAGGATCTATGATAATAACCACGACAAGGTGATAGTATTCATGAGGGGAGACCTGCTGTTCGCGTTCAATTTCCATCCTGCCACATCCTTCACCGATTATGGAATACCTGTCAAAGGCAAATTCAGGATTGTCCTCGATTCAGATGATCCGATGTTTGGAGGATTCGATCGTGTAGACAGGAAGACAATATATACATCGACCAGGAAGACCGAAAGGTATGCTATCAATTTACCCTTCTACCTGTATCTCTATCTTCCCTCGCGTACTGCCCTTGTATTCAGGAAAGAGACAGTAAGGAAGGCGACCGATATTTAATCAATCCACCTGAGAAGATAGAAATCCTGCTTATGCGGGAGGTCTTTATGTTTAGGATATATTCGGATCCCGTAAAAGAATGTTCCGGCTTTCTCGGGTACCAGATTTGCCCTGTACAAACATTTGGAGCTTTTGTGGCTGACGATTACAAACTCCTTGCTGGCAATAAACTCATGTTCCCCTTTCTTTGTCATGTGTGTAACGATAAACTCCACACCGACATTTTCCTTCGGGATCTTATTGACATTAAGCGCTATTTCAGCCCTGTAGTCATGACCTGAATGATAGACATTCTCCTTTGGCCTTTCAAAACTGTAGTTCAGCACTTCAATGTTATCCCATTCATCCCTCATTGTCTTTTTCCAGGCTGCGAGCGCCTTTGCTTTCTCAAAATCGTTTGCTGTCAGGTATTTGCTTCTGGTATGGAGCCTCGTATAATACTTCTCAAAATAATCATCAATCATCCTTTTCATAGTAAACTCCGGGGCGATTTTCACCATTGTATTTTTTATATGGCTGATCCATTCCACCGGAACACCCTGGTCGTTAAATGAGTAATATGCCGGAACTATTTCATATTCAAGCATATTATAAATTGTTTCGGCATCGACGTCATCCTGGAGCTCCTGGTTCTCGAATGATCTTTTTTTCGGCAGAGCCCAGCCGGCATAAGCCCTGTAACCTTCAACCCACCAGCCATCGAGAACGCTGAAGTGGATGGTTCCGTTCATGACAGCCTTTTCACCGCTCGTTCCCGAGGCTTCAAGCGGCCTGGTAGGGGTATTCAGCCAAATATCCACACCCCTGACAAGGTACTTTGCCATCTCAATGTCATAGTTCTCAAGGAATATCACTTTCCCGGCAAACTGTGGCATCTGCGATATCTCAAATATCCTTTTTATAAGATCCTTCCCGCCGCCGTCATTTGGATGGGCTTTCCCTGCATATATAAACTGAACCGGTTTTTCGGGATTATTTACGATGCGTGCAAGCCGGTCGAGATCCCTGAACAGGAGGGTTGATCTCTTGTAGGTGGCAAAACGCCGGGCAAAGCCGATAGTCATGGCTTTCTCGTCAAGATGAGTGCTGATATTAAGGAGGGTTCGCGGACTAACATGTTTTTCTATCATTTCAGTCTGCAGCATCCTCCTTATCCGTGCAAACAACTCCTTTTTAAGTCCCTTCTTTACATCATATATTTTCTTATCTTCAACATTATATAGTTTCTCCCAGAGGTTCCTGTCTGTCTGGTCGAAGTGGACGTCTCCTGTTATCTCCTTATAAACCTGTTTCCATTCAGGAGCAAGCCATGTTGGAAAATGAACTCCGTTTGTCACATGTCCGATAAAAAGCTCTTCCTTGAGGTACCCGGGCCATAGTTTATTGAACATACCCTGGCTTACCTCACCATGAAGCTTGCTGACCCCGTTAACTTCCTGCGACATTCGTGTGGCAAGAAAGCTCATATTGAATTTTCTGTCTGCATCGCTTTCACAACGTCCCAGCGCCATAAGCTCGTCCCATGTGATATTCATCCGAGCATGATAATGCGATATATATTTACGCAGGAGATCCTCGTCAAATGCATCGTGCCCTGCAGGAACGGGAGTATGGGTTGTAAACAGTGTGGAGGCTCTGACAGCCTCAAGCGCCTGATTGAATGTGAGATGATTCTCTTCAATTAATGCCCGGAGTCTTTCAAAGCTGATGAATGCTGAATGTCCTTCATTGCTGTGATACAGATCGGGTTTAATTCCCAATGCAACCAGTGCCCTTATACCGCCAATCCCAAGGATAAGCTCCTGTCTCAGCCTGTTCTCATGGTCGCCGCCATATAAATAATGGGTGACGGTACGATCTTCAGGAGTGTTGTCATCGAAATCGGTATCAAGGAGCAAAAGCTTTACCTTGCCAATCCTTGCTTCCCAGACACGTATCTTTACAGTTCTTCCCGGCCAGACAAGGCTTACAGAGAGCTGAGTGCCATCAGGGCTTTTAACAGGATTTATAGGGAGCCGCGAAAACTCTTCAGCTTCGTATATTGCCATCTGCTCACCTTTGGTCCCAAGCTTCTGTCTGAAATAGCCGTATCTGTACAAAAGACCTATTCCTATTATCTTGTAATTTGAGTCGCTTGCCTCCTTCAGGTAATCACCGGCCAGAACTCCCAGACCGCCTGAATAAAGTTTCAGACAGGGATGAATTCCGAATTCCATGCTGAAATAAGCCACTGACGGTTTTGAAGTATCATCAGGACGGTTGATATAAGAATAAAAAGTTTCGGCGACCTTTTCGAGATCAGCAACAAACTCTTCATCATCCTCAAGGACCAGAAGCCGCTTATAATCGATCTTTTCCAGAAGTATCTTCGGATTATGCCGTACCTCCTCCCAGAGAGAAGGATCCATCCGTCTGAATAACAATTCTGCCTCACTGTTCCACGACCACCACAGGTTATTTGAAAGATCCTTGAGGGCTGCGAGCTTATCAGGCACATCACTCTGAACATAAATATCTTTCCAGACAGGCACCTGGTGCGGCTTCCGTACAATAAGGTCCTTTGCTTCAACAAGCCTGAAGAATTCTCTGGGCTCCTCCCTCCTTTCACTGGTACTCGTAAGCGCCTTTTCATATGCCTTCAGATAAGGCTCAACGAGAGTATCCCACATGGCAATTCTTGATATTGCATGGGCTTTTTCCCTGGCTTCTTTCAGCTCGTTCTCACCCAATCCGACAAATGTTGTGATGAACTGACTTATTTCAGAAATAACCTTATTCTCGTTATCGTCAGTCCTCTCGATTATCGAAATACCATTACCGCGATCTTCAAAATATTTCTGTACCCATAAGCCGAAGCCCGATAGGGAGGTTGTTACCGTGGGTATCGAAAACATAAGGCTCTCAAGAGGTGTATATCCCCAGGGTTCGTAATATGAGGGGAAGACAGTCAGGTCAAAACCTATCAGAAGATCATAATATGGCATATTGAAGATGCCGTCGTTGCCATTCAGATAGGAAGGTGCAAATATTATCTTGACCTTCGACTTATTATCATTGTTCAGATAATTGGTTTTGATCCTCTGCAGTACAGGATCAGAAGAAGGGTAATGAAGGCTGTGGGTAAGATATCTGTCTCCACCGTTAGCAGGCCCTTTATTATAAAGTATATCCACCAGATCCTGGCGTGGTCCTTTATGGTAGGCAGGCATGAGGATGAAAGCGACACACTCTTTTGCAGGATAATCTTTTTTGCTCAGCTCTCCCAGCGCATCAATGAAAATATCAACACCCTTATTCCTGAACTCGTACCTTCCGCTGTTTGCAATAAAGACGCAATTCTCTGCAAGCTGATAACCGAGTATTGCCTCAGCTACTGTTTTCAGCTTCGTACGCGCCACCATCCTTCTCTCGTCAAAAACATCCTTTCCGGGAACAAATGAATCCTCAAATCCGTTCGGGGTTACTATATCTACATCCTTTCCCAGGAAGTGGCTGCATTCATGAGAAGTAAGCTCACTAACGGTTGTAAATACATCGGCTTCGGCAGCTGACAGTTTTTCAAGCGACTGCTTCGCAATTACGTTGCATTCACGCGCGATCTGCACAGGATTATATTCTTTCATTCTGCCATACAGCGGCCGGTTATTTCCGGCAATACATCTTCCGAGAACCGTTGCATGAGTCGTAAATGCAGTTGCGACCCAGGGGGCTGATTTTTTAAGGTAAAGGATCCCCGTTCCGGTCATCCACTCATGAAATTGAGCAACTATATTATGATGTTCATGGTAGAATGAAGTAAAGCTTTCAATCAGTTTGCCTGCTGCATATCCGAAAAGTGCAGGTTCCACGTAATCCCATTGTCCTGAAATGCTGTCGAGCTTATATGTTTCCCAGAACTTTGCAAATATTTCATTCTGCTGACCAAAATAGGGTGTAAAATCAATCAGGATCACTATCGGCTTCCCTGCAATATTCCATCTGCCCGTCTTTACACGCAAGCCATCGGCTGCAGCTTTGGCCTTCCATTCGGCGAACAGCGACTCATCAGCCAGAAATTCCGGATTTGTCACCTCCTCCCTCCAGACATCAGGTCCGATAAGTATGTAATTATCGCCGAGTTCATCGACAATGTTCAGAGCTTTGGTTGAAATAACCGTATGGATTCCTCCAACCTTGTTGCATACCTCCCAACTGGTCTCAAACAGAAATTCAACTTTCATTTTCGGATTATTGTTATTGTCGGATTAACGATCTCTATTTTTTGGAACTTTTTCTTGATACCGGGGTTTTGGAACGGGTAGTTTTCCTTACTGTGCCGGTTTTATTCTTTTTTGCCCGTGTTATTCTTTTCGCAGCCTTTGGCGGTTCTATGTCCAGCTCAATTAATTCAGACTGGACTTCCTCTGCAAGCTTTTTCTTCCGTACTACAGGTTTTGCCCTGGGTTTCACCTTCGCTGCCTTGCCGGCCAGCCGCTTAATCTCTTCTGTCTGCTTTTCAATAACCTTGTCTTTCTCAGCGAGAAGAAGATTAAGCCTGGCAGCCTGAGCATGATCATCTTCAGCCGGGATACCTCTGTTCACTCTTATTTCAAAGTCGCTCAGAACATTCATATAATTCATGAACGCATCGTAAGGTGTTTCATATGGATTAAAATATGCATGAACTGAACCGTCTGAAAAGAACTTGGTCGCCATATAGTAAAAATGATCGCTCGACTGCAGATACTCCCAGTCCTTCTTTATAGTATCATCATCACATTTCAGAACCTTCTCCGCCAGGTCATATAACTTATCGAATGCTGCCACCTGCAGCTCATTCCCGAGCCAGGCGGTGATATCGCGTTCTTCGTCTGCCCACGAAATTGCCGATGGAACGCTGATAGCAGAAACAGGCTGCAGGGTATCAGCAATTTCCGAAGGGGTCATGAATTTAAAAGGTGTTTTTTTAAGTATTGCATCCGGCAGATGATAAAGGAAATCAAAAATTCCGGTTTCTTTCCAGTTGTGCTCCCCGAAAGTCTCGTAATCGAGAAAGATATTCAGGAGCTCGCTTTTAGGTGCAAGCTTGTTTAACCATGAAGCATATTTATCAGCTGTTAACGGCCAGGCGCTCCAGTTCTTATTGGAGAACCTGAAAGCAATATCATCGCTCAGTACGAAATTCCTGAGCAGGATTTTAAGCCTTGGATTTATAGCATTGCAATACAGATAATTAGGACTTTTCCACCCTAGAATATGCTTGGCACCTTCCGTCAGCATCGATTTAAATCCCATATCGGTAACCCACGATCCTATCTGATCGGAATAGATCAGTTCGGTATTCCTGAAGGATGTCGGCTCTACCCCAAGGAAATCCGTAATCATCTTTTTATGAATGGATACCTGGTGTTCAAAATGATTTCTGCTTTTAAGCGATGCCAGCGAATGAGAATCCGTTTCAGCAAGAAACTCCACCATTCCTGTATCAGCCAGCCTTCTGAAAGATTCAAGGACCTCGGGTGCATACAGGCGGAACTGATTTATTACTATTCCCGACAGCGAAAAAGCAACTTTAAATTTACCGTTGTGCTTTTGAATAAGATCCAGCAGAATGTTATTGGCAGGGAGATAACACCTGCCAGCCACTTTTCTCAGTATGGATTCATTCGTGAAATCATCATAATAATAATGATCGTGCCCCAGGTCAAAAAACCTGTAGCGTTTTAACCTGAATGGCTGATGAACCTGAAAATAAAAGCAAATAGCTTTCTTGCTTGCTGTGCCCATAGCTTTAATAAACTTACTTATTCCAAATTACTCTCTGATAGATATCCTTTACATGTCTGGCTGAGTTGTCCCATTTTAGTCTTACTACCTCTTCCTTGCCGTTTTTTATAAACATCTGTGCCAGTGCAGGATAGTTCAAAATTCCATAAATAGCGTCTGCCATTGCATCAATATCCCAGAAATCGGTTTTTACAGCATGAGTGAGTATCTCGGATACTCCCGACTGTTTACTGATGATAACAGGGACATTTGACTGCATAGCTTCAAGCGGGGATATTCCAAATGGTTCTGATACTGATGGCATTATATATACATCGCTCATTGCCAGCATCGTAAAGACATCTTTGCCTCTGAGGAATCCCGTAAAATGAAAACGGTCGGTTATTTTCAGGTAAGCGGCCCTTCTCATCATCCTCTCCATCATGTCGCCCGAACCGGCCATCACAAATCTCACGTCAGGCATTACCCTGAGAACCTTATATGCTGCCTCTATAAAATATTCGGGTCCCTTCTGCAGTGTTATCCTGCCAAGGAATGTAACAACCTTCTCATCAAATCCTTTATTGATAATAATATCATCCGAGAATCTGAAAGGTTCCACCGCATTGTAAACTGTTTCAACCTTGTCAGGGTCGATGTTGTATTTGCTGATCACTACCTCGCGGGTCAGGTTGCTTACGGTAATTATTTTTGTCGCAGCATCCATCCCGTTCTTCTCAATCCTGTAGACATCGGGATT
>Ga0316626_10000931_pt1 | contig 12408 bp, 7 predicted proteins | sample OWC_Aug_T1_C1_D5_FD_207656 | JGI IMG/M metagenome (GOLD analysis project Ga0316626, IMG submission 207656) | Wetland soil microbial communities from Old Woman Creek delta, Ohio, United States - OWC_Aug_T1_C1_D5_A | ecosystem: Environmental > Terrestrial > Soil > Wetlands | place: USA: Ohio...
ATTCGGATTTGTTTCGTGCTTCGAATTTCGGATTTCGAATTTTGGATTCTATGTTTTCACTATGCGTCTCGCGTTTTATTACTTCGTTACAATATGGCAGTCCTCACACGATCTCCCCCCAAAAGGAGCATGAACAACACCTTTAAAGAATTTTGAATCCTTCGAGGCATGGGGATCATGGCAGCTTTTGCAATTCATAACGGATGCTTCAATCTGAAGATGCGACTTCCCAAAGGAAGCCGCCTTCGCGTCATGGCATTCACCGCACAAGGGCTGGATTTTTTGAGTTAACAGATCAATCTCTTTAGAATAATGAGGCTTATGGCACCTCAGGCAGTCTCTGGCAGCTGGTGAATGGGACTTTTCCTTCCCCATCCTGGCCTTCAAATCTTTATGGCAGTTCAGGCAAAGGTCCGGGCTGCTTGCCAAGAGAAGACCTTTCAATTTGGCTTTATGGGGATTGTGGCACGCCGTGCACTCGGCCTCCCCAACCACAGGTTTATGTTTGCTCTTGCCGCCGCTCACCCCCTTCTCAAGGTCTGGGTGGCATGAAAAACAGAGGGGACCCTGTTTTTTCACGATCATCCCCTTGAAATTGCTCCCATGTGAATCATGGCAGGTCAGGCAAATTCCCTCTATAAAAGGATTATGGTTAGGGGCATTTGGATCCACCTTCATTAAATCCCCGTGGCACTGACCACACATTTTAGCTTCGCTCAATTTGAGGAGGTTCTTCTCGTTTGCACTGTGGGAAACATGACACCCATCGCATTTCGCATCCGTGACAGGCTTATGGGTGTAGGTCTTTAAAAACTTCCCTTCGGCATCGGTATGGCAGGCGAAACAAACTCTATCCATCCTCTCTTTAATAATATGCTTCATATTAGAGCCGTGAGGATTGTGGCATGCATTGCATTCCTCCTGGGTAAAAGGAACATGCTGGACTTTGGCTTTTAGACCCTCTTTGATCTTCCCATGGCAAGAATAGCATAAGGTCCCGTCTTTTTGGTTTAGAAGATTTTTGTTTTTGGCTGCATGGGGTGGGTGGCACGAAAGACACCCCTTCTCACCCGTAATAGGGGCATGATTGACAGAAACTTTCTCACCCTTTTCTTTATGGCAGTCAAAACATAAAGTATTGCCTTTTTTAATAACAAGTTTCGTGTATTCGGAAGCATGGGGTTGGTGGCAGGAGTCGCACGCCCCTTCTTTGAAAGGGGAGTGGTCAATCCTTCCACCCGCCCTCAACTTGGAGGCGTCGTGACAATTATAACAAAGCTTGCTCCCTGTCTCGGTGGTGCCAAAAGGTTTTGGATCTGAAGATGACTTATGGCATGCATCGCATTGAGCCGAGGCCACAGGATCATGAGCGCTTGTTTTCAGGAGCTTCGCTTTTAAAGAAGAATGCGGATTATGACAGCCCGTACATAAAGCCCGGTTCACAGGGTAATTGCCATGGGCTTTCTTAAAAGGAGCTTTTGTGCTGTCGTGACATTCGAGGCAAAGCGGAGTCTCAGCCTTCACCAATAGGTCTTTTTGGTCCGAACTGTGGGAGAAGTGGCAGGTCGTACATCCCTTTGCCGTCTGCAACGTCTTATGAACAACCTTCTTTTCATACTCTTCCTTTTTATGGCATTGATAACAGGCCTGGTTCCCCTCTGCTTTTAACAAATGACTTGACTGCGATGCGTGGGGATTATGGCAACTGATACATTTACCTCGCTTTAGCACAGTATGGACATTCGGTTTAGTTAAGCCTATTTTCTCCTTGCTATGGCAAGGGTAACAGATCTCATTTCCTTCTTTCTTCAGAATCAATTTTGGGACTAAACCGTGCCGGAGATGGCAATCCTCGCACTTTCCCTGTTTCACATTGGGATGCACATTTTTCATCCCCATGTATTTTTCGGCAAATTTCTTGTGGCAGTCGAGGCAATTTTTGCCGGGAAGCCTCTTGCCTGCTGCCTGGGCACCCCCTAACGTTCTCTGCTGTGGCGCCTCCGCACAGCCCGATATCGAAACCCCGATGACGAGAAGAATGAACCCTAAAAAAATGATTCTATATTTTGCCTCGGGAAAAGACATTTTTATCTCCTTGCTTTAATTTTCTTTGCTATGCGTTCTTCCCCATGCTCTTTGCATATTTAATCTTTCAAGTAGACCTTCACATCCGAAACGGCTCTTATCTTGTCTGCATACTCCTCCAGGGCCTTGGTAATCTTTTCTCCATAAATTTTATTTGCAATCTTCTCTCTTGCCTCTGGATAGGGCTGCGGTCTGGAAGGGATAACTTCCTGTATGAATAAAACATAAAAGTGCTTTGCAGGACTTTCAAAAAGCCTGAAATCACCTGATTTCGCTCCCGACACCGCTTTCTGCACATCTTCAGGCAAATCTTTTGTTGTCAGAAGTTTTTCATCGAGATCAATAATTCCTTTGCTACCTTTATCGACCTGCCCTTCTACATTGGCTTTGAGCCACTGGTAGTCAGTTCCCTGTCTCAAACTGGTCAGGGCCTTTTCCGCATCCTCTCTCTTAAAAAATAGGAGACTGTTTATCTTCATCATCTCAGGATAGGTATACTCCTTGATATGTTGATCGTAGTAAGCTTTGATTTCTTCTTCTTTTAATTTAATATCTGGAGCAACCGCCTTTTTTACGAAGGCCCCGAAGATAACTGCATTTTCCTCTTCCTTCACCTTATTCTTATAGCTTTCTGTTTTATCGATACCCAATCGGAGCGCCTCTTTTCTAAAAACCCTTTTATTGAGCACCTCCTCTAAAACTTTATCTTTTCTCTTGTTCAATCTCTTCGTTTCAATAGCCCTATCAACCCCATGGAAAAGTTGTTGCTTCATGTAGTCAGCAAATTCACCTACTGTGATCGGGTTTTCCCCTTTGATCTCTGCAACCACACGCTTATCCTTTAGGAGTTTATCAAAACCGGGCTCCTTGGACTCAAAGTCCAGACTTTTGAGGAGCCCCTCATTCACCTTCACATATTTTTTCTTCAGGCTTTTATCAAACTTTATGACGGCGTCTTTCTGTTTTTTGCGAAGCACTTCCAGCCTCACCTGCTCCTTTGCTATAGGATTATCGGGGAACTGGATGTCTTCGAGTTTCAGGATGACAAATCCAGATTTGATGGGGATAATGGGGCTCACCGTGCCCACCTTCATCTTGGATACTGCCTCTGCCACTGGTGGGAGGAGATCCTTGCCTTTTAGATATTCTGCCTCCTGACTTCCCTTTCCCAATTTATCAGCAAGAAATTTTTTTAAAACCTCGTCAAAATTCTTCCCGGCTTTAATCTCGCTATCCATCTTTTTTGCATTTTCTTCCTTCTCAAAAAGGATTGATTTAATCTTCCATTCTTTTATAGATTCCTTATAAACCTCCTCCACTTCTTTCTCGTCCGGCTTGATATCCTTGATCTGTCTTTCTATCAAATCATCGCGAAGGGTTACCCGGGCAAATACATCAACCCTTTCTCTTATTTCTTTTAATTCGTGGAGCCCCATCCTTCTCGCTTCCTGGATAATCAGCCGTGTATTGATCATGCGGTTCAACAAATCCAAGGGATTTCCCTTCCCACCTTTCTTCTCCCCTGGCACTTTCTGGTGTAACATTTCAAGCTCTTGATTGAATTGATCAAGGGTGATCAGCTCTTCATTTACGCTGGCTACGATTTTTTTTCCTTTTACCACAGGTAAACTCTGCTCAGCTCCCAGGGTCATCCCAACGGTCCCGATAAATATAACCATGCTCAAAGTAGCTACAACCATCAAAAAAAGCCGCCTCATTTCAATCCTCATCTTTCTTAAACAAATCATTTCACTCGCGTCCTCGACCCCGCGACCCCTTGACCCCTCTTGCTATCTTCGAACATCATTCTCCCAATGGCCTGGATCATTTGAGAGGTCATTGCGCTCGCTGTATTGACCCTCCCCCTATCAAAAAAGAAAACACCGTCATCTCCCTCATTATAGCTGTGTGAACTCCACATCACTTCCCGGGTTCTTCTCTCGATGAGCTGAGCTGAAAAGCTGACCTTTGGTTTTCCCCATATCCCCTGGTAATCTTCATAATCGATTACCTCTCCAGAGACAACCAGATCGGCGTTGAGCATACCAAAAATTAATTCAGCATTTGCAAGAGAAACCCCCTGCTCCATAACAATCCTTAGCTCCAGGAAAACCTGTCTGACAATGCCAGGTTCTATCACATTGAAATTGCCGGTCCTCTTCAACTCTCTTGCAAAATGGAGCCCCATGATCTCACCTACATACTTTCTGTCACTTATACTGAAGAAGGGAGCAATGGCTACCGTATACTTCCGGTTAAACTCCAAAACTGGTGACCGATAGAATATTTTGGGATTAAACTTCTTCTTCGCACTCTGGCCTGCCCGCCCTTCTGGTCCTCCTGAAAGGTATCTCATGAGCGAGTTCATAATTGTTTTCAGAGCTTTATCCATCAGTAGGTTGGGGTCCTCAATCAGACCCAGGTCCAGGATCCCGGGAGAATCATCTCCAGCCAACCCCACCCCATCCATCCACAGGATGGAGGGGTCCTCCCCCGTTGAAACCAATCTTGAGATCAATGAAATCTTTGGAGGATTGGCATCGCTATAAAACTCTAATGAATTGATGAGAATCCCCTCAACGTCAACATCCTGTTTCAAAGCCTTTGCTATTTCCCTGTTGATTCCTCCGGTATACCTGACCCGGTACTTGGCCATAAGCTGTTCTAAAAGTTCTTCTTCAAGAACATCGACCCCATGGGCCTTCAATTTCTCAATACACATCTTCCTGATCTCTTTGATGGGAGCCGCCGCGCCGGTCAAGTTTTCAATTGGATAAACAACGATACGATTCCTCCCTTTGTTGGCTTTAGGGCCATCTCTTCCAACCTCTTCCCCGCCAGCAACAACCGGCAAAAAAAGAAGAGCGACAACTAACATTGAGGCTGCCCCGAAGAAAAAACGGCTTCTTGAAATCCTCTCATCCCCCCTTTGTAAAGGAGGGAAAAGGGATATTTTCTTATTTAATAAGGCTGCTGATGAGATCATTTACCGCCCTTTCAGTAATTTTATTCATGGGCTTACCCCCGCTCCCCAAAAGGCGGTCCCAAATAGAAATACCGCCTCTGGTGGACGCCGTTGTCCAAACGATTTTTCCAGTCTGTGTCTCAATCATCTGGAGACTCAAAGAGATGACATTGGATGAGACAGTTCCAGATCTTACCTCTCCGTATTCCCTGACCGTCCCGATAATGACTGCTTGAACCTTGATAATCCCCCCTAATTTAATGGTCTCTTCAGGGGAGAGGGCGGAAGGATTTGAAATTTCTGCCCTCGCAGTCCCTCGGGCAACTTCTCCCACTGGTAATACATAAACCGCACCTGTTGCTAAAAGTTTATTAATAAAGACATCCCTCACTCTTTCCGCTACGACAGGATCCCGTGTCAAACCCACAAACGGCATGACCGCCACACTTTTGACGGCACCAAAATCCATATTAGGGTCAATGTAAGTTGTCCGGCGACCTGCACAGGCTGGCAGAAAAAGCAAGATAATGATAAGAAGAAGTATTTTAAGCCGATCCGATTTAGTAACTGCCTTCATAAAAACCACCCCCTTTTAAAGCATAGAGCCAAGGACAGGGCATATAGAAAAAATCTGTATCGGACAATAGTATCACACCCTGATCCCCGCTCTGTCAATATCATTAAAAAATATAGAAATCAAATAGTTACACATATTGAAGAAATTGCTATTTGCTTGCATTTAGGTTTGCATTTTTGCCCTCACCCCATAGGACTCCTTAAACCCAAACACACCTGACTCCATAAATCCTATAATTTGCTTTTTGCTTTATACCCTCTGCTCTGCTCTGCTCCATGCCCTGTCAGAAGAAAATCCTCAAGTTCACATTGAAAAAGTTTGAATCTGTCTTCTGGGTGTCACTCCTGCTCCGAATCATATTATACGAGACGTTTATGTAGGATTTTTTTGTAATGTCATATCGGATACTCGGAGTAAAAATCCTTTCTTTCTTGTGATTTTCGGTCCAGTAATTCTCATTATATGTAAGATTGAACCGGAGTGCTCCATCCGGGAAAGGTGACCAGTTAATTCCATATTCCTGTGTCATTAATGTCTTTTGGCCCTTATCGGCAACCACTTCAACAGAGCCGAGCAGGAACAATGTCCTGAAGGGGGTATAACTTATGGTCAGGCTCCCTCTTTGTGTGTAGGTCAAGGAGCTGGGGCTATCGCCTCCGGACTGGCTGGTGTTCGTGTAGGAATAATCCAAGGCGATGTTCATGCTTGGATGGGGGATGATGTTTGTTATCAAATTGATCCGGCCTTCGTTTATCTTTTCACCTGTTTCCCTTTTTGAAAAACTGTACCCTAAATTCAGGTTGACGTCCAAACCTTTGTATAATTGAGCGGTGTTATATAGAAAAATGGAATTATTATTATTTGGCCTCCCCCCTATTTCTTCAAACCGTCCGCTGAAAACCAGGGTGTCTCTGAGGGTATTTAAGGGGGTTGCATCGATCGAGGCATTATAGATGTAGGCGGTTCTCTTCTCCTTTTCTTCTTCGCCATACTCATAGGCCACCCTTGCCCTTCCAGAAAAAATCCGGCTAAACCTGTGGTCCAAGGATAGGGCATTGGAAAGAGTATATCTCAGATTCCCATCAGGATCCTGCCGGTAATAGATATAATTGAGCTCATGGAAAAGAGTTGGAATGTTCAAAATCCTTGATTTAACATCCAAAGTATAATTGTGGGTTGTCGTTGTTATCTTCTGACCCTTGACTTCCGAAACGGGCCTTCTGGTAAATGCTTGAATCTCGGTGATAAATATATTTGGAAAAGCGTCCGATCCTGGTACGATATTGGAAAGGGGGGTGGTGGTCACCTTAACATATCTGGCTGTGACGCCGCTGAACTTGATCTCAAAGCTGTTTTGAAAGGGGCCAAAAGGAGCAGAGAAGAGCGCTTCAGCAAAAGTCCAAATTAAATTATCCGTGCTCACATAGACTCTCCATCCAAAGGAGTTGGCGATGTCCGGAGGAAGTTCACGGTCAACCCATACGAGGATTTTATTAACTTCTACTGGATTAAAGAAGTCAAAACCCATATTCCTTGCATTGAAGTCTCCACCTAAAGGAGGACGCCCGATATTAATCCCAGCGCTTACCACCACATTCCCGTCTATGAGAGCCGGGTTGGGAAGCAATGGATCGTCAAGTGGTGTATTGTCAATGGAAGAAAGACCGGAAATTGGAAAAACCTGAAAGTCTACCTCTCCCCCTATGCCTTCCGCAGAGATCTTTGTTTCCTGACGGGTAATTTCGTAAGTTGTGCTCATGTAAATGCGCCTGTCAAAAAAAGACTTGGAATAGCCCGCCCTTCCGTAATGAGTGATATTCCTGGTTTCCAGCTTATCCAGATCATTCTTCGAGTTATCATAGGTCCCCCAGTATCTGAGCTCAAGCCCCTTATAATCATACCTTGAAACAAGTGAGATGTAATCCTGGGTTGTATCTATTATGGATTTGTCTTGGTCATAAGTGTTCCTTCTTATAAACTGAGTTTCAATGGATGGGAACCCCTCGGGTCGCCAGTTAAAGTTCCCGATATATTCGTCCCTGATCACGGTTAACTTCTCTCCATCCTCGACGTCGATTTTCTCCTGTCTCCTGTAGTATCCCACGCTCGCTTTATAGAGAGGATTATCTAACGTCAGATTAATATAAGGCCTCATCGACATTGTGGTCACTTTACTACTGGTGTCTTCGATTTTAGTCTTCGTTAAATACCCCTCAAATAAGGCACCCGCGTCCAGTTTGAGATTGGGGAAGATGTTGGTATTGAGGTTAAGAGTGACTCTTGGATTGTATGTGGTAGATTCTGTTTTTACCGTTTCCCCTGTTGAAAGTTTTGTTTTGGAAGAAAAAAGACTGTAATTGAACTCGACGTTCCCGCTGAACCCCTGGATGATACCTTGCGCACAGACCACGCCTGGCAGCAAAGTCAAAATCAGCAAGATAGGCAAAGCGCAGAGCGCAAAGCGCAGAGCTTTGTTTAACATAGAAATATTGTAAATTATTTAAAAAAGGAAATTTACTTTTAAATTTTAAACCCTTGATTTGGCTTTTTTATGTTATTTGTCGCTTTGCGCCTACCTGCGGTAGGCAGGCTATGCCCTATGCGCTATGCGTTTTTTTGCCCTACCTTTCCCCCATCATGGTAACCCAATAAGGTCCCTCTCCCACATCGATTTCAGTCACGATTTTTTTTCGAACAAGGTTGGAAATCATAACAGACCTTGTCTCAGGATTGACCATGTAAAGATTGTTCTCCTCCCCGTCAATGGTCATATAAATGATTCCCCCTTCCGTTCTAATCGAATCCACAGGGACAAACGAGAAGGGTTCATAAACCTCGACCAAGATATCATTCCCTTTCCCCAGATAGACCAGGTCTGTCCGCGTATCGACCTTGATCGAGCGCATTCCCATTCTCACGGAGACCCTCTTTAATACGGAAAGGGAGAGGGGGTTAATGATGGTCAGGTAAGAAGACAACTCTTGAATCACATAAAGGCGGTCTCCTCTCCGGTTAAATTCGCCTCTTATGGGTCCGGGATCCGTGGTGAGGGTGGTGACAAGGGCTCTGTTTGGAATGTCGATGACAGAAATGGTGCCCGAAAGGGTATTAAAGACGAATGCCTTTCTTCCATTGGGATCAATCAGGATAGAATTGGGTTCTCTCCCGACATTAACTCTGCCCACTTCCAATAAAGAAAAAGGGTTGATAAAACTCACTGTGCTCGACCCCTTATTGCCTACTAAAAGAATCCTGCCATCAGGGGTAAGGGCAAGCTCATGTGGCTTATCGCCGGCAAGGAGTTTGATCCGGTCGACAATTTCACCCGCCGTAACATCGATCAAATCAATGGTGTCCTCCCCCGAGATGGCGACATAGGCTCTACCTGCTCTCTGGTCGAGTGCCATCCCGGATGGTTTTCCACCCGTTGCGATGACCCCCGCAACCCGACCTGTTTTTTTATCGAAGACTGTGAGATTGTTCGAATGTTGATTCGTCACATAACCTGTAAGACTCATGAGGGGTCTTGCCGGGAGTGAGAAAGAAAATGAAGGGCTGAAGCTGAAACCACCTGCAATTGATTCTTTGTACCTGAATGCCAGTAAAATAGCGTAGGCCTTTTTTCGCTGAACATTCATTGGGAAATCTATCCTCACCGGTGTCTCCGGCACGAGTAAATCGGTTTCACCGTCTTCTACTTTTAAGGTAGCTTTTTTAACTTTAAACGAAAACCCTGCATATTGCCCTGATGGGAGCTGGCCTGAGGCAAGCAGTCTCTGCCTCCTCAGGCTGCTTGGCTTTAATTCAGTTAAAGATATAGATAAGGGAAACTCACGCCCATCACTACTAACAGCAAAGACCTTTTCGATGTTAAATCTTAGCCTTTCCGCTTCCTGTGGAAATGGGTCAAGATAGAGATAGACTTCCCCCTCATTTTCAAGAGGAGGTCTTCCTTTTAACAGGGCGGGCTGACAACCAGGCAAAATATAAAGAAGGCATAGAGCAAAGAGCATGGAGCATAGAGTTTTATTAGTAAACCCTGTATATCCCGGCGCAAAAGGACGGGGCCTTTCTTTATATTTAGATTTGAAATTACCTTCATTCCCAGTCTTAAGACCTGGGCTTTCGGGATTATACGGGGTAAACATCCTGTCTATATCTCCTCTTCTTTTTTTTTAGTTAGCTGAAGTGCCTTGGTGATTGAAGATTGGAGACGACATGCCTGTCCCTTATTCCTCTCTATATCCACCATCGGTAGTCAATATCTCAATGGAAGAAAAAGAACAAAAGACCTGCAGTTTACGGTCTATTAAAACCGATAATTTCCTAAAATTCAACTACAAAAAAAGGGGGGCCGGTCATGACCGGCTCCCCCTCTGTTTTCCTTCACCCCTGTCCCTCTACTTCAAGTGGAAAGGGAGAAAAGTGTCGAATTAGTCTTTTGCGTGGCATTTGTTGCAGAGAACCCTCTGGTAGCTTGCGAACTTTGTGACCGGTCTGTCGTAGTAAGCTGCCTGGGTCTCAGCGCCAAGTCGGCCTCTTGCAAACTGAGGAACAGTAGGCGTGGTATCGGTTCCAGGATAGAGGCTGTTATAAACCATGAACTCGCCTTCCATGTTCCACCGGAGGCCAAACTCCCAACCGGAAGCATGAGCCCTGTGGCATGAGAGGCAGGAAACCCTGTCGGTGGTGCTCGGACCAGCAAGCCTGGTGTCGTTGTTCACCGCATTAGCGGCAAGTACCGTATAATCAGCTGTATCTTCGACGAAAGGAACTAATGAGGTAAATGAGGATGCTGCAGAACCGGTCATGTCACCGGACTTCACATACTGTCCATAAATTGTGGCGATCGATTCGCCAAGTGGAGAGTCCACCTTGTGAACATAGTTCCCACCTGAGTGCATATCACCATGGCAGGTGGCGCACCAGGTGCCCCATGCTACGTGTCCGCCAGTTGTGGCATGACCATAGGCAACACGGGTCTGGGTGGTTGCCTCTGTCCTGTTATATGTGGAAGGAACTTTTGCCGCAGGAACACCGGTAAAAGTCATCCCGCCTTTCGTGTATCCATTGCCTGCAAGGAGTCTGTACACACCAACTGCTCCCGTAGCATCGGGTTCGTTAGAAACACCAGTACCGGGGTAAGAACCGGATGCCTTGATGGGCGCTCCGGTTGTTGCAATCGTTCCATCAGTAAGCCTTCTGTACTTCCCATGTGGATCGTGGCAACTGTTGCAAGCAAGCTCCGCTGAAGGGAAGGTTCCCCCGGGAGCAAGTGCATTAACTGGATCAACATTATAACCAAAATCAGCCGCAATGATGTTGTGGCCGTGTGTTGCGCCATCCTCAGTAGTAGTGGTTCCTCTTACTGTGAACGTATAAGTCTTCTTCAACCAGCCAAAATCTCCACCAGGCGTTCTTTGCAGGGGAGCCAAGCCAGCACCTAATTTACTATCCGCTGTGCTGACATGGTAGCTGCTAGGGCCTGTATCGGCAGCATTCTGATGACAGGTGAAGCAGGCTGAACTCTGGTCTGTTCCAACCAATAATTTGCTTCCACCTGCTACTGGGCTGTGCATGCTGTGGCAGCCACCGCATTCAGCGACACCGCCTGAATGGAAGGCATAAGCCATTCCGTTAAATCCAAAGGCTAACAATGTAGCCGTCAAAATCATTAAACTTAACTTCAGTCCTTTCATTTCATCCTCCTAATATTAGTTTTCTTTTTTGATCTCTTGCTCCGTCTTTCACGGAGATATTATTTTGAATCTTATTGTTCTTATATCTTACCTTGTCCTTATCCTCTAACCTTCAACCTTTTGCCTCCATCGTTTCTGTAACCACCCCCTTTTACATTGAATTGAAAACGCACAGCCTAATAGTGTTTTCTACCATTAAATTCAGTGCTCAGTTATAAATGAGCCTGAAAACACTGACTCCCTTTTTTGCTACCTGGGTCACATAAATTCTGTCGCCATTGTCAATGGCTATATCGTCCGGCGCGATAAGAAAACCGGGTTTGTACCCCCGGGTGCTAAATTGTGTTAAGAAGTTGAATTTTTTGTCAAAAACCATGACTGCGCATTTCAATTTATCAACAACCACGTAATTCCCCTTGCTGTCCCTTACAATTCCCGCCACCACGTTGAATCTGCCCGGAACGCTTCCAGGTTTCCCAAACCAATTCATTTTCCCGTCAGGAGATAAGACACAGGCTCTGAATAGAACCGGGATGGTCATCAGAATATTCCCCTCTTTATCCACGCTGAAACCAATGACCTCCACATTCCCCCTGTCTTTCTCCTCAAGCTCAAGAAGCGTAAAGAGGTCGTACCCTTTCTTGAAATTGCCTTCCTGGTCAACAATAACAATATTCAATCCGCTTAAAGAGACCAGATAAAGATTGCCATTGTAATAAACCATCCGGTTAGGTGCAAATCCTGAAAATTCAGGGGGTAAATTTTTAAGTTCTATTTCGGATTTTGGTTCACCTCTGTAATTGCATCGGATAATGCCACCCTTTGATTCTTTGTAGGCAAGCAGGAGAATGTCCCCATTTTGATCCACGGCTACGTCAACAATCAGGCCAAGATCGAGGTCGTCTCCGAACCGATAAATCTCCATTCCAAATTCATTAAAAACGCCCACACTATTCTGGAAGAGTACATAAATTTCATTTATTTCCTTAACTGTAGCCACTCTCGGCCAAGAATAAGGAATGGTGCCTGTGAAATTAGAGAGGCTATAGAGAAACGCTCCCTTTACAGGTTGTGCCTCTGCA
>Ga0316626_10000933_pt1 | contig 12400 bp, 9 predicted proteins | sample OWC_Aug_T1_C1_D5_FD_207656 | JGI IMG/M metagenome (GOLD analysis project Ga0316626, IMG submission 207656) | Wetland soil microbial communities from Old Woman Creek delta, Ohio, United States - OWC_Aug_T1_C1_D5_A | ecosystem: Environmental > Terrestrial > Soil > Wetlands | place: USA: Ohio...
TAATCGCGTAAAGGTCGCCTCCACCGAGGAGCTCCTTCAGTTGGGTCATAGCAGCTCTACCAGATAGCATAAAAAATATGATATTGGACGCAAATGTAGAAATCGGAATACTGATATACGAAATACTAAATCTTGCCAGAACTTTGCGGTTAATGGGCGAGTCAGGAATATCCTCAATTTGAGTTTTGACCTCACCGAGTTGTTTCATTAATTCTAAATGCCTTTTAAGGCTTATGCTGTCGGCATCACTGGCGCTGCTGGCTTTCCAGGCGATCTCAAAGTGGTCGGATAGGAGCAATTTTGATAAGTCGCTTTGAACAACCATATAATCGTCGCTGACGGCATTGAGTAGGCGAGATTTAGCCTGCTTAATGGCAGACCGAGCGGCGATAGTCGGCCTGTATAAGAAGAAATAAACACCCACTATTAAATAAATTATCAAGGTAGCCAGGAGCCAAATGTTGTACACTGGCTTGAAGGCGATCACTAATTGTTTTGTGTCAGGTTGAAAGAGAGCTTTGTTGAAAAGGAATATGGCCAGGCCAGCAAAGAGAACCAAAAGGTTCATTATGTAACTGGTAAATGCACCATATCCGGCGGCTTTATCCGCGTGAAGTGGATTCACCTGCGGTTCAACACCTGCGAATAGTTTAGGCCAGTCATTCCGCAGGATGGAACGGATGACCACCGTGGTGGCAGCATATACTGAAAGCCAGCCGTAGGGTAAGCGGAAGAGGTAGAATCGTAAGGTGAAAAGCGAATTATATCTAGCAACAGGATACTTCATATTGCCATAGATAATCAAAAGCTGAAGCAGGGCTGAAATAACTAAAGCAATAATGACCCACTTCTTATCATAACGCCTTGAAAGATTGGCGAAATTTTCATGGTAAGCTTGCATATCCTTACCTCTGACCAAGTGCTTACTGCGCAGCGTATCGAAGATCGTCCACATACCATCCGGCAGCCAGATATAGGTGTACAAGAAGGAAGGGATAATCACAAACATAGTTAGTAGATACTCGGGATCACGCAATGCCCCAATAATCCGACCCTGGGTGAACCAAAGGTTGTAAATCCGGGCGAGGAGGAGATCGAAAACACCCAAGGCTAAAGCGATATAGAAGGTTCTGGCCGGCGTAAGGTGAAGCCGATCGCGCAGGAAGCGAAGCACTGGATCGGCTTTATAGATATCTTGTTTATTCACGATGAAACTCCTTCGCCATGAGAGGCATTGGATTGGATCAACGATTCAATCACTCTCAGGGTAATTTGCCCAGCCATTTCAAAGCCTTTGGCATGCAGCTTATCAGGAGAATCAGCTGAGGTGTGTACGGCTACACTGGCTTTGCCGATGGCAATCAAAGAAAGGGCATCAAAACCACGTTCTGAGAAAGGGATATGATCGTACAAGGCGCCGGGGAGTGCTAAACGACCCAGATCATAGCCAAATTCCTGACAAGCCTGGCGTACCATACTCTGAAGACCGACCTGGGTCTTGGATTTACCAGTGACTAAGGCAAGACCACCATCCACGCCAGGCCCGTCAAAGTTGAGAATATGTACCCCACCATCTCCTTGTTGCGATCGGAGGTATGGCTGGTTCTGGATAACATAGGCTAGTGCGCCTTTCACTCCCAGCTCTTCTGCGCCAGTGATGAGGGCTGTGACCTTCAACTCACGTAAGGTTTGTGGGGAACCTGCAATAACCTCGGCAAGGTGGAGAATCAGGCCGACACCGGAGGCATTGTCGATAGCACCGGCTGAAGAGTTGCCATAATCCAAAAAAAGCAGGGGAATCCCAGCTACGATAACAATCGCGGCTATTACGAAACCTGAGGGCAGGATGGCAGGGTAAACATAGCTCAAGAGAATATCAACCGTGAAAACCAGGGCGCCGGCAATGGCGATTACGAAAAGTGCGAGGCGAACAACTAAGGGGATGCGCTGGCTTTTGGAGTCATAATGAGCAACCAGGTAGAGGTGGGGCGCGCCAGCTCCCGGCGGAGAAGCAGGTAAGTTCGCAATCAAGTTCTCTGAGCTGTATTTCTTTCCCAAGCGACGACAAAGGGCAGACCAAAAACCCGGTAAGGAACCAGAACTAGTCTCAACAGAGTGGGTTTGGACCTTGCGATTGAGGGGCCCGGTGATGCCAAGCGTGATCCAGATCAATAATATTGAAATAAAGGCAACCTCTGGTCGAGAAATTCGCATCCAAAGGGTGAATAAGATAAGCAACTGGCATGTTAATATCTCAGCTGCCAAGAAGACCCCCAAGGCAGTTGTACAGTGGAATGGCTGACGTTCAACGGTGAAACCAAAGCCCTGCAACTTCTGGATAATCTTTTGAGCAACGATCCTTTCGCCTTCGGTTCCTACTTGGCGAGGGAGCGATATCATAGTTGCATAACTTAAAGCGGATTGTGGATTAAACCCGGTAGTTGGCATCGATCTACTCCAATAAGAAGGATCAGCAGATAAACCATTACTGGTTAAACAAAGGGATAGCAGACTAAGCGATTTCAGGCTAATTGATTGAAATAATTGCCGGCTTTTTTCTCAAATTGCTTCCAGTAAAACTTCTACGCCCATCTATCGCCGGTAATAAATCCAAGGTTATAAAATTATTCCATGAGTGGCTGATAAAAACTCTACGTTAACATAATATATCCATTTGAATAAAAGTCAAGCTATACCAGGTCGTGTATTTGTCCCATAATGGATGGGGAAATTCTGCAAAGATAAAAGTTGCATCTACCCTTACCTTCTAAATCTGGTCTGGTTCACGCCCAAGCCAGCCAGCATCAGCGTCTTTGTCTGCTGCGAGGTTGGCAAGATATACCTGGCTCACAGCCAGCATAGCGACCAAATACAAGAAGCGTATCTCATTCCCACATCCTTGGCCAAGCCAGGTCTCCGCTGCCGCCATTGCATAACCGTTAATATCCGGTTGGGGTAAATGAAGTAAGCTCGCGTCTATTTCTGTGCCGCTGGACACTGCCTGGGCACCAGGGGAGGGCGGAACTCTGTTCCGCTTGAGGTAGGCCTCCCCCGTTCGCTTGGCTCCGGAGCTTTGCCATGCCGCCTGCCTAACCGTGATCAATCACATGGAAATGTTCCCGCACCGCTTGACGTCCGTTGGCGATCAGCCGCTCCTTCTCTTCCTGTGTCAGCTTAAAATTGAGCGAGCTCACTCCCGCTGTGTCGATCAGGATCGTATTCTGCTGTAGTTCTTCGTGCAATGCAAAGACCGGCGATTGCACCCTTTGAAGTACGGTCGCCAGGCGTTTGATATATTGCAGCGGTTGGCGAAAGCCAAATTCTCCGTCTTCCTGGTCTTCCGTTGCCACCACAGAAGATTGGGCAAACGCCAGACCAAGCGTGCTATCGATCTCGTCCTTGCCGAACCCCACCAGCGGGAAATCAAAGACTGTCCCGCCATCTACGAAGATCTGACCGGCGATTTCGGTCGCTGTGAAAAACAATGGCACGGATATGGAAGCACGAACAGCGTCAGCCAAGGATACATCTTTCGTTTTTTGGTATGAAAACTCAAAGACATGCCGAGTATTTAGGTTGGTCGCATATACGCGCAGGTCCAATCCATTTGCCTCGATCAAATTGTCGAATGTGGCATCTGCCGAGCCAAGTTTTTCCTGGATCCAATGATGAAATACCTTGGTAGCATAATCGCCACTGTAATAGCCATAGTTTTTTACAATTTGATTGACGTTTCCGTGATCCAGAAACCTGGCGAAATTTGCGCCCCTGATTTCCTGGCTGATTTCTGTGCTGTTGTAGCCCAGCGCAAGCAAGAGGCCAGCCATTGACCCAGCCGAGGTGCCTGCCACGCATCGGATATGCTGCAGAATGCCAAGTTTCTCCAACTCTTCGAAAGCGCCGGCATAGGAAATACCCCATACCCCTCCGCCTGACAAAGCGAGATTTCTATACTTATTTATCATCCAGCCCACCCAGCATCGGAAATTAACTAAAACTCTTTTATGTAAAATTATCCGCCCCAAGGCGGTAAGTCCGGTATATCTTTCGTGAAACCACTAAGCTAGATACAACTCTTCCGCCTGTCACGAAATGTTACTCATCGCAGTTTGGAGGGATTTTGCCGTCATCATTATACTGGTTTCGTACATTCTAAACAAAATGATACCAGCCCTGAGACAACCTAGACCCCTTCAGACCCCCATACTCCTTTCCTGGGCAGTTAGAAATGTGGATATATCACTAATCTAATATCTCTTTGTTGTCATCAATGAAAAAGAGGGTTCTATCTACATATCCAGTTTCGCAAATATTTACTGCCAAAAGACGCCAAGCTTACTAGAAAATCTTACTACCTCGTCTGTGATTATCCTCCCATACCCCTCCCACGGCTGCTACACGGGCAGGGGCCACAACCGTATCGCATCGGTAGCACTGCGCTCAAGCACCAGTGGGTAGTGTAGCGGATGCCTTGTGCAGGGGTAGATAAGTTTTGAAATGTCGGGCAGCGCCACAATCAGGTAGTACGGCCGGCGCAGAAAGAGCAGCAGCCTGCGGCTCGGGTCGCCGGAGAGCGCTTGCGCGCGCGTGCCACGATTGAAGAAGCAGTACAAAACCTCTTTACAAAAATGAATGTTGACGGCTCACTCGTTTCGTGTGATCATAACTGAGGGTGAGCATAGAGAATTCATTCTGCATGTCGTAAAGCAACCTGGTTTCGATCGTCATTTTTTACCCAATCAGTTGGAGAGGAGGCCGGTATCCATGCACGCCCGACATATTCTAGCGATCTTTGCCCTGTCATTTATACCTTTCCAATCCTTCAATTCCCTGGCTCAATCCGTGCCGTCCGGACCGCAGCTCCATCTCCACCGGGGGACATTCGATGCCCAGGCTGGCACCCCGGTCGCTCCTCTGCGTGAGTTTGACCAGCCTGCTCCAGGACCGTATGTTATCCTCCAGTTCTCCGGACCGATCCATCCCTCTGATAGATTGGGGTTGGAAAGTACGGGCGTTGATGTGCTCGAATACCTGCCTGACTTCGCTTACCTGGTGCGCGGGACGCCTAACCAGCTCAACGCTGCCAGTGAGTTGAGAAATATCTACGCCATGGTGCCCTTGACGAAGGCTGATAAGCTGGCTCCATCGTTGTTGAGAGCATACAGCCAGGGCCAACTGGGTGCAAGCATGGTGCGAGTCTATGGCTGGCCCGGAAGTCAGGCAGCCCTGGACCGCGATTTAGCTGGTCTGAACTTGAGCAGCCAGCCTTTATACGCAAGCCCAGCGTTGATCTCGCTGCTCGCCGGCCTGGAATCGGTGCGCTGGATCGAGCCGGCAGGGCAACCTCGCCTGGTTAACGACCATGCTCGAGGGATTATGCAGGTCGATCCTTTCTGGCAGCGCAGCGCCTTATTTGGAGCTGGGCAGGTGATCGCTGTAACCGATACCGGGCTGGATACAGGGAATCCCAGCACACTCAGCCCAGATTTCACCGGACGGATCGTCGCTACCCACGCGTTGGTTAACGGCGAGACCTGGGATGATGATCACGGGCACGGCACCCACGTGACTGGCTCGATTGCCGGTGCGGGTGTGCAGTCCGGGGCGAATCCAGCACAGCATCTCTACAGTGGCTCCTTTGCAGGGATCGCACCAGAAGCCAGCCTGGTGATTCAAGCCTTTGAAGCCACGCCTGCTGGCGAGATCATCGGCCTGGATCCGGATTACTATACGCTTTTCCAACAAGCTTATGATGATGGCGCTCGGCTGCACTCCGATAGTTGGGGAGATCTGACCGGACCGATCACGGATACTGCGAGCGCCTACGGCGGATATCCCTTTGGCGCAGCACGCACCGATGCATTCCTCTGGGATCACCCAGACATGTCGATCTTCGTCGCTGCCGGGAACTCAGGTAAGGATGGCACACCTGGCGCATTGGGATTCTGCTCCGGAGGGAATGGCGTGGTCGATCCCGACTCCCTGCTCTCGCCTGGCACGGCGAAAAACGTGATAACAGTGGGAGCAACGGAGAGCGATCGCAGCAGCGGAGGTTACGGTGGGATGCCCTGGCTATTAATCAGCCTATGCTTCGCCGCCCAGCCGATTGCTACCGATACGATTGCAAGTAACCCCGCCGGGATGGCGGCCTTCTCCTCACGCGGTCCCAGCGATGATGGGCGCATCAAGCCGGATATCGTCGCACCGGGGACTAATATCGTTTCGAACGTTTCTCACGTACCAGGATCGTCCAGCTTGTGGGGCTTTTTCGAGACCAATTCGGACTATGCTTATTCTGGGGGGACCTCCATGGCAACGCCGCTGGCAGCAGGGGCAGGCGTGCTGGTCCGGCAGTGGCTGGCCCAAAAAGGTCTATCGAATCCCAGTGCGGCAGCGGTCAAAGCCACGCTGCTCAATACGACCACCGATATCGCTCCGGGTCAATATGGTACAGTCGAATTTCAGGAAATCCCCCTCAGCTACCCTAACCATGTAGAGGGCTGGGGCCGGGTGAACTTAGACTTTACGAGCTCAGACCCACCAAATCTGTTCTGGTTGGATGATCGTCCGGACGGCCTGAGCACCTTAGATGTGGTGACTTATACCAGCACCATCGCCCGTCCGCTTGAAGTTTTGACCGACACACTGCCGCTGCGAGCGATGCTCGTCTGGACAGACCCGCCGGCTTCCCTCTCGGCCGCCTCCCAATTGGTCAATGACCTGGATCTGACCGTGACCGGGCCTGACGGGACGGTGTATCACGCCAATGGCAATGCTACGTTCGACCGCACCAATAATGTCGAGGGGGTTGTGATTGAGCAGCCTCTCCTTGGACAGTATACGATCACGGTAAGTGCCTTTAACGTGCCGATCGAATCCCAACCCTATGCTTTAGCGGTGTGGGGACCGCTACAGCCCAATAGCCCACCGCTGGTACAATCTGTGTACCTTCCGATGCTGACAAGATAAGTTCGAGTTTATTTGAGCAAATCAATCACCCTATAGGTGAAAAGAGGGGAATTAAGTGCACCCTATTTCACAATAAGGGGGAGAAAATTAAGATAGGCGACGGTTACTGAGCCGTTCATTCCAAGCTGGTTGTGGAAGAAGCAATGATAGTGATAGATTCCAGGCTGGTCGAAAGTATGCTCAAAGTCAGAGCCGCTATTCGCCGTTTGCCATAAACCTTCATCGCTGACAAGCGGGTGCATGGTGAAGTCACCCTGCCAGTGAACAGTATCACCGGGCATGATTAAGACATTCGCCGGGCTGTATGCAAATCCCAACGACCCGCCAAACTCTATGGTGATAGTTTGAGAGGTGCCAAGGCTGAGTGTGGCTGGTTGCGAATGAGGCAGCTCAAATCGGGTGGGAGCGGGATCTCGCCATGCAGGACTGGATGACGGGGGTAGAAATAAAGTCAGGATTGCGATTCCTAATAGCAAGTATCTCATAATCGGGATCTTTACACCAGACTACAGCAAATTAGGGCTATGGATAAAATGTGAAAAGCCGACATGGCTTATGAAAAATCATACGAAAAATTACCCAAATCAGATGTCACAATGGCCCCTCAGGCGGGAAATCATCGCACCTTCTCCATTGCCGCCATTGCATTACCGTTAATATCTGCACGGGGCGAATGATGTAAAATGGGAGGCATGCTTGCCCGCGTCTATTCCTGCGCTGTGATCGGCCTGGAGGGGATGGTCGTCGAAGTCGAGGTGGACACCGGCAACGGCCTGCCTTCAATCACTATCGTCGGCGCAAAAGGCCATCAAATTCAGCCTAACACTGGCTGATGTGTCCTTCTCCAGGATCAGATTGAAGGAACTTGTGTAACGCAACCGCCTCCTTGAGCGAAGGAGGCGGTTGATTCTGTGCTAAGTGCGGAGATTTCATCAGCAAAGCTGGAACACACTCAACACATGGTGCTATTTACAGCTATCGAGAGATGCAGTTGGTTTTCGTATCTCTTCCAACGGTCGCATGGCACTTTATAACCCGAACACGCCCCCATTGGAGTGTTTTGATTTTATAAAATGCCTTGTTCCTATTGAATTGAGATCAGAAAAAATGTATACTAATGTCGTCCAATTTATCCAGGCAACATCATTCCTTCGACGATCCAGTTCATTGAGCTGGCCTGGCTATATTCCATGAGCATAAGACTGGGTAGAGATTAATTATCACGAGGAGGTTAAAAATGGCTGTTCGCAAAGCATCCGCTGTCTGGAATGGCACGCTCAAAGAAGGTAAAGGCTACATGAAGCTCGGGAGCGGGGCCTTCGAAGGGGCGTTTACTTTTGCCTCACGTTTCGAAGAGGGCCCGGGAACAAACCCGGAGGAACTTTTGGGTGCAGCCCACGCTGGTTGTTTCTCGATGTACTTATCGGCTCTTCTCACCGATGCGGGCTACCCTCCGACGCAGATTCGCACCGGTGCCAGGGTTCACCTTGGTGAAGGCCCGCGCATCACGCTGATCGAGCTTGACACTGAGGCTGAAGTACCCAATATAGATGAAAAAGCCTTCCTTGAAAACGTCGAAAGGTCGAAGCAGAATTGTCCAGTGTCGTTAGCTTTAACCGGACCAACCGTCCGCGTGACAGCGCGGTTGATCAAATGACCCCTTTTTAGGAGACCAGTTTTATGAAATCGCCGGTTATCTTCTTTCAACTCACCGGCGATCGACAGGTTATTTTCAACGGCTCCGTCAGGGGATAGTAGTGCGTAGGATGCATCCTCTTTTCCCATTACCCTGGTACAAGCTTGTCGCACTTGACCAGGCTATCTACAATTCCCATCCTCCACCCACGGCTGCTGCAAGGGTAAGAGCCGTTCAAAAAGGATTCGGGGACCCTGTCCCAGATCAAACAGGGCTAGCGACGGATTGAACTGATGAAAGATGCTCGTGCGTACGTTTGGTCATGGTCCTGCTCGGCCCTGAACCAATCGGGCACATGCAGCCACTGACGATTGACGCGATAGCCAATCCCCAAAGCGCGACGGGCCGCCATAGAGCAACTAATGATCTGCTATGTCAGGTCATCATATGGGGTTGTGACGCACCTACTTGCCTTAGGCTGGATTTCGGTTGTACTGGCTCCCGCCCGCCGGAGGCCTACATGAACTCGCGGAACTGCAGCCCGTGGCGCTTGCGGGCATCCAGCCAGGCCCTGCGCAGGATTTCGTACACTGCCTCGGGCTTGGGGATATTGCGCAGGACGATGTCGGGATTTGACGGATCGTGGCCGCGGATAGTGACATCGCCGATGCCGAACACCCGCTCGGTCATACCTTGCTTGAAATCGATGTCCTGGATACGGATCAGCTCGAAATTCTCTACGTGCCGGGAAACCAGCCCCGTGGTGACTTTCAAGCGCTCAGAAGTGACTGTGTAATTCTCAACCAGGGAGAGGAAGGGACGCCCTTTCCACAGCACACGCTCGTCATTCTCGTCCACCTCGTCTTCTGTAGTGACCAGGGGCATCTCTTCATCCAAGATGCCATCCATAGTCACCAACACCCCGTCTGCGATCTTGTTGACCAATTTTTCCTGCTGGTCTTGCGAAACGGAAGATAGATCGACGCCGCTCTGGGCGATAGCCTGCCAGACGCTGCTGATCACCTGGCCGCGGGTTTTATCGATAGACATGGATGCCTCCTTGAAGCTACTATTCTTTTATCAAGCAACCTCGCAATACAAATCGCAGTATACCTCTTTTAAGGCCTGAATCGCCACCCCCAAACCACATTTTCTTTCTCGGTTTCGGACATGTGGAAATCTCTAGGCCTTGTGCAAGGTAGTGGGTTCTAGCAACACATCCGCGGGAAGGTAAAGTTTGAGTTGTTTGGAATAGCTCATATTCATCATCACGCAGAGTAAGCCCTATTACAAATGCCTTGCCAATATAAGCAGCTTTCTGGAAATCAGAAATTTCATAAATCCATTCGATGTCTTTGATTAGAAGCTTTTTGCCAGCCGAAATAAATTCAGCCATCCCGTTCGAGTATCTTTTCTGTCCGCCATCGCTCGTCATCCTAAATACTGCTTCTTGCGCCTTACTCCCAATCACTAGTATTACTGTTTGATCAACGGATTTATCCTCCACCCACGGCTGCTGCACCGGCAGCGGCCAAAGCTTTATCGCATCCACCCCAGGGCATGCCAGCACCAGCGTCCGAGTCGGCTGTGAAGGTGGCAAGATATCCCATAGCTCGCATTAACCAAATACTAGAGGCGTATCCCGTTCCCACGCCCTCTACCCCAGTCAGATCTCCGCTGCCGCCATTGCATTACCGTTAATATCGCTACGGGGCGAATGATGTAAAATGGGGAGCATGCTTGCCCGCGTCTATTCCTGCGCCGTGATCGGCCTGGAGGGGGTGGTCGTCGAAGTGGAGGTCGACACCGGCGATGGACTGCCGTCGATCACCATCGTCGGGCCAAAAGACCATTAAATTCAGCCTAACGTTGGCAGATGTGTTGTTCTCCAGATCAGATTGAAGCAACTCATATAACGAAACCACCTCCTTGAGCGAAGGAGGTGGTGGTAATGGTAAATAACCATTGGTGCTGTAGAAAAGAGCTAGGTAAAAAGGATTGATCATAGGTACTATCGAAACTCCCCGATTATTTCATTAACTTGACTCCATAGATCACAATACCTATCAAGAGAATAGAATGCACAAGCACCAAGATCTCTGATTTCGTGCACCTTTCCTCCGCTTGAAACCATAACATCCATCATGCCTACGTCTGTCAATGCTTGCACGGTTCCGTTGCAACCAACGGTGATAGCGTAGAAATTTGCCTTTTCTAATACGGTAACGATTTGTTGGAGTTGTTCTTTTTGGATTCGTTTCTCTTTCTCTTGCTTATCTTCTTCTAGATCTTGATCATAATAATAAAAAATTTCTTCCAGAATTACCCTACCATCCCCATTAACCGTTATTTTTGAAGTCAAGGATGCATCATGATTCTCTCCTCCAGTATCAATTAATACAACCTTAGGGCTATACTGTACTAGCGTGATTTGCAAATCCGTGTCGATATTTATTTTTGTTTGAATATTTTCCGCAGAAGACCAGGTACCGCCGATGCATTCTGGTGTTTGAGATAGTGTAGGTTGAAGTAAACCAAGGCTATTGCAGGCGGTTATGGAGCAAACACTCCCCAAAATGAGCAGGCTGAGCACGATTTTGTTCATCTTCCCTTCCCTCCGCGCTACGATATCCTAATATCAGTGTTCGGTTTTACGTTACCACCAGGGGAGCCCCAAAATCTCTGCTATCGTATCGTCGAGGTCACAATAATTATCGAAATCATGTGTAATACAAGCTGTAAGATCATCAAGATCGTATGACTTACCATCCGTTTCGACCGATATATATAGATTGGCTGCGTCTGGTTGAATTCCGACAATCCCTCCGCAACCCACAGAGATCGCGTAAAAATTAGCTTCCTCAAATGCGGAAACTATTTGTTGAAGCTGTTTCTTTTGGATACGTTTCTCAATGGTTTCTTCGACGCCAAGATCGATGGCTGTAAAAACGACTTTGCCATCTCCATAAATAACAATCAATTCATCACGAAGTATAAAAGGATCGGTCCTTCCTATTTGGATTTTCAAATCTGGATTGATTTCAATTGTTGTTTGGACATTTTCTGCATATGACCAAGCATCTCCAATGCATTCTGGCGTTGGAGAAGGTGTGGGTGTTTGAGACGTTGTGGATTTCGAAGGCGATGTGGGCGTTGGACACGCCCAGATACAGTCCTCAGAAAAGGAATGGTCTTCCATCACCTTACATTGAGGTCCACTCGATTCGATAAGAACGTCCACATACAATGCACTACCCATTATTGTTTCATGTCCTGGTCTACAATACTCCTTTACCGAATCTATCGAATCGCATGAGTTATATGCCCATACCTCCATTCGTACTTGATCCGCTGTTGTGGATGAAATTTTTACATCTGATGATTGCTCTAGATGATATTTCTCTTCCACGAGCTGGATTGCGCACTGCTCCAGTGAAAGGTTTGGCGTTTCTGTAGGAGTTGGCTGAAGGAAACTAAAGCTATCACAGGCGGTTAGATAGAAAACTGCAACCAAGATGAGCAAGCAAAACAAAATTCTATTCATTTTCCCCTCCCATACAAAACAGCATAGATTCTAGTGATAGTTCAGACAGCCTACTGATTATCTATTTTGACTCTCCAGCGAATCTGTTGCCTAGCTCGAGAAGCATATTATCCAATCTCGTCGGAGAATTAAAATCATAATCAACATATGCGCAATAGTTATCGTAATTAATCGTCTTGGTTTTTCCGTGCAGGGTGAGTGAAATTTCCACCCATGGAGAATCGGTAGCGATTATTTTTTGGATCCCCAGG
>Ga0316626_10000939_pt1 | contig 12383 bp, 7 predicted proteins | sample OWC_Aug_T1_C1_D5_FD_207656 | JGI IMG/M metagenome (GOLD analysis project Ga0316626, IMG submission 207656) | Wetland soil microbial communities from Old Woman Creek delta, Ohio, United States - OWC_Aug_T1_C1_D5_A | ecosystem: Environmental > Terrestrial > Soil > Wetlands | place: USA: Ohio...
GAACCAGCGGGCAGAAACATCGACGTCCATCGGCGTCCGGCGGCGGTTTCATACGCTCGTAGGTTTGGGGCTGACGACGCTGCTTTGCGGTCCGTTGCTGGCGCAAGCGATTGAGCCGCAGGTCGTTTATTTTTCCCCGCGCGGCACGGTGAAGGGCGTCCGCCAGGCGACGGCGCGTTTCTCCGAGCCGATGGTCCCGCTCGGCGATCCACGCGGTGCGCAAGTTCCGTTCGCCATCGACTGCTCCGAGCCCGGCGCGGCCCGGTGGGTGGACAGCCGCACCTGGGCCTACGATTTTTCGCGTGACCTCCCCGCGGGTATTCGCTGCGAGTTCGAGATTCGTTCGGACCTGCTGACGCAGGCCGGCAAACCCGTCGGCGGCGAGCGCCGCTTCGGATTCTCCACCGGCGGTCCGGCGGTCATGTTGTCGAGGCCGTTCAAGGGCAGTCAAATCGAAGAGGAGCAGGCGTTCGCGTTGATGCTCGACGTCGCGGCGATCGAGTCGTCGGTGCTTGAGCATGTCTGGTTCTCGATCGAGGGTATTCGTGAGCGGGTCGGCGTGCGCCTGCTCGATGGAACGGAGCGCGAGGCCATCCTGCAGACGCTGAGCCCCGAAAACCGGGCCAAACCCATCGTGGTAGTGCAGGCGCTCCAGCGCTTTCCCAACGACGCCAAGGTAAGTCTGACGTGGGGTGTGGGTGTTGCCGCCGAGAGCGGGGTCGTGACCGAGCAGGATCAGGTGCTGGAGTTCACCACGCGCCCGGTGTTCACGGCGACGATGTCCTGTGCGCGAGAGAACGCCGACGCGGATTGCACGCCGCTGCGGCCGATCACGCTGGGATTCTCCGCGCCGGTGGCGTGGGAGCAGGCCCGGAGGATCATCATGGCCGGTCCGGACGATCGGCGTTGGATGCCGGAGACTCCCGAGACTCTGGCGCTCTTTGTCTTTTCGGTCGACTTCAAGGCGCCCTTCTCGGAGGCATCAACGCTGCGCATTGAGTTGCCCGCCGATCTGCAGGACGACGCCGGACGCCGGCTCGGCAACGCGAGCGAGTTCCCGCTCGCAGTGAAGACCGCGCCGTTTCCGCCCCTCGCCAAATTCTCCTCGCGCTTCGGGATCGTCGAGTGGAAGGCCGATCCGGCGCTGCCGGTGACGCTGCGGAACGTGGAACCGGAGGTGCTGACGCGCCTGCAGCAGATCGCGCAGCCACCGCATTCGGACGAGCCGATTGTCGAACGCCTCTGGGGTCTGGTCACCGGCAAGGTCCGGCGCGTCTCGCCCGAGCATGTGGAGGAGATCGTGCCGTGGTTGCGCAAGGTCGGGCAAAGCGGACGGACGCGGTCGATCTTCGAAGGGGCGGACGAGGGGACGGAACCGGGAGGAAAGCTACCTTCGGAGCCGCCGCTCAAGGAATTCAGACTGCCCAAGCCGAATGGTCCGCGAGCGTTCGAGGTGGTGGGCATCCCATTCGAAGCCCCCGGGCTGTACGTCGTGGAGCTGGCCAGCCCGAGCCTCGGGGCGTCGCTGCTGGGAAAAGACCGGCCGATGTACGTGCCGACGGCGGTGCTGGTCACGAACCTGTCGGTGCACTTCAAGTGGGGGCGGGAGAATGCGCTGGTCTGGGTGACGACCCTTGACCGGGCGCGACCGGTTGCCCACGCCAGCGTCACCGTCCGCGACTGCCGCGGCCAGCACCTGTGGAGCGGCACGAGCGACGGCGATGGCATCGCCCGCGTCGATGGGCTGCTGGCGCGCGAGGAGTTGCCCTCCTGCTACGAGTCGCTCTCCCTCACGGAGGATGAAGAGCGAGACTTCTACGATGACTCCCGGCAGACGCCGGCGTTGAATGCGCTGGCTCAGGGGTTGTTCATCACGGCGCACACGGACGATGACCTGAGCTTTGTCCACTCGGGTTGGGATCAGGGCATCGAACCGTGGCGTTTCGAGTTGCCATCCGAAGGGTCCGGCGGACCGCTCGTCGCCCATACGATCTTCGATCGATCATTGTTTCGGGCGGGCGAGACGCTTCACATGAAGCATCTCGTTCGCTTGCAGGCGCTCGATGGGTTGTCCCTGCCGCCGGCCGCGGAGCAGCCGACGGCCTTGACGATTCGCCACCTCGGCAGCGACCAGAAGTACGATCTCCCGCTGCAGTGGGATGCGATGGGCAGCGCAGAGAACACCTGGGCGATCCCGCGGGAGGCGAAGCTTGGTCAGTACGAGGTGGTCGTGAGCCGACCGAGCGACCAGGCCTGGCGGACGCGATGGGTATCGGGGAGCTTCCGCGTCGAGGAGTTTCGCGTGCCGCTGATGCGCGGCCTGGTCCAGTTGCCCGCGACGCCCCAGGTCGCGGTGACCGAGGTGCCCGTAGACGTGAGCGCCCAGTATCTCGCCGGTGGCGGTGCCGGCAATCTTCCGCTGAAAGTGCGGGCGCAGCTGCGGCCGAAGGCCTTTCAGCGTTCCGACGAGTTTGAGCGCTTCACGTTTGGCAACGGGTCGGTCAAGGAGGGGATGGTTCGTCGCGGGTTGATGGAAGACGAAGGCGATGAGGAGGCTTTCGGCTCGGTCGAGGCGGCGGCGCTGCCCGGTGTACACCATCGGCAGGAGCTCGTTCTGGATGCGGCGGGGACGGCACGTACCAGGATCACGGACCTGCCACCGTCGAACGCCCTGCGCGAGCTGCTGGCGGAGATCGAGTTCCGCGATCCCAACGGCGAGATCCAGACCGTGTCCTCAACGGTGCCGCTGTGGCCGGCCAGGCAACTGGTCGGTCTCAAGACCGAGCGGGCAGCATCCAGGAGCACTGTGAAGATCACCGCGGCGGTCATCGACACCGCCGCGCAGCCGGTCGCCGGCGCCTCGGTTCAGGTGAACATCCATCAGCGGCGGACGTACACGCACCGCAAGCGCCTGGTGGGTGGATTCTACGGCTACGAGCACGTCGAGGAAGTCAGCCCGCGACTCGGGACCCTGTGCGAAGGGAAGACCGACCGGAACGGAACGCTGCGGTGCGAAGGCTCACCGGGCGTCAGTGGTAACGTCATTCTCCAGGCCGCGACGGCGGATGAGGCCGGGCATGAGGCGGTGGCGCATATCGACACCTGGGTCGCCGGGGCGGCGGACTGGTGGTTTGAGGTGGCCGACAGCGATCGCATCGACGTGTTGCCGGAGAAAAGACGCTACGAGCCCGGCGAACGTGCGCGCTTCCAGGTACGTATGCCTTTTCGCGAAGCGACGGCGCTGGTGACCGTCGAGCGCGAAGGGATCGCAGATACAGTGGTGACACGGCTCTCCGGCAAGGAGCCGGTCGTCGAGATCCCGATCAAGGAAACCTACGCGCCCAACATGTTCGTGTCCATCCTCGCCGTGCGCGGTCGAGTCGGAGACGTGCAGCCCACGGCGATGGTCGACCTCGGCAAGCCGGCGTTTAAGCTCGGCGTCGCGGAGATGCGCGTCGGCCAGCGGGCGCATGAGCTGAAGGTCTCGGTCGCCCCCGAGCGGGCCACGTATCGGGTGCGGGAGAACGCTGCGGTGAAAATCGCCGTGCGGACCCCGGCGGGCGACGCGCCACCGGCTGGGAGCGAGGTCGCGGTGGCGGCGGTCGACGAGGGGCTCCTCGAGCTGCAGCCGAACCGCAGCTGGAACCTGCTCGAGGCCATGATGGGGCGGCGTGGGTACGGGATGCGCACGGCGACGGCGCAGATGCAGGTGGTGGGCAAGCGGCACTACGGCCGCAAGGCGTTGCCGCCGGGAGGCGGCGGTGGCCGCCGGACGACCCGCGAACTGTTCGATACCCTGTTGTTCTGGAACGGGCGCGTCGCACTCGACGAGCGGGGCGAAGCGTCGGTCACGATCCCGCTCAACGATTCGCTCACCAGCTTCCGCATCGTTGCGGTCGCCGCCGCGGGTGTGGGGCAGTTCGGAACCGGGTCGTCGACGATCCGGTCGACCCAGGACCTCATGATCCTCCCAGGCATCGCTCCCCTCGCCCGTGAGGGTGATCAGTTCCGATCCGAGTTCACCGTCCGCAATACCACCGACCGCACCATGGCGGTGACACTGGGAGGGCGGGTGGAGGGTCTTGCCGCGCCTCTCGATCCGCGGGAGATTCGCCTCACGCCGGGCGAAGCGCAAGTTGTGGGGTGGGAGGTGACGGCACCGGTGGGCGCCGAGGTGCTGCGCTACGAGATCGAGGCGCGCGAAGCTGGCGGACCGACCGACCACGTGCGCGTGACGCAGCAGGTGCGCCCGGCGGTGCCGGAGCGGACGTTCCAAGCCACCCTGTTCCGCTGGGAAGGTGACGTGCAGCAGTCGGTGGCGCGCCCAGCGGATGCGATTCCCGGACGCGGCGGGATCCGCGTCACGCTGGCGCCAACGCTCGGCGCGGGGCTCGACGGCGTCCGCGACTGGATGCGGGGCTATCCGTATGGATGTCTGGAGCAACGCGTGTCGCGCGCGGTCGCGTTGGGAGACGAGGCGGTGTGGCGTGACATCGTCGCGTCATTGCCGGCGTACCAGGACGGGGACGGTCTCCTCAAATACTTTCCCAGTATCCCGATGGGGAGCGAGGTGCTGACCGCGTATGTTCTGTCGATCACCCGGCAAGCCGGCTTGACGATTCCCGCCGAGATCGACGGCAAGATGCAGGCGGGCCTGCGCAAGTTTGTTCAGGCGTCGATCATGCGGCAGGGGTACGTGCAGGCGGTGGATCTGCCGTTGCGGAAGCTCACCGCCATCGAAGCGCTCGCGCGCGCCGGCAGCGCCGACGCGCAGCTCCTGGACAGTATCGCGGTCGAGCCCAACCTGTGGCCGACCTCGGCGGTGCTCGATTGGTGGACGATCGTGCAGCGCGTTCCCGGCATTCCTGGGCATGCTGAGCGACAGGAAGAGGCAGCGCAGATCCTGCGCGCGCGCCTGAATCTGCAGGGAACCACGATGGGCTTTTCTACTGAAACGACCGACGGCTTGTGGTGGTTGATGGTGTGTCCGGATACCAACGCCGTCCGCCTCGCGCTGAATCTCGCGCAGACGGGCGCATGGCGGGACGACCTGCCGCGCCTGATACGCGGTGCGCTGGGGCGGCAGCGGCGGGGCCGCTGGGACTGCACGATCACGAACGCGTGGGGTGCGCTCGCGGTCCAGGAGTTCTCGCACCTGTTCGAGGCGACGCCGATCACGGGGACGAGCCGCGTGTCGCTCGCTGACGCGGTGCGCGAGCGCGCCTGGGAGGAGCCCCCCACGCGCATCGACTTCGCGTTCCCCTGGCCCGCGGCGAAGCAGGACCTGTCCATCGCGCACGAAGGCATGGGTGCGCCATGGGTGACCGTCGAGTCACGCGCGGCAATTCCGCTCACCGCGCCGCTGAGCAGCGGCTACCACGTGCAGAAGACCGTGACCCCGGTCGAAGCGCGGGAGGCCGGGCGCTTCAGCCGCGGCGATGTGCTGCGGGTGAAGCTGGAGGTCGAGGCGCAGAGCGACATGACCTGGGTGGTCGTGAGCGATCCGATTCCCGCCGGCGCGTCACATCTCGGCACCGGATTGGCGCGCGACACGAAGATCGATGCGGACGCCAGTCCAACGGACGGGGACGTGAACCCCGCGTACGTCGAGCGCGCGTTCGAAGCCTTTCGGGCCTACTACGCGTTCGTTCCCAAGGGAACGTTCTCCGTCGAGTACGCCATTCGGCTCAACCAGAGTGGACGCTTCCAGCTGCCCACGACGCGCGTCGAAGCGCTCTATGCGCCGGAGATGTTCGGTGAGCTCCCCAACGCGACGATCGAGGTGGCGGAGTGAGGCGGCCAAACCCGAAGATCGCACGAGGTAGGGGCGTAGCAGTTGACGTGAGACTCGCCGCGAGACATCGAAGCTCAGGAGCCTTCGCGTATCCGTGCAATCCGTGCCATCCGTGGTGAAAGAAGTCGGCCTTACATTTCCTCGCGCCACGACAAGAATCTCGATGTCTGTAGTACGGATAGGAGTTCGCTCTCTAACCGGACGGACTCGCAGGCGTAGAGCCCCGCAGTTCATCGAGCCCCCATTCCTTCTGGGTTAGGTTAGCGCTCATGGGGGGTAGCGCGGATCTGTCGCACCAAGGTGGAGCGAGACATCGCTGTTCTCCGTCCGTCAGGCTGTCGGCTCTTGCGACCATCATCGGCCTCCTGACCTGCGCGACCTCTTTCACCATCGTCTCACCAACACCATCCGTTCCAGCCTTTGCTGATGTCCGTGCCGGCTACCGCCCCTCCGACGTCCGCCTGCTCGACCGCAACGGCGAAGTCATTCACGAGCTGCGCATCGACGCGAGCGGGCGGCGGTTGGAATGGGCGCCGCTGAGCGGGATCTCGCCCGCGCTCCAGGGCGCGGTCATCGCCTCGGAGGATCGCCGCTTCCACAGTCACGGCGGCGTCGACATGCGCGCGGTGGGGGCGGCTGGGCTGGCGAGGCTCCGCGGGACGTCGCGGCGCGGAGCCAGCACGATCACGATGCAGCTCGCGACCCTCCTTGACACTTCCCTGCCGCGTGGCGGCGAGGCGCGGACCTTGGCGAGCAAGTGGCGCCAGATGCGCCTGGCCTGGTCGATCGAGCGCACCTGGTCGAAGGCCGAGATTCTCGAAGGCTATCTCAACCTGGTGACCTTCCGCGGCGAACTGCAGGGCGCTGCCGCGGCCGCCAGCGTCTTGTTCGACAAGGCGCCGCACGGGCTCACGGAGGCCGAGGCGCTGGTGCTGGCGGCGTTGCTGCGCGCGCCGAATGCGACGAGCGAGGCGATGTTGCGTCGGGCACGCGGGCTCGGAGAAGCGTGCGGCGGTTCGATCTCCCGCGAGCAGCTCGCGGCGGCCGTGAGCCGCATCGGGCACGCGCCAGTCGGCAGCGGTCCGCGCGTGACGCTCGCGCCACACGCGGCGCGCCGTCTGCTCGGACGAACAGCGGCGCGCGCGGCAGTTCGCTCGACCCTGGACGTTGGCGCGCAGCGCGCTGCGGCGGAGGCGATCCGCCGGCATCTCATCGCTCTGATCGCGCGCAACGTGCACGATGCCGCCGTGCTGGTTGCCGACAACGCGACCGGGGATGTGCTCGCTTACGTGGGGGGCAGTGGGGATCTGGCCAGCGCCTCGGAGGTCGACGGCATCCGCGCGAGGCGACAGGCTGGGTCGACCCTCAAGCCGTTCCTGTACGGGATGGCCCTCGAGCAGCGCGTGCTGACCGCGGCGTCGCTGCTGGACGACGCGCCGCTGGAGGTGCTGGTGGCCGGGGGGCTGTACCGCCCGCGAAATTACGACGAGGAGTTTCGGGGCCTGGTCAGCGTGCGCACGGCACTCGCCGGCTCGCTCAACGTTCCCGCCGTCCGCGCGCTCCTGCTCGTCGGCCCGAGCGCATTCGCGCAGCGGCTGCGCGCGTTGGGGTTCAGCAGCATCGCCAGGTCGGGCGACCACTACGGGCTCTCGTTGGCGCTCGGGTCCGCCGACGTCACCCTCTGGGACCTCACCAATGCCTACCGGAGCCTGGCAAACGGCGGGCGGTGGACGCCGCTGCGGCTGACCGGCGACGGCAGCATGGCGCCGGCTCATCAGGTCTACGCGGCGGCGCCCGTGTTTGTCGTCTCGAACATCCTGGCGGATCGCGAAAGCCGCAGCGCGACCTTCGGGTTGGAGAACCCGCTCGTCACGAGGTTCTGGACCGCGGTGAAGACGGGCACGAGCAAGGACATGCGCGACAACTGGTGTGTCGGGTATTCACGACACTACACCGTCGGGGTGTGGGTCGGGAACCTGTCCGGGATGCCCATGGAAGATGTCAGCGGCGTGACCGGTGCCGCGCCCATCTGGCTCGACGTCATGAACTGGCTGCACCGCGAAGTTCCGAGTGAAGAGCCTCGGCCACCCGCCGATGTGCGGTCGCAGACCGTCCACCCTGCCGGCGGCGCCGAGCCGAGGCGGGACGAATGGTTCCTCGCAGGGACGGAACCCAATGACGAGTATGCGGTACTCGCCTCTGATCCGCCGCGCATTCTCGCGCCAACTTCCGGAACCGTGATCACGCTCGATCCGGATATCCCCACCTCGCTGCAGCGGGTCGTGTTCGAAGCAGCGGGTGGCGCGGCGCGGGTACGATGGCTCTTGAACGGCGAGGCGATCGGCAGCGCGAACGAGCCGCGACTGTGGGAACCGGAACCGGGTCGGTATGCGCTCGCGTTGGCCGGCGAGCATGGGGAGGTTGTCGACCAGGTCACGTTCGAGGTGCGTGGGTTGCGCCCTGACCCGTTTCCTCTTCGGAACTCCCTCATGGTGGGGGGTGCTGCTCGGAACCAACGGCGGCGCCGCGTGGGGGCAGGGCAGGAGACCCTGGACAAGTGTCAGGATTGGGTTCAGAGGCGAGCCGGAGGGGCGTGCGGACGGGAGGTTTTGGAGAAAGGGCCTGCGAGTGGCTCCAGGGACGAACTTCAACCGAGGAGGGTGAAATGAAGAGTAGACGAATGCGGACGGCGATGGTGGTGGTGCTCTGCGGGGTGGGGGTGGCGTGGAGCCCAGCGCGGTCGAGTGGTCAGTGTTGCGGCGACTGCGACGGGAACGGCACGGTTGCCATCAACGAGCTGGTGAAGGCGGTCAACCGTTCGCTGGGGAGCTGCCAGGACGATGGCGTGTGCGACCCGATTACAGCGCAGTTGGGGCAGTGCCAGGGCGACCTCGCCGACTGCCGGGCGCAATCGGGCTGCCGCGCATTCCCCGCCTCAGGACAGACGACGGCGTACGGTCCGGGGTCGGACGGCGACGTGCGGGCCGGGGCGGCGCTGTCGTACAAGGACAACGGCGACGGGACGATCACCGACAACAACACCGGGCTGATGTGGGAGAAGAAGGACGACTCGGGCGGCATCCACGACCAGGACAATACCTACACGTGGTGGGGCGGCGTCAGCGAAGGGTTCTTGATGGACGGTACGATGGTGACAGAGTTCCTCGCCACGCTGAAGCGGGAGATGGTTTTGCGGGGCACAAGGATTGGCGCATCCCGAACGTGAAGGAGCTGCAGAGCATCGTGGACTGCTACGAGGATGTTGGCCCGGCGGTCAACGCCGCCTTCCACAACGCGGCGGGGTGTACGGGATGTACGGATGTGACGCTGGCGAGCTGCAGCTGCACGGCTTCCTCCTACTACTGGTCGTCTACTACCAGCTCTTCCCGGGCCGGCCCGCTCGGCGCGTGGTACGTGTCCTTCGCCGGCGGCTACGTGGGCCCCCCCGTCGACTTTAAGGGCGTCAGCATCGCCGTTCGGGCAGTGCGAGGCGGCTTGTGATTCCGAGCTTGGTGATTGGGTGACTTGGTCTCTGAGCTTCCTCCCTCGATACGGGCCTTCGGCCTACTCGGGACGGTCGGGCATGTCCGATCGCCCCGAGTAGCGCAAAGCGCGTATCGAGGGGTCACGACTCCTACGCCTGCCGCAAGGGGAAGGGAGTGCTGGCCGCGAGTGATCGCCTCACGGAATTCCTGCGGCAGATCACCGCAAACGGCAGGCGCCCGCGGCCACGTCACCGGACAGCTCGGGTGGGCCTTCGCAGCTGAAGCCCAATCCCGGTAGCCCCGACTTTGCTTCCGGGGGTCGGCCCCTCGGTGGGTGTGCTAGCGTCCCACCAACGCCATGAGCGTGAAGTTCGAATGGGATCCGAAGAAGGCAGCTGCGAATCTTGCCAAGCACGGGGTGTCGTTCGAGGAGGGACTGACGGTGTTCGCGGATCCCTTGGCCAGGATCTTCGACGATGAGGACCACGCTATCGACAACCAACGCGAAATCATCGTTGGGCACTAGGCGAACGGGCGCTTGCTGCTGGTTTGTTTCGCGGCACAGCAGGGGTCCGTTCGGCTGTTCAGCGCGCGGAAGGGGACCAGGCGAGAGCGGAAGGACTATGAAGAAAGTGTCAACTCGTAAGAAGGCCAGTCGAGACCAGATGCGGCGGGAGTACCGCTTCGACTACCGCAAGGCGCGCCCGAATCGTTTCGCGCCCCTGATGAAAGGTCGGACTGTAGCGGTCGTGCTTGATCCGGACGTCGCGTCGGTGTTCCGATCCTCGGAGTCGGTGAACTCCCTGCTGCGTTCAGTCATTTCGGCGCTGCCGCAGCCGGTCAAGGGCTAACCCGCGCATCGAGCCGGCCGGTTTTGAGCCTGCCCGTTTCTCGCGAGCCCCCTGCGGCGGCCACCGCGGTGCTCGAAGCTTCGGCAAAGACCAGGTCGCCGCACGCACAGCTGGCGATGGTTTCGAATCGGAAGTTCTGCAGGGTCGCGAGGACGCCGGCCATGTATGCCCCGACGTTGCGCGGCGGGAGCGGCTCTTTCATCCCAGGGTGGAGGACGGTCTCGTCCTCAGGGTCGAAGAGTTGCTCGTAGAGCTCCGGGCTTGGATTCCGGCCGAACTCCGCCAAGATTGCGGTCGCAAAGGAGCGGTGGCGGCAGGCCTCTGTGCCTGCCGCAAGGAATCAGTCGCGCACCCCGACCCAGAGGTATTCCTCCAAGTCGGGCGCCCGCCAGGTCACGAAGTAAATGGCTGAAGCGAGCCGCCAGTGCAGCAGGTTTCTGCGGTGGACGTAGATCTCTGGGCGCCGCATCGAGTTCGAAGGTGTCACCGGGCCGGCAACAGGCACAGAGGCCTGTCGCCACCAGATCTGCGGATCCTTGGGAATGAGTCCCGTAGGCGCAGGCTTCAGCCTGGCTAAAGCCTGCGGCTACAAGTGCAATCGGCTGGTGCCCCGACCCGTCAGTCGATGCGCCGCAAGGTGATCGGCAAGCCGTCCTTCGGCTTGGCGATCGGGGCCTGCTGCTCGGGCATGACGTAACCGTCGGGGATGCTCCAGCGGTACTGCCGCAGGAGTTGGTACATCAGGGCCTTGATCTGAACCTCAGCGAAGCGGTAGCCGATGCACATGTGGGCGCCGCCGCCAAACGGCACGAACAGGTAGGGGTGCTGCTCGTGCTCGGCGCGGGGCGGGGCGAAGCGCCCCGGGTCGAACCGGAAGGGATCGTTCCACCACTCCGGCATATGGTGCGTGTGAATCGGGTAAATGGCGACCATGGTGTCGGCCGGGATCTCGTAGCCGCCGAACTCGAAGGCGCGCTGGCTGACGCGTGGGATCGTGGACAATGGCGGGTGGCGCCGGAGGGTCTCGTTGAGGACGAGCTGGAGCGTGGGCACCTGGCCGAGCTCGTCGTAGGCGAGCACCTCGCGATCGAAGGCGCGACACTCGGCCCGCGCGCGCTCCTGCCATTCGGGATGGCGGGCCAGCTCGTACATCATCGAGGTGAGCGTGCTGGTGGTCGTATCGTGCGCCGCCATCATCAGGAAGATCATATGGTCGATGATCTCCTCGTCGCTGTAGCGCTCGCCCTCTTCGCTCTGGGCGTGGCAGAGGCGGCTGAAGATGTCCGGTGATTCGCTGGCGCGCTTGCGCGGGATCAGCGATCCGAAGAAGTCGATCATGAACCCGCGTCCGCGCAGACCGCGGTCGAACTCGAGGCCGGGGATGCGCAGGCGCACGAGCGACATGGACGCGGCGACGCTCGCCTCGAAGGCCTCGTTGAGGCGGTGCGCCTGGCGGCCCAGCTTGATGCCGAGGAAGATCGAGCAGGCAAGATCGAGCGTGAGCAGCTTGAACGCCGGGAACGCATGAAACGCGCGGCCGCGCCGGTGCCACCCTTTGATGGCCGTGGCGATGTGCGGGTTCATGCGCTCGACATACTCGCGCAGGGCGGAATGGTGGAAGGCTCCCTGCATGATCCGGCGATGCTGCCGGTGGTCGGCGCCGTCGCGCAGCAAGAGGCCGTTGGTGAAGATGCGGCCCATGATGAGATTCCACGCGCGCCGGGCGGACAGGTCCTCGTGCTGATTCAGCAGGACGAAGCGGTTGGCGTCGGGACCGAACAGCGAAACCAGCGGCATCACCCCGGTGCGTTGGAGCACGACTGGCCCGTAGCGGTCGTACAGACCACGCACCAACTCGAGCGTGCGATCCCGGTAGCGCATGGTTTGGGCGAGAAAGTCGAACAGACCGGCCTGCGGGATCAGCGGGCGGCTGGAACCGGTCGGGCGTTGCTGGAGGTTCGATAAGGCCATCGTGTCCTCAAAGTGGTTAGCGCGAGCGTCGCGCTGACGCCAGCCTGGTTCTGCGGCCGGTCGCGCTGCTCCGCAGGCCCCCGTTGCGACGGGGCGAGCGTGGCTTCCGGGCACCACGCTTCATCACTGGCCGAGCGCGGCGGTTTGGTTGGCCAGAGAATCGAGCCGTGTCCCAACCGCAATGCCTTCGGGATGAGCCGCGGCTGGTGGTTGGATCAGCAGCAACCGGCGGACCTCGTCGAGGGGAAGAGGAAGCAGGCGCTCGTAGGGGACAAGGGACAG
>Ga0316626_10000943_pt1 | contig 12373 bp, 11 predicted proteins | sample OWC_Aug_T1_C1_D5_FD_207656 | JGI IMG/M metagenome (GOLD analysis project Ga0316626, IMG submission 207656) | Wetland soil microbial communities from Old Woman Creek delta, Ohio, United States - OWC_Aug_T1_C1_D5_A | ecosystem: Environmental > Terrestrial > Soil > Wetlands | place: USA: Ohio...
AACTCGACGGCGCCAGCGGCCAGCTTGCCCTCGACTCCGCCCCGGATCGTCCCGGCGATCGAGAGCGGGCCTTCGCCCGGCGGGCGGCGATCGATGGTGAAACCCTGCTCGAGCCCGGCGGGCGTGTTCTCGTACCACTCGGTCCAGCCCGGGCGGACATAGGTCACACGCGCACCGTCGGCGCGGGGAGTAGACGGCGCTGCGTCCACCATCGTCCCCGGCCGCCCGAGGGCGGTCGTCTCCCAGCCGAACCGCCATGCGGGGGTGGCGCTCGGGGTCGCCGCTCTCTCGGGTGATGCGAGTCGCAGCCCACCCCCTGCCGCCTGAAGCGTGGGCCAGGCCACCCGCGATCCCTGGCGTGGCCGGACCTCGATGCCTTGTGGCCTGAACAGCGTCCGCAGATTCTGGGCGCGGTTGGGCGCCTGGAGGCCGTGCTCGCCGGGCGTCGCCTCGTACTCCTGGCGTTCGAGGGCCGCCGAGGTCCGGCGCCACCACCTCTCGTCCACGCCGGCGGCGCGAGTTGCCGCCGTGGGGGCCGGCGGGCCGGCCGGCGGTTGCGCAGGCGGTTGCGCCGGCGGCGCTTCCAGGCGGGATCCAGCAGCGACCAGGGACAGGACGCCGACGGCAAGGATGCCGTAGCGGCCGCCGAGCCACGGGGTGGACATGACGGATGCCTCCTCTCACGGGGGCCGATCGGTCCGCCGGCCCCCACGAGAAAGACAACCGTCCCGGGAGCAGGGTGTGACCGAAAAGATGCGCCTGTCGAAGCGAGGGGAGGCTCCGCGATCAGCGTGCGGAGGAACGCTGTGCGCCAACCACGATATCGGGTTTCGTGCTGCCCACGATGGTCATGAGCTCCTGCTGCTCGGACGCGGGGACCTGGAACTTGTCGAGAGTCGCTTTAAAGTCGGCCACCATGGCGTTCCACTCCCCTTCGGTGATCCGGAAATGTGCGTGCGCCTCCTTCATTCCTTGCCCCGCATACTTGCAGGGCCCTCCGGTGACCTGGCACATCATGGTCGTCAGCTGGACCTTCAGTCCCGGCTTGCGCAGCTGGCTCCGCGCACCCGCGATGGCGGGATTCGCGTTGAGGGTCTCGTTGACATAGAGACGCTCGATGAAATCGTCCGCCACGGCCGCGATGTTGTAGACGCCGCCAAGCCGCTCATAGAGGGTCTGCGTGGCCGCGGCACCCGGCTGCTGTGCCTGCAGCGACCCTGGTGCGATTGACGCCACCAGCACGGCTGCAGAGAGGATCAGCGTTCGTGAATGCATTTGACCTTCCTCCTATGGGGGGGAATGTGCGTGCTCGTGCTGGTGAACTGGCCCGCACCCGCGCCTATGCGGGCTTGCCGGCCATCACGACGATCGAGAATGCGAGCTTCGCATGCCGATGGGACGGGATGCTCCGCTCAAGGAAACTGATGAAGTCGGGAGCGAAGAGCGGATAGCGGGATATGTCTGCGAGCCCGCAAGCCTGGCGCTCCACCACCTTGATGGCCTCGAAACCCACGTTGAAGAACTTCTTGAGCAACGCCGGCTCCGCCAGCGTGCCGGCCAGTCAACCAGCGAGTGCGGCCGGGCTCTTGAGGACATCCTCCGGTAGCGCCTCGTCGAGGACCAGGTCCGCGATGCTGATGCGTCCTCCCGGTCGGAGGACGCGCATCGCTTCGGCCAGGACTCGGCTCTTGCGCGTGGACAGGTTGAGGACACCGTTCGACACCACGACGTCCACCGAAGCGTCGGGCAGTGGGATGTCCTCGATGAACCCGGTGCGAATCTCGACGTTGCCGAGACCGGCGGCCGCCGCGTTGCGCCGGGCCCGCTCGGCCATCTCGGGCGTCATGTCGAGGCCAATGGCCCGGCCCGACGGCCCGATGGCGTGGGCCGCGAGGAGCGTGTCGATCCCGGCACCGCACCCAAGATCCAGAACCGTCTCTCCGGGGCGCAATGCGGCGTGACGCAGGGGATTGCCAACTCCCAGCGCGAGCTCGACCACGTCCCGCGGAAGGCGCTCGAGTTCATCCGCGGAGTAGTACGCCTCGGCAACGGCGCGGCTCTCGGAACTCACCCTGCCGTAGGCCGCGCGGATGATGCTCCGGGCTTCGTCTTCTCGGAAGTGAGGCATGGAGGCTCCTCCTGCCAGAGTTTCTTGTTTAGCCGGCGAGCGTGCGCCGGATGCGCTGCTCGATGCCCTCGGGAAGCGACGCCCCGGCAAGGCGGGTCCTGACGAGCGCGTCCAGCTTGCGGCTGAACTCCAGCCTCTCGCAGCAGTCGAGGCACGCTTCCAGGTGGGCCTCGAGATCCGCGACGTCATCTCCCTTCAACGCGTTGTCCAGGTAGACGAAGAACTGCTGGACGGCCTGAGTGCAGCTCAGCTTTCGGCTTTCCATGTCCTCACCCATCCCTGCCGAATGGCGTAGTCCCAAAGTTCACGCTCGAGTATCTTGCGGCCGCGGTGGAGACGGGACATCACGGTGCCTACAGGGCAACCGAGGATCTCGGCGAGCTCGCGGTAACTCAGCTCCTCGGTATAGAGGAGGACCAGCGGTACACGGTAGGCCTCCGGAAGCGCGAGGAGGGCAGCACGGACCTCCTCATCCGGGAACTGGGCCAGAAAGTCGTCGTGGAGGCGGTCCGAGTAGGGGAGCGGATCCTCCTCCCAGATCAGGTCGTAGAGGGAGAAACGGTCCAGCTCTTCCGGAGCCGGCAGTGGGACCTCGCGTCGTGCGCTGCGGTGTCGATCGATCGCGAGCCGGCTCAGGATCTGGCACAGCCAGGGCTTCATGCGGCCAGGGTCGCGGAGGGTGGAGAACCTCCGCAGCGCACGCAGGTACGTCTCCTGGACCAGGTCCTCGGCCGTGGCCGCTGCGCCGGTCAGCCGCAACGCGAGTCGATAGAGAGATTCGAGGTGAGGCAGGGCCTGCTCCTCGAACCGCTCCCGCGATTCGGCATCCATCTCGACTTGAGGGGCCGTGGATCTCATCGTTCTGGTCCAGAGGGGGGGGGCGCCCGGCTCGGTGGCCGTCAGTTGACGAGGGCCTGTCCTGCGCGTCCGATGCCATGGCTCGCAAGCTGACCTTTCACGTATAGACGAGAGGTCGACCCAGAATATTCCAGACAGCCCCCGGCGATGACCAGTCGGTATCTTCCTGGTGCCGTCTGTTCAGATGATCATATGATCATGTGCTTGGTGTGAGGACGCAGCCACGACTGGGCGCACGATCGGCACGCAACGGTACGAGGCGAAGGCAGGAGGAGTAGGGATGGTCGGCGGTGTCGGGCCAGGGATGGGCTCTCGCTCGGAGATCCGGCTCGGTCTGCGCGCCAACTGGATGCAGTTCTCTCTCCTGGTCGCCGTCAATGCCTTCGTGGGGGCGATGGTCGGCCTGGAGCGAACCATCCTGCCGGCGATCGCCGAGGAGGAGTTCCACCTGGTGGCCCGGGCGGCGATCCTGTCCTTCATCGCTGTCTTCGGCGTCACCAAGGCCCTGACCAACTATATGGCCGGGCGCCTCTCCGACGCGGTTGGGAGAAAACGCGTCCTCGTAGCCGGGTGGCTCATCGCCCTGCCCGTGCCCTTCCTGCTCATGGTCGCGCCGACCTGGGGCTGGGTGCTCTTCGCCAACGTGCTTCTCGGTATCAGTCAGGGGCTCACCTGGTCGACCACAGTGGTGATGAAGATCGACCTCGCGGGCTCAGAGCGCCGAGGTCTGGCGATGGGGCTCAACGAGTTCGCGGGCTATGGAGCAGTGGCGCTCGCGGCGCTCGCCACCGGTTACCTCGCGGCGGCCTATGGCCTGCGGCCGGAACCCTTCTACCTCGGTGTCGCCTTCGCTGCGGCCGGGCTCGGGCTCTCGTTCCTCGCAGTCCGTGAAACACGCGGTCATGCCCATCATGAGGCGGCCGATCGCGCGCGCTGGGGGGAGGGGGCGATCCTCAGCCAGCGGGAGGTGTTCTGGCGGACCTCCGTTGCCGACCGTGACCTCTCGGCGGTGAGCCAGGCGGGCCTCGTCAACAATCTGAACGACGGCATGGTCTGGGGGCTCTTCCCGCTCTTCTACGCCGGGACGGGAATCGCACTCGAACGCATCGGGTGGCTTGCCGCCATCTACCCCGGGGTATGGGCGTTCGGCCAGCTCTTCACGGGCGCGCTTTCCGACCGGGTGGGACGCAAGTGGCTCATCGCGGGGGGTATGTGGGTTCAGGCCGTGGGGATCGGGGTGGTGGTGACCGCAGAGGGCATGCCGGGGTTCGCTGCCGGGTCAGTTCTCCTCGGTCTGGGCACCGCGCTCGTCTACCCGACGCTACTTGCTGCGATCGGGGACGTGGCTCATCCCTCGTGGCGAGCTTCGGCCGTCGGCGTCTATCGCCTGTGGCGCGACTCGGGCTACGCTGCCGGTGCGCTCCTCTCCGGTCTGATCGCGGACGCCCTCGGGGTGAACATGGCGATCTGGGTCGTTGGGGCCATGACCTTCGCATCCGGCCTCGTCGTGGCCCTCCGCATGCGGGAAACGCGGCCCGCTGTCCGGGCATGAGGTGTGCTCAGAAGTCGTGAGCTGCTGTGGGTTGTCTACGACGCCCTGTACGTCTACTGCTGTGAGATGGTGCGCACCGGCAAGCTGGAGGGCGCCTTGCAGGAGACGTGGCGCGATGCCGGAGGCGCCGGAACGAGGATGGCGAGTAGCGGCGTCATGGCGAGCAGCGGCGCCATGGCCTCAATCGCGGCCCGTCCCCGGCAGGATCGCCTGGTCGAGCACGAGCGCCGCGCCGCGATCGCGCCCCATGCCGTTCAGCATCACGAGGAAGGCGATCACGGCCATGACGGCGGGAGTGGTGGCGGCGGACGCGGCGAGCCCGCCGGCGGCGCTGAGGAGCGAGAGCGCGATGAGGAAGGTGCGCCGGCCGACCCGGTCCCCGGCGACCGTGGCGAGGAGGGCGGCGGCGGCGCCCCCGGCGAGGCCCGCGGCGACGATGGCACCGATCGCCAGCGGAGCGAAGCCGAGGCCGGCGAGGTAGAGCCCGAGGACGACGCCAAGCATGCCGGTGGCCAGTGATCGAGCGAAGGCTGCGGCGTAGAGCGTCCTGCGATCGGTCATCGGCGCCCCGGCCGGGCGGCTCCACGACGCCGCCCGGCGTCGCGGTGCGCAACAAGCTCTAACCCAACGGCAGCGCGGCCGGCAGTGCGGCGCTCCCCGTTGCAGACGGACAGGAGGTAGCGCAATGCGGCGGCTATGCAGTCATCTGCCTGGGCCGTAATGCCTCGGCGTTATGCTCGAAGTCCCAGATCATCGGCCCCTCCGTGCCGAGAGGCGCGCGAAGCAGTAGAGCTGGCCGCGATGGTGCAGGTACTCGTCGTTGGTGATTCCCATCATCATCCAGCCGGGAAGTGACATGTTCCAGGGAGTGGAGACGGTCGCCGACAGGTGCTGATCGGTGATCGCCGCGATGGCCGCGTTTCCCGCGTTCCAGCTCTTCTCGACGAACTTCATCACGTCCGCCTTGGTCTTGAGATCCGCCGCGATGGCTCCCTCGGCGGACTCGTCCGCCCTGATCGCGCCGGCGACGATGCCGCGCGGGATCTCATCGATGAGGACGTTATAGATGTGCACGATTATCTCGGCCGGCGTCCGCATGCCGGGAATCGGGTGGGTGTGGAGCTTGGCCTCCGGCAGCGAATCGATGAGGCGCAGCGTGATGCCATGCCGCTGCCGCATCACCCCACATTCCGTTCAACGCTTGCTTGTTGAGATACAGACGCTCCTCTCGCTTGACGTGTGATTGCGATCCCATGGGGGTGACGATGGCGCCATGGATGGTCCGAGTGCCGTATCGCCAGATGCAACATGGTACCGCATATGCCTCCGGAGCTTCACTGCCCCTCTCCCTCCGGCGCCCAGGCGAGCAGCGCTGCCGGCTGCCGCCGGAGCGGGGAACCGCCCTCCGCCGCGCCCGCCCGTCGGCGGGTCTGCACGACCTCTTGATCCCCGTCGTCGCGACGCCCGAGGGGCGCCAGCGTCGCGCATGAGCCGGTCCGACCACGGCGTCGCGAATCCATGGTGACGACCGCTCGTTGTAGTCGCAGATCCTGCGATCGTAGATGGCTACCTCGCCAGGCGACGGGCGGGCCGGCGGGGAGACCAGGTGCCCGCGGCGGGAGGGTCATCGTTCCCATTTGGCTGAAGATCGGTTCCGGGTGGTGAGCACCACTTGGCGTTCGCTACAAGCATGGCAATGATCGCAGAAGGGCGGTGGCCGCGATCACAACGTCGGTCCCACGAGACCCGAGTTACTCCCACTGTGAACATGTAGACATTGTCGCCGAGGATCAAGCACGACATTTCCCGTAAAGGTGGCTGGGGGGTGAGGAGTCACTCCCGGCGCTCCAGCAGATCCTGCCAAGCGTCGGTTACGACCACCCAGTCGTACAGCCGCTTGTCCGACGAGGCGGTCTTCGCCGAGGCGAGAGGATTGAGGGGGGCCGGCCGCAGCAGAAGCCAGGGCAGGAGGACTTGACGACGCCGCAGCGGTGCATCTATCCTCCACCGAGTCAACAAGCTAGGCCCGTAGCTCAAGTGGTAGAGCACCGGTCTCCAAAACCGGTGGCTGGGGGTTCAAGTCCCTCCGGGCCTGCCAGTTCCCGCGAGCCCCCCGCGACCCCTTGGTGCGGGGGGTTTGCGCTTCGAGACGGATGGACGACAGGGAGGTCAGGATGGCTGCGAAGAAGAAGGCGGCTGGGGCGGCCAGGAAGGGCGCCGTGAAGAAGGCGGCCAAGAAGAAGGCGGCCAAGAAGGCGATCGCGAAGAAGGTCATCAAGAAGAAGGTCGTGGCGAAGGCCGTCGCCACAAAGAAGGCTGTCGCCAAGAAGGCTGCGGCGAAGAAGGCCTTGATTACCAAGGCGGCCCCGAAGAAGGCCGCCCCCAAGAAGACGGCCCCGAAGAAGACGGCCCCGAAGGAGCCGGCGGCCCCCGCGATCGACGTCGGGATGCCCGCCCCGGACTTCTCGCTCCTCGACGACTCGGGCGAGCGGGTCAAGCTCTCCGACTACCGCGGCAAGCACGTCGTTCTCTACTTCTACCCGAAGGACGACACCCCAGGCTGCACTATCGAAGCGTGCTCGTTCCGGGATCGCCACGGCGAGATCCGTGCCCTCGGCGCGATCGTGTTCGGCGTGAGCCCCGACGACCGCGACTCCCATGTCAAGTTTGTCAACAAGTACCATCTCAACTTCCCGCTCCTCGTCGACGAGGGGGCCGAGCTCGCGAGGAAGCTCGGCGTGTGGAAGGAGAAGAACATGTACGGCAAGAAGTCGATGGGGATCGAGCGCTCGACCTTCCTCATCGACCGTGACGGCGTCATCCGTCGCGCCTGGCGCCGTGTGAAGGTGGAAGGCCACGACGACGAGGTGATCGCTGCCCTGCGCGAGATCTGACCCGCCCCACCACCACCACTGAAAATACGACGCCCCGCGCTCAATCTCCCGAGCGCGGGGCGTCTTCGCTTCTGCCTGCCGTCCGTGGGGATCTATCCCGCCCTGGCGAACCGCGCAAGGAGCTCGTGCGCTCGCGCCAGGCGGTCCTCTTCTCCCGCTACTCCGGCAGCAAGCCTCACGTACTCCTCGAGCGTCGCGCAGCCCGTGCGCACGTCGCCGGCGTTCATCTGCGCCTTGGCCAGACAGAAGCGCGCCTCGTGACAGCGCGGATCGAGCTCGAGCGCGCGCTCGAGCGAAATGATCGCGAGATCGGGTCGGCCGGCGGTGCTCGCCGCCCGCCCGAGATCGAGATGCCCTCGCGCGTGCCCCGGAGCCACGGCGATTGCCATGCGGAAGGCCGAGATTGCCTTCTCGGTCTCCCCGGCCACGAGCCGCGCTTCGCCGAGCTGGGCGTACGCGGCAGGGGAGGAGGGACGGAGTTCCGTCGCACGCGCGGCGGCCTCGACCGCACCCGGCGCGTCACCCATGTGGAGTAGCGTCATGCTCAGGTAGACGTTTGCCCAGGGCGAGTCGGGAGCGAGGGCGAGCGCTTCCACGAACGCGGCCCTTGCTTCGGCGCCGCTGCCGGCGGCGAGGAGCGCGGTCCCGCGAGCAAGAGCCACGCAGGGAGCATCCTTCGCTCCGGCGAGGAGCGTCGCCACGTCGGCCACGGGCGGCAGATAGGGGTCCCTCTCGAGGAGCGCGTTGCAGGCGGTGGTCGCCATGACGCCGCACGGAAGGAAGAGGAAGAGAAAGGGCAAGACTGCGGAGAACGCGACCAAGCGGCTCATGGGGACCATCCTGATGGGGGCAGGCTGTCCTGGCTTCACGTGGCCGCCCGACCCGGCATCCTCGCCAAGGCGGGCGCCACACACAACGGACTACGGTACCGCCCAGGCCCGGGTTTCACCCACCGCCAGGGATCGCCGGCCCACCACGCACCGGCTGCCCTGCACGCGCACCGGCCGCCCCCGCCCGCGCCTCGCCAGCCTACTCCCCGGACCCGATCAGCACGAACGGCGCCCAGTAGTAAGGCGCCGAGCACTCGGGCGCCCCGGCGATTTCCCCGGCGAGCATCTCCCGCTGGGTGCGGGCGAGCGCTGTGCTCTTGTCGGTCACCGGCAGGAGCTCGTAGAAGCGCTCCATGAAGCGGGCGGTCGAACGGTCGTTCACCGGCCACAGCGTGGCGACGACGCTCGGCGCTCCGGCATGGAGGAAGGCCCGCGTGAGGCCGAACCAGTCGTCGCTCGCGGGCAGGTTGTCGACGGCGCCGGCGGCGGCAGCGGTCGAGCAGCCAGACAAGACCACCAGATCGGCGCCCAGGCCCAAGTCCATCACCTCGCCGACCTCGAGCCGCCCATCGTCCTCGATGCTCGGCGCGAGATCGAGAGCCGAGCGCAGCGGGTCCTTGCGATTCACGTCGTAGTGCGTCGCGATGTGGAGGAGATCGGCGCGTCCGGCCTCGCGCTTCACCAACGTCTCGGTAGCCTCCCGCCCGATCCGCACCATGGACGCACCCTCGAAGGATCGCTTGATCGCCTGCACCTCGTCCGCGGCGTACGGGAGTTCCTGCCCCGCCATGTTTCGCGGCGTGGGATTGGCGACGGCGAGGAGGTTCCGCTTGCGGCCGAGGTCCTGATCGAGACAGTGCTTGAGTACTGACGCCGAAGGCGCATACGACACGAGGTAGTCCTCGATCAGATAGCGAGGGCGCTCGCCCGCGCCGGCTCCGGCGCTCAGCGCCTGGAATGGCACCTGGTGGAGGGACTTGTGCGGGACGATGACCAGGTCGCGCTTCCCAGCAAGCAGAGGATCGCGGCGCACGGGATCGAGGAGCGCCTGGGTGAGCGCCGCGGCCGGCGGTTGCCAGCTTGCGGCCCCGACACCCGCCCCCGCGGGCTCGTTGGCGAGGGCGGCGGTCAGGAGACGGGCGCGCGAGGCGAGTTGCGACTCGGTCTCCGGGCGCGTCACCGCGCGCACGCCGTCTCGCGTGATCACGAAGATCACGAGCTCCTTCTGCGTCACGTAGTACTCGAGAAGCGCCGTTCCCGGGTCGAGCATCCGCTGCACCACGTCGAGCGTGAGCGGCTCGGCCCCGGCGACGGTCGCCTCGGGGAAGGTGCGGGCGATGTCGGCCTTGAGCGCCGCGTGCTGCTTCCGGAGGTCGTGCAGTGTCGTGAGGAGCGCTGTCGTCATCGAGTCGCGGTCGGCCGATGCCGGGAGCGCGGCCAGATCCTCGGTGCGTCGCAGAATTTCGCGGCGCAGCGCAAGATGCTTCCGCCGGAGCTCGGTGAGGCGAGGATCGCCGTCGGCCGGCTCGTCGGTCAAGAGCTCGAGGAGCGTCCGCGATCGCGAGTACTCCATCGTGCGGAACGCCTCGGCGAGCTGCCCTTGCCGGATGAGAAGCAGGACGAGCTGTTCGTACGGCTCGAGCTTGTCCTCGAGGAAGCCGGCCCGCATCTCCGGGAGCGGGAGATCGCTCCGGAGCCGCTCGAGGGTGGCCACCGCCTCGCGTCCCATCTGGATCGCCGGTTCGTTCCGGCCCTGGGCGGCGAGGACGCGCGACATGCCGGCCGCGGCCGGCCATTCGATGTTCGGCCGGTCGAGCGACTTGGCCAGGGCATGGCTCGATCGGAAGTACGGCTCGGCGCGCTCCGGCTGGCCGAGGGCGGCGTAGGCGTTTCCCATCTCGATCGAGGCGCGGGCGCGCTGCGCCTCGTTCCCGTGCTCCTCGGCGAAGGCGAGCGCCTCCGAGCAGCGGCTGACCGCCGCCGTGTGGCTGCCGGCGGCATTGAACGTCCGGCAGATCGAGATCAGCGTCTCGCCCTGGCCGAGGATGCTCCCGGTCTCGCGATTGAGCGCAAGCGAGCGGTTCAGGTAGCTCAACGACTTCTCGTAGTCGCCGAGTGCTGCGTAGTTCTCGCCGAGATGGGCGACGTTCGTCGCTTGCGAGACGCGGTTCCGGAGTTCCTGCGAGAGACGGAGCCCTTCGCGAAGGAGGGCGACCGACCGCCGCGCATCGCCGAGGCTCTGCAGCACCTCGGCAGCCCGCGTCATGTTGGCGAGACGCCCCTCGAGATAGCCGGCTTCGGTGGCGAGGGTCATCGCGCGCTCGTATTGGTGGAGTGCTGCGTCATAGGCCCCGAGCTCGAGGAAGCCGTCGCCGAGAGCGGAGAGGCAATCGGTCTGCAGCGCCGGATCGTGCGTGCGCTCGGCGAGGGCGAGCGCCTCGGTGAACCAGGACTGCGCGACGTCCGCCTCACCAAGGGCCGCCGCCACGCGCCCGAGATCGAGGAAGGTCCGGCCGCGCTGCCGGATGAGACCGTGCTTCGCGGCCAGATCGGCCGCGCGCCCGAGATGGTCTTGCGCGCGATCGTAGAGCCCGAGCTGGTAAGCCGTGCGGCCCGACGTCAGATGGGCCTGGCACTCGCCGGCTGCGAAGTCGACGCCCTCGGCGAGCGCGAGCGAAGTCGTCGCCAGCTCGAGCGCTTGCCAGTGGTCGGAGAGCGAGAGCTTGGTGCGTGCGGCGCCCTCGATGGCCATCTGCTGCACGATGATGTTGCCGGCGGTACTCGCCCGGGTCGCCGCCTCGTTGAAGTAGGTCTGTGCTTCGAGATACTCGCCGCGCGCCATCGCGGTCAGACCGAGGAGCGCGAACGTGCCCTCGAGGCCGCGTGCGTCGCCGGTCGCCGCGGCGCGGGCGAGCGCGGTCTTGAGCCGGCTCGACGCGATGCCCGTCTCGAAGAGGTCGAGTTCGAGGACGGCGAGCGCGCCGAGGGCGTCGCGCTCGATCTGGTCGTCGCCGATCCGCCGCGCGAGGCGCAGCGCGTCGGTGGTGGGGCGCCGCGCGGCTTCGAGATCCGCATCCTCGCCGTGGATCCGACCCTCGAGGACGAGCGCGCGGGCGAGGAGCGGCGTGTTCGCCGCCTCGATCGCCCGTTCATGAGCACGGGCGGCCATCTCCGCGGCGCGGGCGAAGCGAGCCGTCTCGTAAGCCATGCGCGCGCGCTCGAGCTCGATCGCGGCGAGGAGACGCGGCGCGGCCGGGGTTGGATCGGGACGGGCACGGACGAGGCGCGCCGCGCGATCGAAGCTCGCTTCAGCGTCGGTTGAACGTCCGAGGCGCGACTCGGCGATGCCGGCGCGATAGGGGATCTCAGGCTCATGCGGTGCTGTGCGCGCCGCCTCCGCGAAGAGAGGCAGTGCCTCGCGCGTGCGCGCGGTGGCATCGAGCACGATCGCGCGGGCGGCGATTTCCGGCCAGTGGTAGCCATAGTGGCTGCGCAGTCCATCGAGCCAGGTGAGCGTGCGCTCGCCGAGCGCGAGATGCGCCTCGGTGAGCCCGAGGAACGGATCGAGCTCCTCGGGCGCGAGCGCGATCGCGCGCTCGAAACGAGGGATGGCGGCGCGAAAGTCATTCTCCCAGAGGGATACCCAGCCGAGCGCGCACTCGGCGGCGCCGGCATCTGTCCCGCGCCGGCGCGCGTGCTCGCGGAAGATTACCTTGACGGCGCCGAGCCGCCCGGAGTCGCGCGCCATCTCGGCGACGAAACGGTGGGCGGCGAAGGGGCGGGGCGAGTCCTCGAGCGCGGGGAGGGCGAGCTCGTAGGCGCGCGCATAGTCGCCGGCACGCCAGGCCTGGGCGGCCGCCACGGTCGGGTCGGGCGCCGCGGAAGCGGCGTGCGGCAGAGCCGCGGCGAGGACGTGCGCCAGGGCGATGGCGACCAGGATGGCCAAGGGGATTGATGACCCGCGCATCGGCTTCACATCGAACTCGGGGCCGCCGCCGGGAGACTGGAGCGGCTGGCGCATCTCGACACGACGGAGGGGGACCGACACGTACCGGCTGGGTGGCACCTACAACCATACCACCAACCCGTCATGCGGCGTCGAGGCTCCGGG
>Ga0316626_10000944_pt1 | contig 12371 bp, 5 predicted proteins | sample OWC_Aug_T1_C1_D5_FD_207656 | JGI IMG/M metagenome (GOLD analysis project Ga0316626, IMG submission 207656) | Wetland soil microbial communities from Old Woman Creek delta, Ohio, United States - OWC_Aug_T1_C1_D5_A | ecosystem: Environmental > Terrestrial > Soil > Wetlands | place: USA: Ohio...
GTTTCCTGCTTGATTCGAGATCATAACCGAACGGCTTCTCAATAATAAATCTCCTGAAGCCTGCAGACTGGTCTGCCAATCCGGCTTTAGCCAGATTCACCGATATACTTTCAAACATAAACGGTGGTGTCGCCATATAAAAGATATAATTGCCGTCTGCACCGACTTTTTTGCCGGTTTCAACCATGATCCCCTTCAGCTTTTCATAGCTGGCTGGGGATGAGACATCCATTGTGTGATATGTTAAACACTGTATGAAATCTTCCAGATGTGATTGTTCGTGATTCTGGATTTCAGAAAATGAAAGAATGCTCTCCTTCATTTTGTTACGGAACTCTGCATTGGACAACATGGAACGGCCCGTCCCGATTATGGCATATTTATCAGGAAGCATATTCTGGATTCGCAGAGAATATATTGCTGGTAAAAGTTTTCGGGAAGCAAGGTCTCCGGAAGCACCAAAAATGACCACTATGAGATTTTTGGGATTTTCCAGTTTCATTTTCTACAGAATATTAATAACAGAGAATCCGGAAATCTGTAATGAAGACAAGATACAAAATTGCGGCCGATCCTCCTGTAATGACAAATATAATCAGATTGTAAGACTAATCCATTATAAATTCATAATGGTTCATGCACGCAAATGTTAATTATTAGGTTTAAAACTTTTTTATCATTTTTTATATACTTGTTAATTATTTTCAGGATATTCGCTTTAATTCTAAAGAAAGTTACTTAATTTGTATCAAATTATCATTTTGATGTTTTTAATGAAGTCCATAGCATCATTAAAAGGTGTTGAAAGGTTAACCGGGAATGGCTGAGAATGGTATATGGTATAGGATTAGGGATTACCGTTCTCTGGAAAACAGGGGACGGTTTTTTTTTGGAATTTAACTTTTAACGGGATAGAAAGAGATGAAAACAAACCGGCCTGTGAGACAGGGACTGTACCTGCAGGAGTTCGAACACGATAATTGCGGAATTGGATTTGTTGCACACCTGAAAGGGAGGAAGTCACATTCAATAATAAGCAGCGGACTTGATATACTCAGGAACATGACTCACAGAGGTGCTGAAGGGGCTGACAGCAAGACTGGCGACGGTGCGGGTGTTATGTTACAGGTACCACGGGACTTTTATCTTATTCAGGGTTATCCATTGCCACCCGCAGGAAAGTTTGGAACAGGTCTGGTATTTCTTCCTCGAGATATTTCTGAAGCATCTTATTGCGAGGAGATAATGCTCAGGATAATTAAAGAAGAGGGAGTAAATTTTATTTGCTTCAGGGAAGTCCCTAGGAATAATTCCGTGCTGGGCGAAATATCACTCGCTGCTGAACCTGATATAAAACAGATACTTCTGGAAGCGGATATACAGCAGGATTCTCTGGAACGAAAATTATATATTATAAGGAAACGAACCGAAAAGATAATCGGAGAATCCGGTCTCAGGCAAAAGGGTTTTTTCTATATCCCCAGTCTTTCCACAAAGGTCCTGGTTTACAAAGGCATGCTGACATCTGAACAGCTTGGGGAATATTTCCTCGATCTTCAGGATGAACGTCTTCAAAGTGCTATCGCCCTGGTTCATTCGCGTTTCAGCACTAATACATTCCCAAGCTGGGACCTTGCCCAGCCTTTCAGAATGCTTGGACATAATGGTGAGATAAACACGATCAAAGGCAACAGGTTATGGATGCAGGCTAGAGAATCAATCCTTAAATCGGATAAGCTGGGCGATCTTTCAAGGATTTACCCGATAATTGAACCCAATAAAAGTGATTCAGCATCGCTTGACAATATTCTCGAATTCCTGGTTATGAGCGGGAAATCACTTCCCTATGCAATGTCGGTGCTGATCCCTGAATCAATAAACGCCAAAAATCCTATCTCGCCCGAACTACGGGCATTCTATCACTACCATTCAACTTTCATGGAACCGTGGGATGGTCCGGCATCTCTGATCTTTTCGGACGGCAGGTTTATTGGAGGCATGCTTGACAGAAACGGCCTTCGCCCGTCAAGATATGTAATAACAAGAAATGACATTATAGTAATGGGATCAGAAGCAGGTGTACAGACTTTTCCGCCGGAAGAAATAAGGGAGAAAGGCCGGCTTAAACCCGGTAAGATGCTGCTTGTTGATACCGAAAAAGGTAAAATTATTTATGATAATGAGCTGAAAGCCAGGCTTGCAAATGAGTTCCCCTATGGGAAATGGATACAGCAGAATATGGTAAATCTTGAGGAAATTGAAACAGGACAGGTGGTAACACCTGATCTGGGTTCTGCCTATGAGAAATACAGAACTTCGTTCAATTACTCAATGGAAGATATCGAAAAGATTATCCGTGAAATGGCTGCTACAGGTAAAGAACCTATCGGTTCAATGGGGAACGATGTTCCTGTTGCTGTCCTTTCTAGGAAACCATACAGGCTGTTCAATTATTTTAAGCAGTTATTCGCTCAGGTCACAAATCCTCCTATTGATCCGATAAGGGAGGAACTTGTAATGACCCTTTCTGGTTACCTGGGATCGCTTCAGCAAAACCTGCTCGATGAATCACCCGATCATGTAAAGATGGTCAGATTCAGAAATCCTGTGATCTCAAACACATACTTTCAGGTGGTTAAGAATTTACGCTATAAAGGATTTTCAGCTGCCAGCCTGCTTATGCTATTTGATGCCCGGAAAGGTGCTGAAGGATTACAGGCTGCAGTTGAAAAGTTATGCCGCGATTCTGAAAATGCAGTTGACGAGGGGAAAAACTATATTATCCTTTCTGATCGGGGAATTGATGAAAACCTAGCACCTGTACCTTCATTACTGGCAGTTTCTGCAGTGCATCATCATCTGATTGAAAAGCGCAAACGGATGCAAATTGACATAGTTGTGGAATCTGCCGAACCCCGCGAGGTGATGCATTTTGCGCTGCTTTTTGGTTATGGTGCAAGCATTATCAATCCTTATATGAGCTTCGCCATAATAGACAGGCTGGTGAAAGAGAAAGACCTCCAGCTTGACTATCAGAAAGCTGAAGAGAACTACATCAACTCGATCAATAAAGGTATACTGAAGATAATGTCGAAAATGGGTATCAGTACTCTCAGAAGCTATCGCTCCTCACAGATATTTGAAGCAGTAGGAATAAATCAGGACGTTATCAACAGATATTTTGCCGGAACAATAACAAGATTAGGTGGAATAGGACTGAATGAGATAGCGGAGGAAGTTCTGATACCTCACAGGAAGGCCTTTACCGAAGAACGGCAATCTGAGATACTAACTGAGGGAGTGTATTCTTACAGAAAACATGGAGAGCATCATGCATGGAACCCTGAGACAATTTCACTTCTTCAGTGGAGTACCTCAGCACGAAGCAGGGACAAATTCAGGGAATACTGCCAGAGAGCAAACAATGATACTGCACATCCGGGATTTATAAGAGGATTATTAAGGTTAAAAAGGAATCCTGTCCCTGTCGAAGATGTAGAGCCCGCAGAAAACATCATGAAACGGTTTGTCACAGGTGCGATGTCATATGGTTCGATAAGCCGTGAAGCACACGAGACACTGGCAATTGCCATGAACCGTATCGGAGGCCGCAGCAATACAGGGGAGGGTGGAGAAGATCCCGAACGCTTCAAGTCAAGGGAAGATGGAAACAGTACACGAAGTGCAATTAAACAGGTTGCGAGCGGGCGTTTTGGGGTTACTGCTGAATACCTGGCAAATGCTGATGAAATCCAGATTAAGATAGCACAGGGTGCCAAACCGGGTGAAGGAGGTCAGCTCCCCGGACATAAAGTCGACAAAATTATAGCAAAAACCAGGTATTCAATACCAGGAATAACACTGATTTCGCCTCCACCTCATCATGATATATATTCAATTGAGGACCTGGCTCAGTTAATTTTTGACCTTAAGAATGTAAATCCCCGTGCAAAGATAAGTGTAAAGCTGGTCTCTGAGAGCGGCGTTGGCACAATCGCAGCCGGCGTCACAAAAGCCGGGGCCGATCTTATTACGATAAGCGGTTTCGAAGGAGGAACAGGTGCAAGCCCGTCTTCATCCATCAGGCATGCCGGACTGCCACTTGAACTGGGCCTGGCAGAAACACAGCAAACACTTGTTATGAACAACCTTCGGCGTAAGGTTATCCTTCAGGCTGATGGTCAGCTGAAAACCGGTCTGGATGTAATTGTAGCAGCACTGCTGGGAGCGGAAGAATATGGATTTTCGACATGTGCCCTTATCGTTCTGGGATGTGTGATGATGCGAAAATGTCACCTGAATACCTGCCCGGTGGGTATTGCCACACAGAACCCGGAACTCAGAAAAAGATTTAACGGAAAGGCCGATAACCTCGTGACTTTCTTCAGGTTCCTTGCTGAAGATATACGTGAGTACCTTGCTGAGCTGGGGTATAAAAGACTTGACGATATAATAGGCCGTTTTGACCTGCTCGAACGTAACACTGAGGTGGATCACTGGAAAACAAGGAATATTGATCTTGCTGGATTGCTTAACCTGCCGCCTGAAGCTAAGTTTAATCCTGTCCGCTGCGTTGAGAAACATGAATTTCATACAGATCATCTCATAGATAAAGATCTGATTACCGAAGCTGAAAATGCAATATCAAATAAGCAGCCTGTGGAAATAAGAAAAAAGATACGGAATGTCGACAGGACAACAGGCACAATGCTTTCCGGGAAAATTGCCGCATTATATGGATCAGAAGGATTGCCTGACGGAACGATAAGATGCATTTTTAACGGATCTGCAGGACAGAGCTTCGGGGCATTCCTTGTATCTGGTGTGGAGTTATATCTTGAAGGTGATGCAAACGATTACCTCGGCAAGGGATTGTCGGGAGGAAGGATAATTGTCGTTCCGCCCTCAGGTTCAACCTTTGAACCTGATAAAAATATCATAATCGGCAATACTGTTCTTTATGGTGCCACAAAAGGTGAAGCATTTATCTCAGGAGTCGCGGGTGAACGTTTTGGCGTCCGTAACAGCGGAGCAACTGCAGTAGTTGAAGGAGTCGGTAACCATTGCTGTGAATATATGACCGGAGGTCGCATAGTTGTTTTAGGAAGCACGGGCAGTAACTTTGCTGCAGGCATGAGTGGTGGAATCGCTTATGTTCTCAATGAAAAAGGAAATTTTGATTATTACTGCAATATGGGCATGGTAGAGTTATCGCTTGTTGAAGATCTGGGTGACATCAACGAACTTATGGAATTGATAAAACTGCATTTCAGGTACACACAAAGTAAGAAAGCAAAGATGATAATGGATGATGTTGAAAAATTCCTGCCGTTATTCATTAAAGTGGTCCCATATGATTATAAGAAAGTACTTCAGGAACAAAAGCTTGAAGAGATCAGGAAAAAAATTGCGGGAGTCGAAATGGATGTCGAATTCGGCACAGGCTTATAGTTTTACTTAATAATTAAATTATTTTATAAGATTGTTATGGCGGATATTACAGGATTTCTGAAAATCAAAAGGAAAGAAGCAGGAAACAGGCCTGTTCATGAAAGAATATGCGATTTCAGTGAGGTTGAACAGACACTTAACAGCGAGGACAGAATGCTTCAGGCATCACGATGTATGGATTGCGGTGTTCCTTTTTGTCACTGGAGCTGCCCTGTCGATAACCTGATACCCGAATGGAATGACCTTCTTTATAAGGGTGACTGGAGACATGCCTATGACCGGATTATCTCTACAAATAATTTTCCGGAATTTACAGGCAGAATCTGTCCCGCCTGTTGCGAACATGCATGTGTTCTGAATATCAGTCAGGAACCCGTTACCATACGTGAAAATGAAGTGGCAATTGCGGAAAAAGCGTTTGCTGAAGGATATGTGAAGCCGTCTCCCCCCGGGATCCGGTCCGGAAGGAAAGTTGCAGTAATAGGCAGCGGGCCTTCAGGGATGGCTGCTGCTGATCTGCTAAATAAAGCCGGACATCTTGTTACAATCTTCGAAAAAGATGAAAAGGCTGGCGGATTGCTAAGATATGGGATCCCCGACTTTAAGCTAAGCAAAGCAACTATCGACAGACGTCTGAATCTGATGGTAGCAGATGGTATTATAATACGAACAGGTGCACACGTCGGGAAGAATATTACCGCTCAGGAAATCGTCGATCAGTTTGATGCGGTGTGTATTACCACCGGGGCAGCACATCCTCGTGATCTGTTAGTTGAAGGAAGAGAGTTCTGCGGGATACACTTTGCTATGGATTTTCTTACGGCACAGAACAGAATTAATGAGGGACAGATATTTGTTACCGGCAACCAGATAATTGCCGAAGGTAAAAGAGTTCTGATAATAGGAGGTGGTGATACCGGATCTGATTGCGTGGGTACTGCAATCCGTCAGAAAGCAGCCAGTGTGACCCAGATTGAGATTCTGCCGAAACCGCCTCTAATACGAACACCTGATAATCCATGGCCATATAACTCTAAAGTACTTAAGAATACTACCTCACATGAAGAAGGGTGTGAAAGGCTGTGGAGTCTTTCAACGGTAAGATTCGTGGGCGATGGACAAATTACACGGGGGGCAGAAGTGGAAGAAGTAGAATGGGAGTATCATAGCGGTAAATCTTTAATGAGACCGATACCAGGGACTCGCAGGGTCATTGAAACAGACCTTGTTTTACTGGCTCTGGGATATTTGCACCCGGTTCATGAAGGATTACTCTACGAGTTGGGAATAGAACTTGACGACAGGGGAAATGTCAAAACCGATGAAAACCTGTCCACCAACAGGCATAAAGTATTTGCCGCAGGTGATGCTGCCTGCGGCGCAAGCCTCGTGGTAAATGCCATCGCATCAGGAAGAGAAGCTGCAAGAAAAATTGACTTGTTCCTGAGGACGGCGTAATTTTATTACTCTAAAAAAGGCCTGGCAGTTATTTGCCAGACCTTAGTAAAACAACTGGTGTTTTCTCTTGTAATTATTTGTCACTTAAAAGTCTCATGTCTTTTACAGTGTTTATCAACCTTATCAGTTCGGACCTGTAACCATCCTCATCCTCACCCCTGGCTGATGCTGCAAGCCTTGCTGCACCCTCCAGCGTTGATGATCCCTTAAATTCAGATTCTCTCAGCACCATTCCGAATTCGGCTACAGCAGCGGCAAACCGCAGGTTTTCAGATGCTTCTTCAATCTCATCACCAGGTTCCTTTACGGCTCTTTCAAAAAGCATGCTTGTATATCCGTCAGGTTTTTTATACCGCAGCTTGATTGTAAGCAGTTCTTCAGAAAAATTCTTTTCCCGTGCACTGCCGGCAGACTGGTACTTCAGCGGATCGACCGATGGTATATTATCATCAGAACCGGCAGGAACTATTTCATAAAGAGCCGTAACATTATGACCCGATCCCATTTCACCTGCATCTTTCGTATCATCGTTGAAGTCCTCATCATTCAGCAGCCTGTTTTCATATCCGATGAGCCTGTATGACTGAATCCTTGCCGGATTGAATTCAATCTGGAATTTAACATCCCTGGCAATGGTGAATAAAGTCCCGCCAAACTCACGAACCAGAACCCTGCGGGCTTCCTGAAGATTATCTATATAAGAATAATTACCATTACCCTTGTCTGCAATTATTTCCATCTTATCGTCCTTGATATTTCCCATACCAAATCCCAGAACTGTAATGACAACCCCTCGCTCACGGTTCTCCTCAACAAGGCGTTCCATCCCGCCGTTGCTGGATTCACCGACATTAAAATCTCCGTCTGTTGCCAGTATGATCCTGTTATTACCACCCTTCACAAAATTCTTTGATGCCTCCAAGTATGCCAGCTTTAATCCTGCTCCTCCTGCTGTTGATCCGCCGGCTTCGAGACGATTAATTGCATTCATTATAACCTCTTTCCTGTTGCCCGGTGTCGATTCAAGGACCAGGCCTGCTGCTCCTGCATAAACAACAATCGCAACCCGGTCTTCGGAACGGAGTTCATTTACCAGAAGCCCGAATGCTGATTTAAGAAGCGGCAGCTTGTTCGGGTAGTTCATTGAACCCGAAACATCTATCAGGAATACAAGATTAGATGGAGGAAGTGAAGATTTGTCTATGCTCATTCCGTGCAATCCTATCTGCAGGAGCTGATGTTTTTTATTCCAGGGACAAACAGCAAGCTCGGTGTATACTGAAAACGGATGCTCACCACGCGGTTCAGGATAATCGTACCTGAAGTAATTTATCATCTCCTCGATCCTTACAGCGTCAGGGGGAGGCAGGACTCCGCTGTTTATAAACCTGCGGATGTTGGAATAGGATGCATTGTCGACATCAATAGAGAATGTAGATAATGGATTATTCCTGACATTCCTGAAACCATTTTCGTTGACTGCTGCATATCCTTCAGTGTTGAAATTGTTGTTATACCTCTGGAAATGCTGCCTCGTTGCATAATCTGCAGCCGCCATTGCCGGCTCTGAAGCAGATGCTCTGTCCTTCTTTGTACCGTATGCGACTACTACCATCTCCTGGAGAGCCAGCGCAGCTGACTGCATAGTCACATTTATAATATTCCTGTCGCCGATTTTGACTTCGGCTGTCTCATACCCGATATATGAAAACATAAGGATCGTGGCATTCTGATCGACCGTGATCTGATAATTACCATTAATGTCGGTTACAGTACCGGTTTTGGTGCCTTTAACAGTTACAGTAACGCCTGGCAATGGACGGGCCTGTTCATCAACTACAATCCCTGTAATGGTTCTCGATTCAGTGAAAGCAATTAATATTGCAGCAAGAATCATTATTGCGAAGATTGTTAAACTATTTTTCATGATTTTAAAATTTTGGTTAAACATTTTTACAATATGATGCACCGACGCCCGGAATTCCATAAAACCATGGATAATTTTTTGTTTTTAAGTTATCTTTAGCAATGCTTTGGTTATGGCTCAAAGTTTAAAGCTCATGGATTGAGAAGTGATGCATCAGGTACAGCCGTAATGAATTCTATGAACCTTTAAAATGATTTTTAAGTTCACCAGAAAACCGTCAAGCAAGAAATCAGATGAAGAGCTGATAGCTGAATTCAGTTCCGGAGGAGATCTGGATGTTCTTGGTGAGCTTTATTCCGGATATATGCATCTTGTTTACGGTGTCTGCATGAAATATTTAAAAGACAGGGAAGACGCTACAGATGCTGTCATGCAGATATTTGAGAAACTGATTGCTGAGGTCCCCAGGCAGCGGATTGAAAACTTCAGAAACTGGCTTCATGTTGTGACAAAGAACTATTGCCTTATGCAGCTGAGAACAAAAAAAACGCACGAAGAAAAACTTAAGGAATTGACTGCTGCCAGTGTAATTTTTATGGAAAACCCTTATGATCTGCATCCTATGGATAAAGAAGATCTGGATATTGAGGAGGCGCTTGCAGAGTGTATTGAAAGACTGAAGAATGACCAGAGAGAGTGCATTAAAAAGTTCTATTTTGAGAACAGGTGTTACAATGAGATCGCAGCACTTTTGGATCTTGATGTAAATAAAGTAAAGAGTCATCTGCAGAATGGTAAAAGAAATCTGAAAATTTGTCTTGAAGAGAAAAATGAAAGAAAAAGACAAGCATATTAAAACTGATTCCCCTGACTTCCTCAGGTATTTAAAGGGAACAATGTCAGATCAGGAAAGGAACGCTTTCGAACGTGAGCTTCAAAAGGATCCATTTGCTGAAGAGGCAGCAGAAGGCTTGTCCCAAATCTCACCGGAAGAGGTATCTGCAGATCTGGCAGACCTTGGGAAAAGGCTTAAGAAGAGAATATCACGGAAACAACGTTTTATCTATTACCGGATAGCAGCTTCAGTTGCGGTTCTTATGGTGATAACTTCTGTCTTTATTATCATCGAGAGAAGCAGACCAGGAACGGAAATCAGCGAAATCTCGATGAACCAGGTAACTTTCGATATTCCTGAATCGAAATCGCTCAGGGAACCACCAATAGTAACCCGGGAATCAGATTACAAAGAGTTACCTGCCAGGGATAAGAATGAAAGTGTCCCTGCAAAGCAAAAAGGGGAAATCACTCCTGTTGAGACTGCGGATGCAGGTGAGAAAGTACTTGCTGCAGCAGAGAAATCAGAAGCATTGATACAGGCTGATATAAAAGCTGCTGCTACTGTTACTTCCGAACGAAGAGCTGCTGCACCTGCGCCGGCTGCATTAAGGGAAAAATCAAATGCTATGACCGTAAGGGGTAAGATATTGTCCTCAGAAGATAATATGCCTCTGCCCGGCGCAAATGTTGTGGTAAAGGGGACCACAAAAGGAGCGGTTACCGATACTGAAGGAAGGTTCAGTATTACCCTTCCGGATGAAGCAGAGAGCACCCTCATCGCAAATTTCATCGGGATGGAAACAAAAGAGTTCCGGGTTAGAGGCGACAGTGATCTGGTGGTTAGACTCGATCCTTCGGTAATGGCATTAAGCGAAGTAGTGGTTGTCGGTTACGGAATTGCCCGCAGCGAAGACGATGAACAAACCGGCTATACTCCTCCGGTACCTGTCACAGGTAAAAGAAGCTTTGACAGGTATATCGAGGAAAACATGAAAAAACCCGGTACGCTGACACCCGGACAGAAAGCGATCGTTGTGGTAAGCTTTATTGTCAGGAGAAATGGTATTGTCGACAGTATCAAGGTCATCAGGAGCCCCGGCGTTGACTTTTCAGATGAGGCGATAAGGCTCATTAAAGAAGGACCTTCGTGGAACCCGGCAGAGAATAATGGAATCACAGTCGATGACGAAGTAAGGATCAGGATTGTGTTCAAATAGTTATCATAAAAGCCTCCGGGCAGCCAAAAAACATAGTTGGAATAAATACGCCTGATACATATTAGGGTAATTATTATTTTATGATAATTTTACTGCCGACAATATTATCCTTATGCCCGCGAAGCTTCTCCTGATCAATCTCATCCTGATAATATTCACACGATCAGCTACAGGTCAGTCAGCTAACAAAACACCATTTGAGATAAACACCAGGTACAGCTTTTACTCGTTTGAGAAAAATGCTGAATTGCTGCTTCATGTACCTCAGAATATGATATATAATAACATCTCTGTAATACTTCTCCTTGATGATGATACAATTGGTATGTGGACTGGAAAGCCGGGGAAAAAGATTGTAAGGTTGCCTGTTAACTTTGATCTGCAGCCGGCAAATTACAAGGTCATTGCAGATATCAGGGTCGCGGGCAGTAAATTCAGGTATTTTGCATCTGCCGACCTGTTTGTTCTTACCTACAAGCCTAATGAAGTCAAGACAGACAGGCTGACCGGTGGTCTTATTGTAAACAAACGATCGTTTTTCCCGTTCGGCTTTTATTGTTATTCACCCGTTCATCCTGCCCTGCCCGAAGAAGAGGTTGTGAAGGGATTCAACCTTATCTCTCCGTACCAGAGTATTCTGCCCGAAACATTCAGCCAAAGGAAAGCCTATATGGACCGTTGTGCCCGGCTCGGGATGAAGGTTAATTACAATCTGCTGTCAGTGTCAGGCGGTGGTGGTGCCAGTTCGTTAATTAATGGTATTACAGGTGCACAGAAAAGAGAGCGTCTTATTAATGAGATCATTGCTTTCCGGGACCATCCTGCCCTGCTAGCATGGTATATAGCTGATGAACCTACCGGCTATGGCATTGAACCCGGTGTCCTGGAGGAAATTTACAGTACTGTCAGAAAATATGATCCATGGCATCCTGTGTCAATAGTTTTTATGGCACCATTCCTCTCATCCAAAAAGTATTTAAACGCACTTGATATTGTGATGGCTGATCCATATCCTGTCCCCAACAGCCCGGTGACCCTGGTTGGCAATGTAGCTGGTCAGCTCTGTTCAGAATTCAAAGGCAAGCGGCCGGTTTGGATAGTACCCCAGGTATTCGGCGGAGGTGAATGGTGGGGCCGTGAGCCCTCTTTCCAGGAAGTGCGGGCCATGACTTACCAGGCAATAATAAAAGGCGCCAGTGGGATCCAGTATTTTGTACGACAAGGCTTGAACCTTTTTCCCAAATCCGCTTCCACCTGGGCTGAGTGCGGAAGGATGGCTGTTGAGGTTTCCGGGCTTACACCATGGCTTCTGTCAGATGAGGTGACGATACCCGTCAGATCAGCATCGGGCGATATACTGGTTTCATCAACCCTTCATGACAACCAGTTGCTTGTAATGGCAGTAAATACGAAGAACTCCCCGCAGAGCACAGGATTCTCGGTATCAAGAATGATATATGGTAAAGCAAGGGTTCTGTTTGAGAACCGCGATATCAATGTGATTTCAGGATATTTTACTGATCAGCTTTCAGCATTCGGAT
>Ga0316626_10000946_pt1 | contig 12364 bp, 28 predicted proteins | sample OWC_Aug_T1_C1_D5_FD_207656 | JGI IMG/M metagenome (GOLD analysis project Ga0316626, IMG submission 207656) | Wetland soil microbial communities from Old Woman Creek delta, Ohio, United States - OWC_Aug_T1_C1_D5_A | ecosystem: Environmental > Terrestrial > Soil > Wetlands | place: USA: Ohio...
CCTTTAGATAGTGCTGCCTCAAATGTACAGGTTAGTCCGTTCTTTCTTTCTTCTTGTAGGATTTCCATAAAAATTAAATACCCCTCCCCAACCAGATCTTCTACATCATACCCTAATGTCTTTAGGGAAGGGCCAAATTTGTATGCCAACCCAAATATGATGTGTCTGTAATCTTCAGGATTTCTCATAAATTCTCCACCCCCTTTGAGCCAATTATAATTAACCCAGACCTTTTTCCAAAATTGACGTTCTTTATAGAAGTCATATCAGGGAATACAACGGCGTGTTCTTTGGAATCCTCTATGACTTTGTCTATTTCCTCGTCAGAAAGCAAAGGATCGAACCATTCGCATCCAAAGCAGGAACCCCATACCTTTCCGTTATCAAAAGCATAGGCGTAGTCTGTGGTATGACTATCGTTCCAAGGCCACGGCCATCCATCAACAGGTAGGGTGGAATCCTTCCTTGCTCCTAAGAATTTCATTACCTCCTTTATAAATTCCTCCTCTGTTTGAGATTCTAACAATTCTTTTGGTATTCCATCTGGATACCCGTCCCAGGCGATACTCCCCAACCAATTAGCATCTTTTCCTCTACCAACGTAGAAGTCGGCTCTAGTTCCCATTAGTCGCCCTCCTTCTGGTGAGTTGCCTTTAGATAGTCTTTGTACTCTGGCTCCGTTAGGTCTTGATATTCCATCCAACCGGACGCTTCATTAACTCCGTACAGAAAAGCGTCCCTTAGTTCTACTGAATCGAAATAATATACAGTAGGTTTATTCTCTAAACCTTTCCAATCCTCATCTGCTGCTCTCTTTGAATCATCTTCCCCCCATACGATAATTAATTTCTCCATTTTGCCCTCCTTACTTTTGCTTTCCGTTTAACGCATCCGTAAAACTTTTGTACGTTTCAGTATCTTCAAAAGCACATTTAAATAGAAGTTTAATTAAACACCATATCCTCCACATTGTTGGACCTCCTCCCCGCTTTGAGGGGCTTCGCCATCTTCATCCTCCGCTTACTTTCAATTCCCCTTGGGAGTCTTTTAACAACATCCTCTTTGCCTCAGATTGCAGTTTCTTCACCATTACGGGAACGAAGATGCCTTTCATCACCTCCGTATTGGTAACTACATCAGACAAGGAGTGGATGCCCTTTCCCCACATCTTCCTTGCCTTTACCCCACCAATCCCCGGCAACCGGACCAGTTCTATCATCTCCTCCGGGATACCATAGTTGATTCTAGGTGGGAGGACTTTCCAGAATTCCTTCTTCTCCCATTTGCCATACATTGAATCAATCAATCCTAAAGCCTGAACTATTCTTTGAACGTCGTATTTGATAGCCCGAGCATCGGCTTTCAGCACCCCTTCCAACTCCTCCCCGTTAAGGCATTTTCTAACTGCTATAGAGAAGTGGATTGCGTCTGAGGCCTGAATCCCTCTGTTACGAAGTTGCCATTTCATTTCGTCGGCTTCGGTTTGAACATCCTTCGGAACATATCCCCAATCATTAGAGGGAATATCCGTCAGAGCCCAAGATAGGGAGGTATCGTCCACCACTGGTTTAGCGTACTCCCACCCGCAGTACCTACAGGAGTGGGAAGCCTCAGGAATTTCAAAAGGTAACTTACAATTGGGGCAACGCTCAAATTTTGGTGCCCCGAACAACTGATTAAAGTTACGATACCAAGCGTATACGTCATATGGGCTAAAGTAGAGCCACCCAGACACCTTGCCTAATCCGGTCAAGATATAGTGCGTTCCCTTGTTGATGACCATTTCCATATTTTCTAGGTCATCCAGAAGTCCCTTAGCATCTACCATTCCGAACTCTTCACCCTGGAAGAAGGCTAACGATCTGGAATACCAGCCTAGCAAGGTTCTGGCGTCCGTTATTACTCTGTTCTGAATTTCTGCTAGAACGTGGAAGGCGAGGACCTGGTGGGAACGGAGATTTGACATAACCGGACGTGGATTCCTAAAAGTTTCCTTCCACGATTCGGTAGTCATTTCAGGGATAATCAGATAAACGTGGCCTTCGTCGTCAATGCCGTACCTACCTGCCCTACCTGCCATCTGGATAATATCCAACTCGTCTACTTCATTAAGACCGCGATGAACGCCGACGATCACCACGTTCCTTGCCGGAAGGTTTCGGCCCCAAGCCAGTGTAGAGGTAGAGATCAGAACTCTCAGCCCCCCTTCCCTCTTGGTGAATAACGCTTCAACATCTAACCTCTCCGTTAAGTCTAGGTCAGCGTTGTGGAACTGTGATTCGATCCCTTCATCCTTCAGACGTTTTACTAAACTATGCCCCGTGTTCTTGTCATGCGTAAAAACGAGAAACTTCTCCTCAGGTTTTGATTTTACAATTTCGATAGCAAGAGACTTTTTGGCCTCCTGAGAAGCCTGATAACTCTCACCACCGAACCTGTTCCTAACTACCGGATACTCTCTGTAATGGAACTGAAGGCTGACTGGCCTCCAGGTACTATATATTACCTTAGTTTCTTTTCCATTTAAAGTCCTAAGCCACGCACCAAGCTGGTCTACGTTGGGCATCGTAGCGGAAAGAAAGAGGATTCTAGCACTAGAATTAATTTTAGTAAAGCGCATGATCCCAGATTCAACAGCGTGCCCCCTACCTGTTGAAAGGATATGCGACTCGTCAACAATTACTAATCCCACCTCTTTCAGCCAGTAGTTATTTTCCGATTCCATTCTGCGGGTTCGGGAGTCCGTCATCTCTGAAGTCATAACGATAATTGGGGAACGCCCCAACTCCGCTTTCCTATCCTCAGACAGTGTGTAATCTCCGGTGAGGATTGCTATGTTGTATTCGTGGAATCTCGTTTTCCAATCATCATATTTCTCTTGCGTTAGACTCTTCAGAGGAGAGAGGTAGATCACCCTCTTGCTCGCTCTCAAAGTCTCCTCCATTAACAATTCAGCGCAGATCGTTTTCCCTGCTGATGTTGCCGCTCCGATAATCAAGTTACAATCTAGCCCCCTGGTAGGATACACCAGAGTCTGGACGGGGTTGAAGGTCGGGAACCTATACGGGTAGCCATCTGTTGGCGTTAGGGCCATCCCTGGGGTATCGGAAACTACGGTAATCCCAGGGTATTTATCGCCTTTTAGCGGTTGAATCTTTACGGTTTCCGGTTCAGGATGAGGGGCTTCGCCATTCTCATCTTCATCTTCCCCCGGCTCCCTTGAAGGAGAGGGTTCTGGTGAGGGAGAGGGTGGGACATCTTCAACAAACGTAGGATCGTAGGTCCACCCACTAACCTTTAACTGGGCCTCCATCGTCAGCCGATCCTTCGGGGTTTTCTGACCAATAACATAGGCCAGTTGACCGTCGGACAGTCTACCGAATTTAGAAAAACTTTCACGAAGGCTGGCTGCAAATCCGTTACTGGGATTTTTGTTAATTGTTTCATCTAAGACAGCCTTGACGTACCACCAATCTATTGCATTTACCGTAGGGGATTCTTCAAGGAATGTAGCAATCGTTTTACTGATTCGCTTTGCTACGGATTCCTTGCTGGTAACTCTGTAGATTCTCTTTCCCTTCCCGATTGGGTGGTTCCCCTTGGTATTCCAGAACACCAATCGGATAGCATCCTCTCCTACCCCTCTGGAGATTCCAGTAGACTTCTCCAAGGATGAGTAGATCATTACACTAACCGAAGGGTTAGGGGTCTGAAGTTTGTATTGGAATTCCCTTGACCGTGGGTTCTCATATACCTCCACGGGCAGGTCTAACGCCTGAAAAATCTCCTCAAAATCTGTTTCGGTTAACTCAACATATTCGGCCATTTGGGCCTCCTCTCCTGAACCCCCTAGAGTTTGTCGATTACTTCCACCTTCCTATTGAATCGTTCCCCCCTTTTCCAGTCTAAATCTTTTGGAACATGGCAATTTATGAAAGTATGTGTCCTATCTTCTGTCTGTACAAATACTATACAACGTCCCTTCTCAATGCCTTTTGTCATTTCAAAATCCCCATCTTTGGCTAATCTATACGTTATCTTGAAAATATTTCCCTCTGACTTTTTTGGATAGGGAGCGATTTTATTCATTACTGCGTAGTCGTCTCTGGGTTGCCCTCCGTAATCAGAATCTTGCTTCATTCTTAATTTGGTGGACTTCCCCATTTTGATCCTTATAACTTTGAAGGAAAATGATTTTATGCCCCTGGTTACGTTACTCATAAATAACCCTTCCGATCTTTGTCTGGAGAACGTTATTGACAACCACGATCATCCCCATATCGCTGCTCTCTTCCCCTTGCCATCTGACCGTTCCATTCAAAACGTAACCCCAAGGCTTCAAGAAGTTTTCGATGATGTAAACGATCCACTCCTTGTAGTGGTAGAACTTCTCAGACCCATTCCACACGATCCCCGTCCCATCTTCTGTAGGAACCCACTGGCACCACAGACCAGGTTGAGTTCTAGGTGGTTCGTTATATTGGAGTACAGACTTGTCCCGGTCTTGCCCAAGACTGCCCTGCCCTCCTACAAAGTATTCACCATCTTTCCCTATAGGAAGTCCAACGGCTTCTCTTACAGGATCAGGAAGTTCCTCCGCTTTCCAAGGATCTCTAGCCATTCTCCTGGTATCAGAAAATGCCTCCAGATACGCCTTGTGCTCCGGGGTAAGAGGGTGATCCAAGTCAAAGTGCCCTTCAAAATCTGTAGTGTATCCCATGTTTGCCCTCCTTTAATGAAAAGATGGAAACCACGTTTGCGTCGGGATTACATCAAATTCCCCCAAACACCCTGCGTAAGTCTTGAGTTTGATCCTGGCCTCCTCTTCTGTAAGATAGGCATGTAGGGCTTCTATGTTAGGCTCATGATCATGCCTTCTGACTCGTACTACCATCCAAATCTGCTGTTGTTTTAGTTCCATTATTTCGCCCTCCCGTACATTTTTTCTCCTCTTTCTACTACCACTTTGATTGCGTTTTTCTTAACCAATTTAGATAATACATTTACCCAAATTGCTTTTTTATACGGTTTGGGAGTCTTAATTTGAGACATAAGTCTATCTACTGTAATGTGCCCTGGGATATCATTTAATACCTTCAAAATAGCATCTCCCAGCGGGAACCTCTCAGGTTTCTTTGTGTACTTCCTCTTTGATTTTTCTTCCTCTGGATGAGGTTCAAATATAACAGCCAGTCGGTACAAAATATCGGCCAACTTCTCATAGTGATACCTATGAGTCCCTACCGACAATACATATATGTCGGTTTTGAATACTGGGAACGGTTTTCTTTCTATGGAGACTTTCATTCTCCCGCCTTTCTGGTATTGGCGAAGTTGATCAACGCTTCCACTTCTTCAGGAGTCCAGCGTTTCTTCGCCCGATCCCCTATATCAGTTGGGTGGTTGTCGAACCATTTCTCAGCGTAGTACACTCCGCAAGTAGGTCCAAATCCTCTCTTGATTGAATGTTCGCTCCTCAACGGACGCCCACACTCCCGGCACTTCTTCGTTTCGTACAAGTTGAATACATGAATGTACGACTTCGAAGGAGTGAGGCTGGTTTTTTTGGTACGGTCTGATCCACAATTAGGACAAAGGGCAATTAGCACATCGTCCTTGGTCTTGAACACCTTACTGCACTTTTTACACTCCCATCGTTTCATCGCAGCCCCATCCTTTCCTTGAACTCCTTTGTCCACGTCGCCCATGTAAACTTAGCGCAAAGGCAATCTTTCACCTTACACTCAGCATGTCCTGCGGCGAACGGGTTGTCGTGGTGTTGGGATATGGTACCATCCCCGGTATGCCCGCAAGTACAAATACTCTTGGGCCCATAGAACGGAACACCTTCTGGAACTGTCCTACGCATAATTTTCGGCATTTTGTTCCTCCTCTCAAACTAATTCGTCCATATGGGACGCCTGGCATTCGTCGCTCCCCGTTACCTCAAACTCCTCTTTGCAATGGGGGCAAGTGATGTCCCCACGAACATCCGCTCCGAAGAAATGCTTCTGGAATCGGTGGGGGATTGCCTCCCCGTTTTGGGATTTGTTGTCTGATAACGGTCTGTCGGCGCCGCTTCAACGGAAACGGAGAAATCTTCTCCTTCATCCTCTTCCTTGATCTCCGTTCCCTCTTTGCACGTGTGTTCGAAGGGGAGTTCAAATTCTAAGGTGGTCCCCTTCAACTCCGTGGAGCAGTCAGCGCAGGGAAGGACAAGCCTGACGTTGAAATTTACCGTCCCTGAAAACTCGTTCTTTCCCTCTTCCTTTTGAGCAGAGATTTCTTCATCGTTAACTTCCGTTGTCGGGTCACCATAGGAAACCATTTTGTTACAATCAGGGCATCTCATGTTACTCCTCCTCTCCGCTGTCGTGGTCGAACCAATCCATACAAGTGGCTAGTAAGTGGTTGTAATCCCCTGATTTCGCCTCTGTCATAAACTCTTCGATCTGTGCCGGAGTTGCCCCCGCCCTTTTGAGCGAACGTTGTGCCCTACCTAAGATTGCGAAAGCGTTCCCGTCCTCTCCAACCAACCTAATCTTCGGTTTGGGATCAAGCATTTTCCACCTCCTTTTCTTCGATGCTCCAGGCACCGATGTACATGTAACCGTAACTCCCGTTGGGTGTTGCTGTAATGTTGTACCCATTGCTAGCATAGTTCATCTGTTCCCTACTATCGGTGTTTACCTTCTCTGCCCACTGACGGACAGCAGGAAGGCCCACGGTATCAATCCAGTTGGTGAACTTCTTCGTTCCTTCATCTTGAGGACCGTCATAACTCTGTCGGTCATACAACAGTTCCACGGTGGTTACAACAATGTACTCTGGATCAAACTTCCTTCTCTTGTTGGGGTTGCGTTCTGCTCTTTGAGTAAAGATAGCCCTGGCCCCCCACCAATACTTTGAATTTGCCCCTTCCGGTGGCCTAAGTCCAAATGTAAACATTATTTGCCCTCCTCTTCAATCAAGAAAATTCGCTTCTTTACCTCTTGATTTCCATAGTCCCCAATTATCTCCGGTGGAGGGGCATAAGCCAGAAATTCTCCGGGGGTATCTCCGTCACCCTGTCCGGGATAGCAAGGGGAACAAAGAGCACAACGAATTCCCCACCTGGATCTAATTATCTGGATGGTATTTCTGTCGAAATTGACAATGGCCGAATACTCTGCTTCTTCGTCAGGCTCAAACAATCCAACCTTTCCTAATTTGAACCCAATTAAGAACCTATCCGATTCATAGTCGCAATCACACTCTTCGTTCTCTTTGTACTTATCGCAGTGCAGTTTGTGATCTTCCCAAGCCAAGTCTATAGAACTGGAATCGAAGCAATCATCGTTAAGGTATTCCAGACCGCTTGCGTGAAATACTCCTGTGGTCGCTACCTCTGAATCGATTTGATACCCCCAATGATTTGTTTTCACGTTTACCTCCTTACTCTGCCATTAGTCCCTGGCCACCCAACTCCTGGGAAGTTCATGTCACCACCTTTTACTGCCGCCAGTTCCTGCTCTGCCGCATACTGGTAATCGGGGTGCTTCTTCTCCGCATCCTCGCAAGGGATACAGATAATGTCCGTGTTAAACCGGGACATAATTGTAACGTCCGTTGCCTTTCCACATCTCGCGCAATGCTCTCCCATTTCCATTCTCCTCATGTTTCCCCCTTTCTTGAGGGGCTTCGCCCCTCTCACCTCTTGGAATACTTCACCGTTCCCACTGTGTTCCCGTTCTCGTCCCACACCTTCATAGTTACGGGGAGCCTGAGTTTTCCCTCTCCAATCTTGTTTGCTGTGTCCTGTATCTGTAACAGGACATAATTAACTGCTTTGGAATAATCGTCAAATGCTGCGTTCCCTGTATCAATCTTGATTTCTATCATTTCATCTCCTCCGTTAATCACAGGGTTTTTTCCAAATGTTACCATACATATCCTTTTCGTAGCACCACGTTAGACTTGGGGGTGGTTTCAATCCATCAAAGGCATCATCAGGAAGATCCCAAGTCACTTGTGGATCTTCCCCACCACCACCGCAACCACCCAACACTAACGCAAGTCCCATCACCAAAACTCCTAATTTCTTCTTCATTTTGCCCTCCTTAGAATTGAGTAGCAATCCATGCCAACTTCCGTCGCATCTTACCTGGGGGGGTCGGCATATCTGTATCCCCCCAGTCATACAAATCCGTCATTACTCTGTCGAACTCCTCCTCTGAATCAACTTCTCTCTCAAACGAAAAGATTATTTCGTCCAGACTGTCTAAAAGATAACTGTCTATTTCAGCGTTCATTTTTAAGTTTTTTAAAATTTCAGCCACTTTCTTACCTGCTGTCTCAGCATCAATTTTGTCCTCCCCGTACTCATCCCAAATCCTCCTGAGGTCAATACGGTATTCCCAGTTAGCCATTGACAACCTCCTTTTCCTTCTGCTCCTCCCTGGAAATCTCTCTATCAATATCGCTGAACATGTTCTTAACGTACCCCCGCATCCATGCTGCCCTGGTCTCTGTAATAACGTTGGTATGGAGTCCTATCCGTTTTTTGATCATCTCTGGAGTAAAGTAAACGGGCTTTTGCTTTCCCTTCCCCGCTTCCGGTGGGTCAGTATTAGGGATAAACTCGTGCAACAGCGGTCCATTGAAACGTTCGATCACCTTCACCCGGAAGAGGAATTCCTTCCAGTTTTTCTCTGTGATATGCCCGATAGAGCATGGCATTGTCATCCAGATAATGGTATCCGTAATTCCCCATTCCCTTTCTCCTTTAATTCCTTCTACATCCTTACACTTTTCTATGTTCCAGTGAAGTGCCATCAGATCACCTCCTATAATTCTTTCTTTGTACAAATTACAGCGTTGCCTACGATAGGCCCATTCCTCCATATTGCAGTAGCAGACTTGTTAAGAGGGAGATTCATCATTAACCCCTCTTCGTTGACTACCAGATACTTCCCGCTACCTATGTTCAACGCTTCGATGTACCCTCCGACTGCTTTCTGAAAATCTTCCAACGTTGGATTCTTGAGTTCTTCAATTGTTCCGTCAACCTTAATTACCGTTGCCATTGTTGTCCTCCTTAATCCCAAGGATGTAGTCGTATGCTTTCTGCGCCTGACTTGCTGCGGAGATAATCAGATTGTGGTCATCGGAAAGTCTCTTCATCCAACTTTGGATATATGCGATAGAATTGTTGAAGGTTCTTTCGATCCCTACCTTGTTGTAGAGGAAGATAGACCCGATCTCTGCCACCAGTTCCTCCTTGCTGTAGTCCTCTGAACCAAACGGTTTGACGTTCTCTATCTCCTTCCTCGCCAACCTATCTTTGTGTCCCGTTGAGTGTACATATTCGTGGAACAGCACCGCATAATAGTATTCGGCGGTGTCGAATGAGTTAATGGGAGGCATATAGAGATTATCGAAGTGAGGGGCATAGGCAGCACGATCTGACTCAAACATTGTAGGTTTGTTGTGGTAGCCTTCCACAATCTTTTCGCACTCTTCAATCCTGTTGACAATTCTTGACATCGTTGGGGGAATCTTGCTCTCCAGTCCCTCGCACTGCTCAACGTTGAACACATTGTAGTACCTGAGAAGCGGTACTCGCTTGATCCCATCACTTGTACTATCGCTTGTGTCCACGTACTCTTGCATCTTGAAGTAAACCACCATCGTTCCATGCTCTCCCTTCTTCACGTTCCCCCCTAAGTCGGTGGCTTGCTTGTACGTTACCCACCAGGGGGATTGATGCCCGTACCCAAGAAGGAATATATTGATTCCACGGTACGCTTTCTTGCTGACCAAGTTCTTGTTGTGCCCTGACATTAACCACGGCTTATGCCAAGGGATAGATCCTTTCTTCAGTTCATCGAGAATCTTTTGGGTTACGATCTCGTTTACCTTCATGACGCCTTCTCCCTGGACTTGGCAATTGCTTCATCTAAATCAGGCAATTCAGACACCAGTTTAGTGATGCAACCTTCATGAAAGTACCCACCATCCCCGGTAAAGTAATGGTAGATGTATATTGATCTGCCTACCTTGGGGATCAGTTCCCTACAGTACTGGCACTTCGCTCTACCACTTGTAGAACTTCTCAGATGGAAACCAAATATTGCCATAATCACTCTCCTTTCTGCCCAGAATTTGCTGGGCTCACCGGAACTCCTCCGTTATCTGAGCAAATAGTAACCCAATACGGATTGCCCACTGGAGGAGTTATTCGCACCTGTTCACAATCTTGTTCCATTCCTTCCCCCCCACAGGAGGAAAGCAGGAATATCAGCAGTATTAATTTTGCTAATTTCATGCTATCTCCTTCCTCTTCACGCGGTTAAATACTTGCGTGAGGATGTATCTCGCTTTCTTGTAGATCACATTGCTTTCCTTTTCACTTGGCCCTGCTACGTTCAATACTCTGATGTCATAGGCTAAGATCCAATCGCAAATCTTAGCAAGCATCAGCCACTCATCAAATCTGATCACCAAGTTTGGCTTATCCTTTGCTAACCGCATGGTGAGCCTTGTTCCTCTGGAAAAACTCCCATCATGAAGGATCAACGTTCCGTCAGCGTCCCGAATATTCAAGGCTGTTCTTGGGGGGTATGCTTTGCTTGTGGTCTCCTGGAGGTTGTACCTAAGAGGGATAGGACCATCGTGGGCGATCCTTCCCTTTGGACACCACCCTCCATGAGGGACGTTACATTCAATGGCGGCGTCCAGTGCTGCTCTATCCACACCAGTTTGACCACCACTGATTACTTTCTCAAGAGCCATGCCTGCTCCCCCCCTTCTTTATGGAACGCTGCCTTCCCATTTGGTGAGTTCCAAACTTGAACACAGAATCAAGGGTGGTGGAGAACCAATCTCCCCGGTACTTGTACGCCCACAAATTACCGCTGGCATCAACTGGTCTACCTGTTCTGGTAATCACTTCTTTTAGAATCCCATCAGGTCCGTACACGGCTAACGGCATGTTCTCCATTCTGATAATTGTATTCCAATCCCCTTCGGTCACTACTCGGGATTTTGGAACGGAGACTTTGAACTTGCTTAACTTGTCTCCTATTACCCTTGGAACGGAAATCTCAGGCATCGTTTGTTCCTCCTTCCCTATTGTCAACTATATTATATCTTAAAACCGTCCTCAAGTAAAGGGGGGGCTTACCTAAAATTCCCATCTTTTCCCCACTCTTCTTTCCTTTGAGGGGCTTCGCCACCCTCACCCTTTCCGTACCTGAGATAGCGGTTTGGGGGTAAAATACATATCTCTTTCAATCCTCAACCCAAATTTCCCCCTGACCGATTTCAGTTCATTCAAAGAGAAGTTTCCCAACTCTTCTTCAAACCCTTGAACCAACCCGAAGAATATGAAATCATCTTCTTCTTGGGACCCCTCAATTCCGTACCAAGTCCACGATCCTGTGGGATCGAAAAACTTGACGTGAACGATGGGGTCAGGATTGTTCTCCTGACTGTACAACGGTGGAAGTTTGCTTAAAATCTCTTTGGTGAGTAGTTTCATATTATTCCTCCATTTTGTTATAATATGGGCCTTTCATAGACTCCTTGAATCGTGCTTTCGCTATTTCAGCATCCAGCTCATCTCCAGTCTTTTCTTTGATCCCTTTCCACTTCTTCTCGGCATTTATATACCAACCCTTTTCCCCGATGAACTTCTTGTACGCCATTACTTCTATGGGGAATCCCAACTGCAGCCTCTCCAAATTCTCTCCGTCTGCTAAACAGATAGCAGCCCAAAGATGTGTAAAGAAACCTCCGTTCATTTTGTACTGCCATTTGATGATGGCAGTTTCGTACTCATCCAATTTGTCCCAATTCATGATTTCCCCCTTTTCTTGGGTAGTATTTTCACCCTTCGATTGACTCTCATCCCCGCCCAGTTTCTGGGAAGGAAACAAACGGCCAAGTCGCTTCCATGCCTTCCAGGATGGTCCAAACCTGGGAATGACCCATCATCTTTACACATCAAATATTTTCCTTTGTTGCTCAAGGTATATATTACACGGTAGTTTCCCTTGGGGACTTTTCCAAAAGCATTTTCAATCTCACGAATGCTAATTGAATCCATAGTGTTCGATCCTAGAATTGATCTAGCAACGAGTCCTCCTTCACGCCTGTATATAGTTCTGGACACCGACTTTTTCATATTCCCTCCTGTATGAAACAATTTGACGAATTATATCCATCGACAAACTCCTTGGCGGCGACCAATGCCCCATACTCCTTCCCATCCCAATCTCCTAAATACCCCCAACAGGAGTCTATCTGTTCCCCGTCTTTCTTGACGACATACCCATAGACGTTGCCTATCAGGTAGTCGTTGTACGTCTTGACTTCATTTTCT
>Ga0316626_10000947_pt1 | contig 12351 bp, 16 predicted proteins | sample OWC_Aug_T1_C1_D5_FD_207656 | JGI IMG/M metagenome (GOLD analysis project Ga0316626, IMG submission 207656) | Wetland soil microbial communities from Old Woman Creek delta, Ohio, United States - OWC_Aug_T1_C1_D5_A | ecosystem: Environmental > Terrestrial > Soil > Wetlands | place: USA: Ohio...
CTGGTACATCTCCAGCATGATGTCGGAACCGCCGACCAGCTGGCCCTTGATATACAGCTGCGGGAAGGTCGGCCAGTTGGCGAACTGGGGCAGGCCCTCGGCGATCTCGCGGTCGGCGAGGATGTTTATGGCCGCAAACTGGACCCCGCAGGCCTTCAACACCTGGGCGGCGCGTCCGGAGAAGCCGCACTGCGGGAAATCCGGGGTGCCCTTCATAAAGAGAATCACCGGATTCTCGTCGACCTGTTTCTGGATACGTTCCTGCACGTTCATCAGCACACTCCTGTCATCACGTTGTCGTTGTCGGGTGGCGGCCGGTTCAGGCGAGGCCCTGAGCCGCGGCCTGTTCCGGGGTCAGGGTGCGCAGCGCCAGCGCGTGGATCGTGCCGTGCATGGCCGTGCCCAGCGCCCGGTACACCAGCTGGTGCTGCTGCACCAGGTTCTTGCCGGCAAACTCGGCGGTCACTACCAGCGCCTCGAAATGCTGGCCGTCATCGCCGGTGACGCGCACCTTGGCCCCGGGAAGACCCTGCTCGATCATCTGCTGGATTTGACTGGCCTGAATCATTTGCGTTCTCGCTGGATCGGGATCGATGGAAGGAATTTCAAGGACCGGCAGCATACGTGGCTCACGCGCCCGATGAAAGGGCGCGCGCATGCCCACACGTCAGTTGCGGATTTTGTAACCGCGCGCGAGCAGCGTGAGCGCCAGCGCCGAAAGCAGCACCAGCGCGATCGTCACCGCCACGAGGCTCACATAGGGGCTCAGGTCGGACACGCCGAAGAAGCCGTAGCGGAAGCCGTCAATCATGTAGAAGAACGGGTTGAGGTGCGAGGCCGCCTGCCAGAACGGCGGCAGCGAGTGGATCGAGTAGAACACCCCGCTCAGGAAGGTGAGCGGCACGACCACAAAATTCTGGAACCCGGCCAGCTTGTCGAAATCGTCGGCCCACAGCCCGGCGATCAACCCGAGCGTACCAAGCACCGCGGCGCCGAGCACGGCGAACGCCGCCAGCCACAGCGCGTTGTGCAGCGGCAGCGGGACGAACAACGCGGCCACCGCCAGCACGCCGACGCCGACCAGCAGGCCGCGAATCACCGCCGCCAGCACGAAGGCCGCGAACAGCTCGACGTGCGAGAGCGGCGTGACCAGGATGAAGATGATGTGGCCCGCCATCTTCGACTGGATCAGGCTCGAGGAGCTGTTGGCGAAGGCGTTCTGTAGCACCGCCATCATCATCAGCCCCGGCACCAGGAACGCGGTATAGCGCACGCCCGGAAACGCCTCGACGTGCCCTTCCAGCACCTGGCCGAACACCAGCAGGTACAGCAGCACGCTCACCACCGGTGCAGCGACCGTCTGCAGCAGCAGTTCCTTGTGGAGCAGCGTGCGGAAACCGGTGGTGTTCATGATGTACCCGCAGCCGACAGTCTGGAAAATTCGCGGAGAACGCAGAGGCGCAGAGGACGCAGAGAGATACTTGTCAAGAAAACCTTTGCGTTCTCCGCGCCTCTGCGTCCTCTGCGATTCATTCCAGAGACCCCAATCATGGCGCCCGCCGGCGGGTGAGTTCGAGGAAGACGTCCTCGAGGTCGGGCTTGTCGGTGTGCAGGTCGGCGATGCGGGCGCCGCTGGCGCGCAGCGCATCCAGCACCGCGGCGATGGCGTCGTTGCGGCGGCTGAGGGCGAACACCAGCTCGTTGCCGGTGCGCCGCAGCAGCCACGACTCGAGCGTCGGCGGCAGTGTCGCCAAGGGCTCGACGGTGTGCACGGTGAGGGTGGCGCGGTCGACGCCGCGCTCCAGCAGCGCGGCCTTGCGGTCGAGCGCGATCACCTCGCCGCGGTCGAGAATCGCGATGCGCTCGCACAGCGCCTCGGCCTCTTCGAGGTAGTGGGTAGTAAGCACGATGGTGTGGCCGTCGCGGTGCAGGCGGCGGATGAACTGCCACAACTGCTGGCGCAGCTCGACATCGACGCCGGCGGTCGGCTCGTCCAGCACCACCACCGCCGGCTTGTGCACCAGCGCCTGCGCCACCATGACCCGGCGCTTCATGCCGCCGGACAGCCGGCGCGTGCTCACCCCGGCCTTGTCGGCCAGCCCCAGCACCTCGATCAATTCCTCGATCCAGGCGTGGTTGTCCCGCCCCAACCCGAAATAGCCGGCCTGCAGGCGCAGCATCTCGCGCACACTGAAGAACGGATCGACCACCAGCTCCTGCGGCACCACCCCGAGCGCGCGGCGCGCGGCGCGGAAATCGCGGCGCACGTCGTGCCCGTGGACGGCGACGCTGCCCGCGTCCGGGCGCGTGAGCCCGGCCATGATGCTGATGAGAGTGGACTTGCCGGCGCCGTTCGGGCCGAGCAGGCCGAAGAACTCGCCGGTCTGGATGTCGAGATCGATGCCGCGCAGGGCGTGCACGCCGCGGTAGTGCTTGTGCACCCCGCGGATAGCGACCGCCAGGGACGGCGGAAGTGCCGGAATCGCAGGAGCCGTATTCCGGCCGACCGCCGCGCTCATTCGCCGTGATTGAGCAGTGCGGCCTGCAGCCCGTTGACGCGAATCAGCGTCTGGACCTGGTCGGGGATGTTGGCAAACTGCAACCGGCAGCCGGCGACCTGGGCGCGCTTGAGCCATTCGATCATCAGCGCCAGCCCGGCGCTGTCGGCGCGCTCGACCTGCGCGAGGTCGATCACCAGCTCGGCGCCGGCCACGAACCAGCCCTTCGACGCGTGGTACAGGCCGGGCGCGGTGTCGAAGGTCAGCGCGCCGGAAACCGGGTGGCTGGTGGCGCTCACTTCTTGGTGCCCCCGATTCGCGCCTGGCGGTTATTCTCGATGATTTCATTGATCAACGCGTCGATGCCCTGCTCGCGGATCTTGGTGGCATACACCGAGCGGTAATTGGTGACCAGGCTCACGCCCTCGATGGTCACGTCATACACCTTCCACGCCCCGTCCTTGTTCTTGTAGAAGTTGTAATGGATCGGAATGTTCGCCTGTCCGCCGGACTGCTTGACCTCGGTCTTGACCAGCACCTCGGTGTCGTCCGGCCCGCGCTGCACCGGCAGGTAGATGATTTGTTCGTCCTTGTAGTTCAGCAGCGCCTGCGAATAGGTGCGCACCAGCAGGTCGCGGAACGCGGCCACGAACCGGTCGCGCTGCTCGGGCGTGGCGTCGCGCCAGCTGCGCCCCAGCACCCACTGCCCCATGCGACGGAAGTCGAAGTGCGGCAGCACCTTCTCGTCCGCCATCCGGTAAAGCTTGTTGTAATCCCTGGCGTAGACCTCGCGGTTCTGCTTGATCTCGGCCAGGATCACGTCGGCGGTGCTGCGCACCAGTTCTTCCGGCGCGACCTCGGCGCGCGCCACCCCGAGTAGCGCGAGAAGCAGCACGAACGGCAACAGCAGGAACTGACGCATGTCTGTCTCCTTACTACTACTTCTTGTTGTCGGCCGGCTTGTCGATCAGCATGGTCATCACCCGCCCGACCAGCTTCTCCAGAACCATCGCCGACTGGGTGAGCCGGATGCGACTGCCTTCCTTTAGATACTCCTCGGCCCCGCCCGGTTCCAGTTCGATGTACTGCTCGCCGAGCAGGCCGGAGGTGAGGATCGAGGCGCTGGTGTCGGTCGGCAGGGTGTCGTAGCGGCCGTCGAGATTCATCACCACCAGCGCCTGGTAGCTGGCCGGGTCATAGCGGATCTCCGCGACCCGCCCGATGCGCACCCCGGCCACGGTCACCGGCGACTTCACCTTGAGGCTGCCGACGTTGGTGAAGCGCGCCTCGACCCGGTAGCCGTTGGTCACGTCCGCGGCCGTGAGGTTGCCGACCCGGAACGCCAGCACCGCGAGCGCGACAAGCCCGGCGGCCACGAACACGCCGACCCAGATCTCCACTGATTTCTTGCTGATCATCTCAGACCTCTCCCAGCATCAACGCCGTCATGATGAAATCGAGTCCCAGCACCGCGAGCGACGAGTACACCACGGTGCGGTTGGTGGCGCGGCTCACGCCCTCCGAGGTCGGCACCGCGTCGTAGCCTTCGAACACGGCGATCCAGCTCACCACGATCCCGAACACCACGCTCTTGATCACCCCGTTCAGGATGTCATCGTGAAAATCGACGCCGTTCTGCATCTGCGACCAGAACGCGCCGCTGTCGACGCCGAGCAGGCCGACGCCCACCACCTGCCCGCCCATCACGCCGATGGCGCTGAACATCGCCGCCAGCAGCGGCATGGCCGCGACACCGGCGAGGAAGCGCGGCGCGATCACGCGCGTCACCGGGTTGACCGCCATCATCTCCATGCCGGCCAGCTGCTCTGTGGCCTTCATCAGGCCGATCTCGGCGGTCAGCGCCGAGCCGGCGCGGCCGGCGAACAGCAGCGCCGTGACCACCGGCCCGAGCTCGCGCACCAGCGACAGCGCCACCAGCAGGCCGAGCGAATCCTCGGCGCCGAAGCGCACCAGCGTGTTGTAGCCCTGCAGCCCCAGCACCATGCCGACGAACAGGCCCGAGACCAGGATGATCAGGAGCGTCAGCACCCCGACCGCGAACACCTGCTGGATTACCAGGTAGAAGCGCCGCAGCAGCACCCAGCTGCCGGACACCACCTCGTACAGGAACAGCGCCGCGCGCCCGACCCGCTCAAGGCCGTTGACGACGATGGCGCCGAGCGTCTGGAAGATCTTCACGGCCCGCCTCCGCCCAGCAGGTCATCGAGATACGGCCGGGCCGGGTAGGTGTACGGCACCGGGCCGTCCGCCAGGCCGTCCATGAACTGGCGCACGTATTCGGATTTCGACTGCTGCACCTCGGCCGGGGTGCCCTCGCCGATGATGCGGCCGTCACCCATCAGGTAGGCGTAGTCGGCAATCAGGCAGGTCTCGACCACGTCGTGCGACACCACGATCGAGGTAATGCCGAGCGCGTCGTTGAGCTCGCGGATCTGCTTGGCGATCACGCCCTTGGAGATCGGGTCGAGCCCGGTGAACGGCTCGTCGTACATGATCATCATCGGTTCCATGACGATCGCGCGCGCCAGCGCCACGCGCCGCGCCATGCCGCCGGACAGCTCTGAAGGCATGAGGTCGCGGGCGCCGCGCAGGCCGACGGTGTTGAGCTTCATCAGCACCACGTGGCGCAGCAGCGGCTCCGGTAGCTTGGTGTGCTCGCGGATCGGGAACGCCACGTTCTCGAAGACACTGAGATCGGTGAACAGCGCGCCGGTCTGGAACAGCAGCGCCATGCGCTTGCGCAGCTCGAACAGGTCCTTCTTGCCGAGGTCCGGGACGTTGATGCCGTCCACGATCACCTGGCCCTGGCTCGGACGGATGCGCCCGCCGATCAGGTTGAGCAACGTGGTCTTGCCGCAACCGCTGCCACCCATGATGGCAGTGATCTTGCCGCGCGCGATGGTCGCGGACAGATTGGCGAGAATGGTCCGGGTGCCGTACTTGAAGCTGACGTCCCGGATCTCGACCAGGTTGTCACGGCTGGGGACCGCTGCGGGGGCTGACACGCGCTGCTGGGTTCCTGACGTTCGGGGAGACACGGGGCCGGTGTTCGGGCTTCGGGGCATTCTAGTCGAGCCGTTGGCGCTTTGTCAGCCGACCATCGGTCGGCCGAAACACTCCCGCCGGCTGCACCGCGCCGCCAATACTGGCTAGAATGCCGGCTGGTCGTTGCCTGTTGCAGGCCAATCCCTGACAAAAGCCCCGAGGAGCCTTGCCATGCGTTTCACTGTGCCGCATTCCGCCCTGCGCATCCTGCTTGCCCTGCCGCTGTTTGCCCTGCCGACCCTGGCCGCGGCCGACGGCGCGTTCCTGTTCAAGGCCGGCCAGATGAACCTCACCGACAGCACCCAGACGCTGGACGGCCTGCCCCGCGACTTTGACGATGAAAGCTACGGCACCCTGGCGATGACCTGGGAGGCGCGCAAGCCCAGCGGCGCTGCCTTCGGGATCGAGTTCCTGACCTACCGCAACGACTTCACCCCGCCGCTCGTCGAGCCCGGCGAGGCCAAGACCTGGGCCCTGCAGTTCGTGGGCAAGAAGTATTTCCTGAAGGAAGGTGTGTTTCATCCGTTCTTCGGTGCCGGCATCGGCCTGGCTCGCGCCAACTATACCTACCTGAGCTCGGGCGTCGAGATCTCGGACGAGGAGGTCAATCTGGCACTGCAGGCGATGATCGGCTTCGAGCTGCGCTTCGAAGAACTGGTCTTCTCGCTCGAGGCCAAGCACCTCTATCACGACATCGAAGGCGGCGGCAACGAATACGACCCGACCGCCACCGGTGTGTTCGCCGGCTTCGGCTTCACCTGGTAGTCATCACCAGGTCGGCCGGGGTATCGACGTCCCGCAGTATCCCCGGGTCATCGACCTCCAGGCATTGCAGGCGATCGGCGTGGCGCGCGCGCCGCTCGCGCGCCCCGCGGTCGCCCTGCAGCGCCCGCAGTGCCGGCCCGAATTCGGCACTGAAACCGACCGGGTGGCCACGCTGGCCGCGGTAACAGGGAGCCACCAGCGCGGCACCGTCTGCCAGCGCCCGAACCAGCAAGTCGATACTGTCCACACCTATATAAGGCATGTCGGCCAGGGCGATCACCCAGCTGTCGGCATCGGCAGCCGCGCCCACCCCGGCAGCGAGACTCACCCCCATACCGGCCTCGGCCTCGGCGCACACAACCACCCGCGCACCGGCGACGGTTAGTGCCTGCGCCAGTTCGCGATCGGCGGGATGCACCACCGCCACGACCTCCGGCACCGCGGCGCACAGGTTGCGCGCCGCCGCGACACCGAGCGGCGTGCCATCGGCGAGTGGCGCCAACAGCTTCGGCCCGCCGAAGCGACTGCCGCGACCCGCGGCCAGCAGGATGCCGACAATCCGCATGCGATCAATATCTCCCGTGCGTCCGCGCCTACCACAGCCCGTTGACCCCGAGCAGGACCAGGTTGCGGCGGTAGTCGTAGAGGTCGATGTTCGACTCGTTGAAGGTATAGCCGTATTCCAGCACGACTTCCCAGCCATACGCCAACGGCCGGCGCGCGCGCAGCTTTAGCTGCAACTGATCGTCCTGGCGCGTGACCGGCCGGCTGCCGCTCGCGCGATCCGCATCGTCGTAGCGGCTGATGCGCGCGCCCAGCTCGCCGCCCGCAATCCATTTCGATCCGAGCCCGGTCTCGCCGCCGAATCGAATCTGGTGACGGGTCGGCGAATAACTGGTGAAACTGGTGCCGATCTGCAGGTCGGCACGGTCGTTGAACTCCAGCTGATAGGCCACCAGCATGTTGCGGCCGTCGCTGCCCCAGCGGTTCTGGGCATCGAACTGCTGGCGCCAGCCGCTGAGCTGTTCGTACCCGGGATTGCGGGCGTCGATCTGAGCGTAGCGGTAGCGCAGCCGCAACCGTGCGTTGTCCGACCAGCGGCGCGCACCGGCAACCGTGAGCTGCGCGGTGTGCAGGTAGTCATCGCCGCCGAGCGTGCTGACCTCGTAGTGCCCGGCCAGCTCGCCCTGCCAGGCGCCGAGGACACGCAAGCCGGCCACACCGCCGCGCAGCACGTTCATGTCGTATTCCCCGTACTGGCGGTAGCGCAACCCATAGAATGAACCATCGAGCCGCACGCCGTTACGCAACGTGCCGGCCACGGGTCCGCTCGCCAACGCCAGCAGCTCGAACAGGCTGTCTTCCAGGACCTGGCCGGTCTCGGAAACTGGATCAACGATATTGTCGTCGTAGCCGACGTTGACGGCGACATTCGCCAGCCACTCGCGCGGCGGGTCAGTGGGTCTCGATTCGAGACTGGCGATCTGGCGTCCGGCCAGGGCCTGGAGTGACTCGTCGCTTGTCGCCGCACGCGCCTGCTCGAACCAGCTCAGGGCCTGCTGCGACTCATCGAGGCGCAGCGCCGTGAGACCCAGATTGTAGCAGGCGACGCCGCGCAGCTCGGGGCTGCGGGCCGCCCGCTGCAACGCGCTGCGCGCCTGCCGGTAGTCGCCGAGCTTGTAGTGACTGACGCCGACGTTGTAATCGAGCGTGGCGCTGTCATGGCCGGCACGTCGCGCCTGCTCGAAGTGCACCAGCGCCTGCCGATAGTCGCCGGCGCGAAAGGCGCCCAGTCCGGCCTGGAATTGTTCCTCGCCGCCCGCCGCCTGGACCGTCGCGATAACCAGCCACAACGCGACGGCGAGCCACCGGCGCGCGCGCCACGCGACGGTCGTGGCCACGACTGGCGGTGTTGAAATCATATAGTTGACTCCCGAATGGCCATGTTCGCGGAAGCAGTGAACCACGACGTTGATCTGCGACAATCCTGGCGCAGCGGCCGATGACGCGTGACGCGAAACCACGACACCGCACACAAAACAAACCCCCTCTCGGTCGAGAGGGGGTTTGGTGCGCCGATGAAACGGGGTGTCAGCGCGCCGCCAGACCCGCACCACTGTCGCGCATCGCCGATACCGACTCGCGCACCTGGTTCAGGGCATCGGCGCGCATCTCCTCAACGTCGGCGCGGCGCTCGCCGGCGCTCTCGCGCGTGTCGATGATCCGCTCGACGTCGACGTTCCACATGTCGGTGCGGTCAATCGGGGCATTGACCATCATGTCGCTGTCGACGGTCTCCATGGCCTCGGCATGCTTGCCCATGGCATCGGTGGCCCAGCCGGCCCCGAACGGGCTGTTGTGATCGGCCCAGGCCGCCGGCGCCGCCAGCATGCCGGCCACGAGCAAAGTCGAAATTGTCTTGTTCACGCTGCACTCCTTGTCTGATGACATCGTTGTCTTGAAAGTGGTTGGGTGCGCCGCGTCCCGCGGCGCGCTATCCGACCGGGAACGGCCGTCCCGGTACGGGATTCACACACCGCCTGCGCAAGCGGCGTGTGGCGGGGCATCCTGGCCCCGGTGCGCCCCGGCGTCGGTACCGGCGCACATTCGGTCACCACCGCCGCTCAGCGCCCGCGCGGGGCACGGCCGGCGGCAGAATCGGTTCGCTGTTCGTGCGCCTGCTCCTCGAACTGGCGGCGCTGTTCGGACAGGGCCTCGCGCTGCTCGCGCGCGGCCTCTGCCTTGCGGTCGCGCGCCGGCAGGCGGATCTGCTGGGTTATCGCCTTGGCGCCCTCGTCCCCGATCACCTGCACGGTGATTTCATCGGCGGCATCGGCCGCCGCGGCGGTGGCCGACGCGCCGAGCAATGCCACGCCAAGGACCAGGCGGGTAATCGATCGTGTCATGTCAAAAAGACCTCGGAAAAGTCCGGTTCGCTTCATCTCGTGGTCGGCCGCCCGGTCAGAACCAGCGCCGGGCGGTGGCGCCGGCTGGTTGTACCTGCAGCTGCAACCGGAAAATCTTCTGCTGATCGCCATGGGTGACGGTCGCCACCAGTTCACCGGCCGTGGCGCCGCGCACGATCACCGGCAGCGCCAGCAGGTTCTCGCCGCGTCGCAGGCTGGTCTGCCACAACAGCTGCCGCTCGCCGGGATAACCGGCCAGCTCGGTGGCCTCGGGCAGATGCACCGCGAGAATCGCATCCGCCATGTCCTGCGGCACGTTCACCACCAGATTGATCGTCTGCGTCTGGTCGCGTGCCACCGTGATGCTCGGGCCGGCCGCGGCCGGCGGCTGCGGCGGCGCCGCCACCAGCCAGACCGCGAGCGATGCCGCCAGCGCGCTGGCGAACCCGGCCGCGAAACCGTACCGCGGGCGGCGCATGCCGTCCGGCTGTGCCGTGCGCGCCGCGCGCAGGGCACGCGCGGCGAAACCGGGCTCGGGCGGCTCGACCGGAAGCGCCCGCAACGCCCGCTGCACGGCCCGCGCCTGCTCGTGCGCGGCGCGGCAGGCGGTACATTCGACCAGGTGGCGCTGCAATGCCTCGCGCGCCGGCAACGTGAGGCTGCCGTCGAGCAGATCATCGAACAGCGATTGCGCGTAGTGACAGTCCATGATGTGGACCTCCGGGAAGACACCAGGCCGAGTTCCGTCCCGCCGGAATGGCGCGGACTGAACAGTGCGGTTTCAGGTCTGTCCTAGTTCACTAAACGCTGGCGCGCGCCGGAGGGTTCCATCGCCAGCCGCGCGCGCAGCCGTTCCCGCGCCCGGTGCAGGCGCGACTTGAGAGTGCCGATGGGCGTGTCCAGGAGCTGCTCGAGTTCCGGCAGGGTGTAGTCTTCGATGTCGTGCAGGACGATCAGGCTGCGCTGGTCGGGATTGAGCTCCAGCAGCGCCTGCTGGAGCTGTTGCTGCAACAGCAGGTCTTCGGGGTCACGCTCCGGGACGGCCTCCAGCTCCGGCAGCGTGTCGTCGCTACTTGCGGTCGCGAGCGGATTGCGCCCGGCGCGCCGCACCGCATCGATGAACAGGTTGTAGAGCGTGCGCACCAGCCACGGCTGCAGGTAGTCGATACCGGCGAGTTCGGCGCGGCGCGGGTAGAGCTTGACCAGCAGGTCCTGCACCAGGTCTTCGGCATCCGGCCGATTGCCGGTGAACCGGTACGCGAGCCGGTAGAGATGCTCGATGTGCGGCGCGAGCAAGGCCTCGAAGCTGCCGCTCCGCCGCTGCTGAAACAGCTGAACCAAGGTACCCATCGACGGTATAACGCTCCCTGTCGCGGATAGGTTCCCCCATTCGGCGGGTGTTGTCCGCAGGGTGCGGCGAAAAGCCGCAAGCGCGGCGGCGGGTGTGCAGCGGCGGACTGTTGTGGATCGCGGGGCTTACGGAGAGCGCGGCGGACGCGGCAGCAGGCACCCGGAGTCAGCGGCGATCACCTGCGGATCGGCTGCCGGGGCCTCCGTGGTCGCGCGCAGCTCGACACCGTGGCGCACCGCGGTGAGCTCGGCGAGGATCGCGACCGCGATCTCGGCCGGGGCGCGGCTGCCGAGCGGCAGTCCGACCGGTGCACGCAGGCGCGCCAGCGCCGCCGCCGGCACGTCGAGCGCGGCGAGGCGCGCGCGGCGGCGCGCTGAATTGAGGTGTGAGCCGAGTGCACCGACATAGAAGGCGGGCGAGCCGAGTGCCTCGAGCAGCGCCAGGTCGTCGAGGCGCGGGTCGTGGGTGAGCGCGATTACGGCGGCGCGCGCGTCGCGCGCCAGGTCCTTGACCGCATCGTCCGGCGAGCGGGTGTCGAGCGCGGTACCGGCGACCTGCCACTGCCCGGCGTAGTCGTCACGCGGATCGCACACGATTACCTCGTAGTCGAGCGCCTGCGCCATCTGCGCGGTCAGGCGCGACAACTGGCCGGCACCGATCAGGATCAGCCGCCACGCCGGGCCGAACACCTTGATCAGATTGTCGCCGTCGAAGCTGAATTCCTCGACCGGCGTCGCGGCATGCAGGCTGGCCTCGCCGGTGCCGAGACACAGGTGCCGCACCACCAGCCGCCGTTCGTCGAAGGCGGCGAGCAGCGTGCGCAGCGGTGCGGCGGCGTCGAGGCGCTCGACCACCAGGTCGAGTTGCCCGCCGCACGGCAGCCCGAAGTGCCGGGTCTGCTCGGCGGTCACGCCATAGCGCTCGACGCGTGGCAGCGCCATGCCGGCGCCATGCGCCGCCAGCCGCGCACTGAGATCATCCTCGACGCAGCCGCCCGACACCGAACCGACGCAGGCGCCGTCGTGCTCGCGCACGGCCAGCAGCGACCCGGGCGGCCGCGGCGACGAGCCCCAGCTGCGCGCGACCGTGACCAGGTAGACGCCGTGGCCGGCATCGAGCCAGTCGGCGGCGGCTTTCAGTACTTCATGATCGGGGCTATGCATAATAACCTTGAACACCTGTCGCAAAGGCGCAAAGACGCAAAGGAAGATGCTTGCTGGACGTGACGCGGCCCTATCCTCTCTGCGGGACGCAGGAGCGCAGGTGGCGGTAGCGATATTCCTGTAAGCCGACTATTGCCGGCATCACGACTCTGAAGCGACAGAGTCTTGAATTCGCGTTCTTTGCGTCTTTGCGTCTTTGCGACCGATGTTGCCGTTGCCTTCACAATCTAATGGGCAGCTTCCGCACCGGCTTGCCGGTAAGCACGTACACGGCGTTGACCACCGCCGGGGCGATCGGCGGGGTGCCGGGTTCGCCGACGCCGCCCGGGGCCTCGATGCTGCGAACGATGTGCACGTCGATCTCCGGCATCTCGTCGATGCGCAGCAGCGGGTAGTCGTTGAAGTTGCCCTGCTCGACCCGGCCGTTCTTGATGGTGATCTCGCCCTTGAGCGCGGCGGTCAGGCCATAGACGATGCCGGACTCCATCTGCGCCACCACGGTGTCGGGGTTCACCACCGTGCCGCAGTCGATCGCGCACACCACCCGGTGCACGCGTACCCGGCCGCGCTCGAGCGATACCTCGGCGACCTGCGCGCAGTAG
>Ga0316626_10000949_pt1 | contig 12342 bp, 12 predicted proteins | sample OWC_Aug_T1_C1_D5_FD_207656 | JGI IMG/M metagenome (GOLD analysis project Ga0316626, IMG submission 207656) | Wetland soil microbial communities from Old Woman Creek delta, Ohio, United States - OWC_Aug_T1_C1_D5_A | ecosystem: Environmental > Terrestrial > Soil > Wetlands | place: USA: Ohio...
GACGAAACTCTCTCTTCAGCTTCAGGAACCCATTTTGCATAAGAAAATTGTTAAGGTAGAGGAGCTTCTCTAACGGGCCGGCTCCATGATCAGACATGACAATAAGGGTCCATTGCGAATCGATCCATTCCTCCATAATTCGCCTGAGGAGGCCATCCATTTTTTCGTAATATTTCGGGATGGCATCCGAATATTCATTCTCAGAGGGCGAATAACGGAAGTGGTGAGGGTCCCAGCAATGCCAGAGTTCGTGCTGGATCACATCAATCCCTTCGATAACTCCGATGAAGAGGTCCCAATCCTCTTGCTTAAAAAGATATTCCATTGCATTCATCCGCTGGTTGGTTACCTCGTCAAGATGCTTCAGAAACCGTTCCTCCTGGCCCCTCGAATAAGATTCGGTGACATGGATCCGGTAATCCGGCACGATCTTTTCCAACTCCTTCACCAGGGACTTGGGATAGGTATAATCGGTCCGGTTGGGGGGGGTCAGCATCCCGGAAACCATCATCCCGTTCACCTGTTCCGGCGGGTAGGTGACGGGGACATGAAAGATACAGACCCTCTTTCCTGCATTTCCTGCCCAGGACCAGAAGGGCCTTCCGTCTCGTTTCTGAGCATTGATAGGCGACAGATGATAAGTCCCCTCTTTCCGGGAGATAAAATCGAAGATCCCGTGTTTTCCCGGATTCTTTCCGGTCATAAAAGAGGACCAGGCCGAGCCGGTAATGGGAGGGATGGTCGTTCTCAGTCTCCCCATGACCCCTTCCTTCCTCATTCTTTCAAAGGTGGGAAGTCTTCCCAGAGCAATCAACGATTCGATCACCTCCGGGCTGGCTCCGTCCAGACCGAGGATAAAGACCTTTTCAGACGACATTCGCATCTCCCCATTTCATAGGCCACCCATTCAATTCGATCAATCTCCTTTTACCCTCTTCTTCACTGGCCCAAAGCCCTGAGGGGCTCCTGATTTTTCGAGCCAAATGGATGCCGAGCTATTTCAACTCAGGTGGTCGAACCTCGAAGAGGATTAACCATTCCCCGTTCCTCTTCCAATCGCGGATTCGGATCAATTCTTTTCCCGTTGCTTTTTTTAAAAAAACCGCCGGCTCTCTCACCTTTTCATCAACAATAAGGTATCGAATCCCTTTGGAGTGAGCCGCCTCGATGATCTCTTCGTAACTTTTCTCCGGCATGATGACCCAAGGCATTTCTGCATAGAAGCCGATCTGAGGAAGCCTGCTCATCATGATGTTTCCATTTTTGGAAAGATGATCTTTCATCCAAAGGCCGACCTCTTTGTGAAGCAGACGATGCCCCCGGCCATGGACCACCCTTCCCTGAACAAAAATCACGATGAGAACAAGCAGCAGAGACAGGACAGGAAATGCCCGCTTCCATCTTCCCTCTTTCAGTCGCGGTGCGATCCATCCCGTCAGACAAATGAATCCAAGGGAGGCCCATGGAAGGGCAATTGAAGAGATCATGGAGGTATACCTCCGGGCAATCCACAAGAAGGGGAGTAGAAGTCCCAGATAAAAAATGAAATAAGAGAGAAGGTAAAAACTTCCTTTTTTGGAGGACGTTCCTTTCATGCTCCATACGAATCCCAAAACAGCCAAAACGAATAGGAGGGGATGAAAACCCAACTGAAACTTATACAGGGCCTGAATCCACCCCAGTCCGATTTTTTTCAAAACGGTAACGGGTTCGACCAAAAAAGAAACCATAGTAATTTTTTTGGTCCTTGTAAAATCTTCTAATGGTACCGCTTCCCCTTCAGAAACGGATCCTATAGAAATGGAGAATTTTTTTGAGAGCTCCCATCTTCCCGTCTCCTTCCGCATCTGGTAGAGGTAAGGAGAGGAGAAGACTACAAAACACAGGAGGGCCAAAGCCCCGATCCATACTCGCTTGAGGGCGTGCCTCTTTTCTTGAGGAGGGCGAATGAAAAAAACCCAAAAAGTAAAAATAAAAAGGAAACCGATCGCTTCGGGTCGGGTGAAATAAGCCAGAGTAGTAATTAAACTGAAAAGAAGAATATCCCAAATTCTCCCCCTGCGGAAAGCACGCCAGCCGAAGAGGACCGCAGTCGTCAGCAGAAAGTGATAGAGCGATTCCGTCAGAACCGATCCGGAAGAAACATAGAGATAAGGATGAACGGCCGCAAAGAGGGCAGAAAGAATTCCAATTTTTTCGGTGAATATCTCCCGCCCCAAATAAAAGACCGGAAGGATGACCAACGTCCCGAAAATCACAGAAACCCAGATCCCTGCCAACTCAAAATTGGGAGTGAACCGGGACGCCAGGGCAATGAGGACTGGATAAAGCGGGGGCGCTTTGCTTCCCCCCCAATGCCCTGATATAATCAGTTTCGCACACCGTATGTATTCGGTTCCGTCGCTATAAATGACTTCGGGAAAGAGGATAAGGAAAATACGAAGCACAAAGGCCATGGCAAGGAGCAGGAGAAGGAGATTTGGAATCCTTTGTCCCTCGTGAGTTTGCCCCTCTTCCTGATGAGAGCGGGTTGTGTTACACACAGTTGATATCAATCCTCTTAATCAATTTGGCGGGAATACCTCCCACCAAGGTGAATGGCTCGACGTCTTCATTCACGACCGCACCCGCAGCAACAACAGCACCTCTGCCGATCGTAACCCCTTGTGTAATAATTGCACCGATCCCGATCCAGACCTCGTCCTCAACAACGATTGGCTTTGTCCAGCGGCCTCTTCCCTTATTCGGCTGATAGAACAATCCGTGGTTGATCGTCTCGAAGCTGACGCGAGGACCAATCTGGCAGTTTCTTCCGATCATGATTTTGTCCTTTGGACAACCAAAGCGTATTTCCGTGTTGAGGAACGTCCCCTTACCGATCGATACGTTTTTTGCACATCCTATTGGTCGAACGACGAGCGGTCCGTAGATGATACATCTTCCCTCGATGTGCATTCCTGCCAATTTGTAGAAGAGGTATCTCACAAAATCGAACGCCAGGATCCGTGGAAGGTGGTTTGCCACGGGCAAAAAGATCATTTCACGCATGATTCCATTCCTTGGGTCGCTCCGAGAAGACCTTCTCCAATTCGGAATTGAGAATTCACTCTGCTTCCCCTTCCCTCAGTCTTGTTCCCGCAAGAAAAATAAGGTGAATCATCAGTGCCAGACCGATCGTGAAAAAGGAGGCGAGGACTCTCTGGCCGATAACAAAAACCATGATCTTCGGCTCAGGAACCCCCATGGCCAGCAATGCTCCATAAGATCCCACCTCCACCAGACCCAGCCCTCCAGGGGTGAGATTCAACATCGAGACCAGTTGAATAAAAGGGATGAAAAAAAAACCTTGGAGAAACGAAAATTCGACCCCAAAGGCTTGTCCTGTGAAGTAAAATCGAAGGGCAAGAAGAAAATACTTTATGAGACTCCACCCCATTAGTTGGTGAATCGAGCCCCCCTTGAAAGAAGTTTGCTCTGAGCCTCTCTTCCATTTTTCTCCCATCCATTTTCCAAGAACGGGGAGTCTGAGGAGCCATTCCATTCCGGATCGGTAGATTCTTATCAGGGCATCGAGCCCCTCCTCCTTCTTCCAAAGAATAAAGACAAAGATGGCTGCAAGGATAAGCCCCAGGAGCGAGAGAACCTCCATCGCATTTGCCAATTTCAGGACAAAAAGGATAGAGGGAAGGGCCAAAGCGAGCAGAACGATTAAATCGAAAAAACGATCCAAGAGGACGGAAAAAAGGCCGCCAGAAAGGGGGAGGATCTGGGTCCGGTTCATATACAATGTCCTCACACCGGCAAGGCTGATGTCGCTTGGAATCAGGGTTCCAAGGGCATAACTATTCAAAAGCCATCGAAAAAACTGGAAGAAATTGATCTTTGAATCGGTTGATGGATTCACCATCGCTTGCACGATAGAGGTCCATCGAAGATTGTGAATCAAGATAGAACCGCCAGTGGTGAGAAAGACGAATAGGATAGAAGGCCAGTGGACGGCTGGTAAACGTGATAGTCCTGAGACATCCCCAAAATAGAGCAGGATCGATATAAGAACGGCTACCAATCCCCATTGCCCTATTTCCCTTGCCCATTTGGCTGTCATCCTTTTTTAGTCTCCCCCACTATCTGACGCACCATCCTTTATTCTAACCGGAGGACACGATCGACTCTCGTAAATAAGAAGTGCTTCAAAAGATACTCCAATTTTATCATTACTGAATCGATACCGTAATATGAAACGATACGATTGTAAAGAGGCAGTTTAAACCTGGGTGTTTTGGGGTAGCCTTCCCAAGGGTGAACGTAGAGAATGAAAGGTTGGGATTGATTAATTCTTTTCAATCCCCAGGAAAGAAAAGGGAGCGGAAACATCCTCAAATAAAATCCTCCTGCGATAGGAATCTTCAGTCTCCCAATTCTCAATGGGCACATCGGAAACTCTATGAGGGGACTCTGGGGATCCTCCCTTCTTACATCTTCTAAAGAGATTCGATAAGGTCGAGTCGGGGCTCTATTTATCCCGTAAAGAGGATTTATTTTCAAGGGAAAAATGCTTGCATCATACTGATACCCGAAATCTAAGAGAACCCTGAGTGCCCATTTGTTACGGTTATCGATAGAGAAACAAGGGGCACGGAACCCTTTAATCTTAATCTTTCCCAGAATCCCTTCCATGACGGAATGAAAATGTTCTAACTCCTCACGCAATAAACTCTCATTCAAATTCCATAACAGTTTGTGGGAAAAAGTATGACAACCAATCTCATGCCCTTTATCAAAGATTGAATAGACGAGGTCCTGATTCTGCTCTGCCACTTCTCCAACGATGAAGAAGGATGCTTTCGTCTGATATTGGTCCAATAAGTCAAGGATGGGTCGTGTCGCTTCGGCAACCTGAGATAGAGAAGATCTCCTCCCCCCCACCAGTTCCGAATGGTACCACTCTTCTAAATCAATGGACAATGCATTGATCACTTCCATCCGATCCCTTTTAGAGTTCCCTTAGGTCTCTTTTCTCGTCCCCCCAGGTTATCTAATCGTTACATTAATATATTTTGCTCACTGAGAAAAAATGACCAAAAAAAATTCTTCAACAATAGGAACTGTTCCCGAATATTTGGTTTATAGAATATATAATTGAAGAAAAGAGCAAAGAAGTTCATTGGGAGTTATCGTCTTTGAGGGTATCCGGCCAAAGCTGATGGCGCTGGCATGAAATTTCTTAGATGACATCGGTGTCTCCCCAATTGACATACCACGCCTCCGGGTTAAGGAGTCCCTTCTCTTCAACGGTAGGATAGACCATGAATTGAAACGTCTTCGTGCTTGGAAGAAACCCCCAACGTCTCAGATCCCTGTAATAACCATGCGTCTTCGGCACCATGAAGCCCAGAAGGACAGCCCCTTCCTTGTCACTGTGTTCAATACCTTTTGCAACCAATGCTTTAAGCGTTTCTTTGTCCGATCCCAATAGGTCAACAATCACAGCGCTGCTGAAATCGAGTAGATCGACTTTTCGAAGAATTAAATATCCACTCATCTCCGCATTTCTCATGGCCCGATAGATCGTATAGGTACGGGTGGGGTTTTGGAAGTAACGCCAGTTTAAAAAAGATCGATCCCTGATCCCCATGATGGAACTGAGGGAAAACATTCTTTTCCAGAATCGATCGAATTGATCATCCAACTGATCCACCCGATCAATCTCAATTCCTTCCGTTTTCTTTGTTCTTATTCGTTCTTGGAAGAATAAGAAATGGCAGAATCTCATCATCCCTCCGAGGAGAAGACTCAGAGGGGAAAAATGGAGGTATCGGTCCACAATTCCCCGAAAACGGATGGGATAAACCAGAACAGGAAGTTCCACTACTTTTTTCCATCCTATTTTTGTTAACCCACGGATGGTCTCTTTCCGGATAGGATAGGCCGTCAGGAAAAGGCCCCGTGCCGCCTTGACACGTCGAACGGCATATCTTCCCATTTCTTCAAAGATCCCCTTTCTCCAAAAATCGGGATGAACCATGAGATCAAGAGAAAGGGTTCCGAGGACCACTCTTCCGTTCACCGAAAATCTCCTTGGAATATCTGCGAAGTGTCCGACGACGCTTCCCCTCTCCTCAACAATGTAGATGAGGGCCTTCCCATCGGGCACTCCCAAGAATTCCCATTTCCAGAATCTCTCCTCCAGCTTGTCTCCCTCTTGCCCTCCAAAAACGGTTCTTCTGAGAGACAGGATTCCCTCCAAATCCCTTTCGTCGCCATCCCGAACATGCCAGAATCGATCTTCCGCCATCGTTTTCCTAATCTGAATAGACAATCTTGAAGATCGCCATCCATCCTATGTAGAGCACCTCGTCAATATTTGGACAATTTTCTCACTTGCCTTCCCATCTCCAAATATCCCCATCGATATCGAGTCGCTCCGAGTTTTCTTTTTGGAGAGTCTTCTCTTCTCCATACAAAGGATCTCCCGAACGATCTTCTTTGGCTCTGTGCCCACCAATACGTTCCACCCGCTCCTCACGGTTTCTACCCATTCCGTCTCTTCTCTCAAGGTAAAACAAGGCACTCCGAACCAGTAGGCCTCTTTTTGAACGCCCCCCGAATCGGTGAGGATGGCTTTTGCCTGCCTTTCCAAACTCAACATATCGAAATAGGAAACCGGATCGATCAATTTGATGTTCCGGCCGCGAGGCAAAAGGCAAAAGGTATGGATCATCTTCTTCGTTCTGGGATGGAGAGGGAGGACGACAGCAATCTTTCTTCCAATCTCGTTCAGAGCTTTTAAGATCGATTTCAACTTTTTCGGGTCATCCGTGTTTTCAGCCCGATGGAGGGTAACGAGATAGTAGGGAACGGTTTGGCTCCGCCCCAGAGGGGCTTCTGCCCCGGAGGGAAACCGCTCCGTACACGTTCGCAGGGAACGCAGATCTGCGTTCCGTACAGAGGTCTGCGCTAAAAAACCTAAGTCCTCGAGAATCGTTGATTTTTTCTTTGCGATTTTAGAATAATAAAGGATCGAATCGTACATCACATCGCCAATGTTTCTAACGATCTTCCCCGGGCCCGGCTTGATGCCCTCTTTCGCTAAATTCCTAACGGCCTGGTCGGTCGGACAGAAAAGAAAAGTAGAGAGATGGTCTGTAACCAGCCGATTGATCTCCTCGGGCATTGACCGAACGTAACTCCTTAGGCCGGCTTCAACATGAATGACAGGAATGTTGAGTTTTGCCGCAGTCACGGCCCCCGCCAGCGTGGAATTCGTATCACCATAGACCACAACTCCATCCGGTTTTTCTTTTTCTAAGACAGGCTCGAGCCTTTCAAAGATCCTTCCCGTCTGTTGAGCATGGGAACCTGATCCCACTCCCAAATGGTAGGCTGGTTTAGGAAGTTCAAGTTCTTCAAAAAAAATCCTATCCATCAAATAGTCATAGTGCTGTCCGGTATGAACCAGTAGCTCATCAATCCGGTTCTTTGAAGAAGCCTTGCAATTATATTCCTCAACTGCCCGGCAAACAGCTCCAGCTTTAATAAATTGAGGCCTTGCGCCGACAACGGTTACAACCTTCATATGCTGACCCTGGTAAGATCACAATAAGCCGAAAGAGGCTAATGATCGTCATTCCGGCGAAAGCCGGAATCCAGTAATCTCAGTTAATTATCAAAACACTGGACACCGGTTTCCACCGGTGAGACGACCTTTTTCGACATGGTTAAACCTTGAATCCAAAAAGGAGTCTATCCCCTTTTTATATCAACGTCACACCTCTAGAATCCATTTTGTATCTCTTCCCGCAGGCCGTGCAGATCGCTTTTTCAGACCGGAAAGAGATCTCCTCCGCACACTGGCAGACCCATCCCTTCACTTTTCCCGGATTCCCGTAAACCAGAGCGTAATCCGGAACATCCTTCGTCACAACCGAACCCGCTCCAATAAAGGCAAACTGGCCGACCGTATTTCCGCAGACGATCGTCACATTGGCACCGATAGTGGCTCCTCTCTTCACGAGGGTCTTGCGAAACTCTTTTTTTCTCGATATGAAGCTTCGAGGGTTAAAAACATTCGTAAAGACCATCGACGGACCACAGAAGACATCATCCTCTAAAATGACTCCGTCGTAGATAGAGACGTTGTTCTGGATCTTTACTTTATTTCCCAAGAATGTTCCTGAACCGATAAAGACGTTTTGACCAATGATACAATTCTGCCCAATTCTTGCACCCGGCATGACATGGCTGAAATGCCAGATTCTTGTTCCCTCACCAATTTCCGCACCTTCATCCACAATCGCCGTTGAATGCACAAAATATTCTCTCTCCATTTTTGCTCCTACCCATAAACGGTCTCGTAATAAGGACAACATCCATTTGTAAAATCCCTCCTCCCCTCCCTTTTCCAAAGGGAGGTCGTAACGACTCTGCCCGAAGACTCGCTCCGAGAATTACCCCTCTTTGGCAAAGAGGGGAGAGGGGAGATTTTCCCATGTCCGTATATATTCAATTTGAGCCTTTCTCAAATTATAATTTACGTAGGCTTATAGGGACTCCTTTTTTCTTTAGTGATTCCTGAGCCGCCATCAGGATTTTTACCACTTTAAGCCCATCACGCCCTCCGGTCTTTGGCTCTTTTCTTGATTCGATACTATGAATGAAATGCTCAGCCTCGGCCCGGAGCGGTTCTGTCATCTTGACGCTTGGAATCGTGATATCCCCAAATCGAAGGCTCAGATACTCTCCATACGTATCATAAGAAAGGTTCTTCACCCCTTTATCATAGACTTTCAATTTCTCAGAAACTTCCATATCATCAAACACCACCATCTTCTTGGAGCCGACAATGGTGATTTTTCTTAATTTATGAGGGTCCAGCCAGCTTAAATGGATGTTGGCCATCTTTCCATCGGAGAACTGGAGGCCGAGAAACGCCACATCTTCAATTCCCTTTTGAATATAACTCTCGCCGCAGCCGGTTACCATCACCGGTTCTTCTTCGAGGAGGTAGAGGATGACAGAGACGTCGTGGGGAGCAAACGAGAGAAGCGCATTTTCATCCTTGCGAATGACCCCGAGATTAACCCGTTGAGTATAGATGTAGTAAACTTTTCCCAGTTCACCGGAGATGACCATGTCCTTCAGGCGGTCGACGACAGGATGATAGATGAGAAGGTGGCCCACCATGAGGATTCTCTTTCTCCTCTCTGATATCTCGATCATCTCTTCTGCATCTTTCACACTTAAGGCCATCGGTTTCTCTACCAACACATCCTTGTCCGCCTGCAGAATCTCTTTCGACAGGGGATAATGGGAGAGGGCCGAAGAAGCCACGACCACCCCCCTTACCTCTGGATCCTGGACAATGGGTTCCAAATTCTCGACCATCTTCGTCTGGGGGTAGGTCTCCTGTAACGAGCGCAATTTGGAAGCATCCTGATCGCAGACATATCTCAATCGAACATTGGGGATTTCAGAAAAAACTCGGATGTGATTCTTCCCCCAGGCTCCAGCTCCCACAACAGCAATGTTGATCACTTGAACGCCTCCCCTCTAAAGAACGCTAGGCACAGAGCGCAAAGCGCTTAGCGTGTTTGTTGCTTTAACCCCATTCCCTCTGGACAGAACTTTAGATGCCACCAGAGAAGGTAGGCATAAACCGAGAATCTCTCTTTCCACTTCTGGACGGCAAAAAATGTGAAAAGGTTCCCTATCCCCGTCAAAACAAATTCCGCCATTAACTTGATCAACAATCCAATCAGGAGAATAAACCATTGCCAGGTGCCCCTGTTTTTTTTAAAAAAATGGTACCGCGAACGGAAATATTCTACCCTCGCCTTCCTCTTTTCTATCTCAGCGCTCTTTCCTTGAAAGTGATAGATTTCAGCCGCAGGGACATGGTGAACCGTCCAACCCGCCTTCTTCATCCGGTAGCACCAGTCTGTCTCCTCGAGAAAAAGGAAATAATCCTCATCCAAAATGCCGACCTGATCCAGGGCTCTCCGTCTCACCATCATACAGGCACCGATCACCGAATCTACCTCGATGGGCTCAAAATAATTTCTCTCCTTCCCCGGAAATCTTCTTGCGAATAACCACCTCAAGAGACTTTTGTTCAGAAGCTCTGTTGTCAGGGACGGGAAATTAGCGATAGAGTTCTGCCTGGATCCATTTGAATTCAGGAGTTGGACTCCTGAAATCCCGGCCTTCGAATGGGCCTCCATGAACGAAATCAACTCTTCGACGGCTTTCCCCTTGACTTGTGCGTCGGGATTCAGGAGAAGCAAATACTTGCCTTCAGATATTCTCAGGGCCTGATTGTTCGCCCTGGCAAATCCAACATTTCTTTGGTTCTCGACCACCTTGACATCAGGAAATCTTTCCTTGACCGCCCTTCCACTTCCGTCAGTGGATCCGTTATCCACAACAAAGACTTCGAGATCGACTCCTCGGACCGCCCTGAAAATTGATTCCAGGCATTGGATCAAGAGATCTTTTGTATTCCAATTAACAATGACGACGGACAAATCCATGCCGTCACGACCTTTCTCTCTTCAATCAACTACCGTCTCGGTTCGTTCCTCATTGTATAGGTAACGAAAAGAGTCAACCGAATTTTTTTATCAGGACATCGACGGAATCGCTGCAAATCAAATGGACATTTTCGGCGACCTTGTCATCTGGCCAGTTCCACCATTTTATTTCCAGAAGTTTTCGAATGGTCTCGTCATCGAAGCGATACCGGATGACCTGGGCAGGATTGCCAGCCACAATGGCGTAGGGGGGGATGTTTCGCGTCACCACGGAACAGGCACCAATTGCCGCCCCGTCACCAATCGTCACTCCGGAGAGGATCGTCACATTATACCCAATGTACACGTCGTTCCCAATGGCTACATCTCCTTTGGAGAAAGGGTGGCCGTTGATCGAACGAGCCTCTTTCCAAAGAGAGGGGAAGGGGTAAGTGGAAACCCAATCGGTCCGGTGCTCGCTTCCAAGGAAGATCGCGACATGGGTGGAAATCGAACAGTACTTGCCGATCCGAAGCGATGTGCCCTCTTTTTCCCACGAGACTACCCTCGGTTTTCCATAGGTGTGATCGCCAATGGAATACCGCTCCCCCAAAAGATCTTTGGTGTAAATAATGTTTCCCGGCGAAGGGGAAATCTTTTGACTCATTTTTCTCCGCAATAAACGGATTCGATCGACAGCCTTCATCGGCTCTCCTCAGGTCTTTTCTCCCACAATGATCAGAGTATTTCCGCCTAAGATAATTTCATCCTTTGTTGTGTCATCCAGTCGGTAGGCCTCCCGCCTTTTCTTCGACGCCAATCGCCCAGAGGCACGAATGATCCAGACAAAAGGCAATAGCCAGATCATCTTGGGTTTGGCTCGATCTTTTTCTAGCCGAAGGATTCGAAACCCGTAGTATTCAATGATGAATTTCAAGAGAGGATACCCAAGGGGACTGAGATGAGCCATGGAGAGATCGCCCTTCCAAATGTCTTTGAGGGCTTCGTGAGAAGGAATTTGAGAAAAAGTGCCCGTGAAAAGAAAGCGAAGTCTCCGCTCGATGTTCAAGAAGTTAGGTGTGGAAAGAAAAAGCTTTCCCCCTTTTTTTAGAATTCTCTGAAACTCACGAATGGCATTGGAAGGATTTTCCGTATGCTCAATACCTTCAAGGCAGATCACGTAATCAAAATAATCATCGGGATAAGGAAGCGATTGATTGAGGTCGCCAACTGCCACTTTCAAATCGGGGACCGAAAAAAAGGATGGATTGATATCACAGCAGGAAACCTCGAATCCCATCTGTCTCAACCGGTCCGCTAATATCCCTGTGCCCGTAGGAACATCCAGGGCCCTCCCTCTCGATTCTTCATCCATCATTCTGACGACTTTATCGTGGGTCTCATTCCTCGCAAAAGGGAGAGCCCCATGGGACCATTCCAGTGTCGCGCGATTTCGTTTGACCAAAATTCTCTCCTCTCCACAGAATCCCATCTTACCTTTATTTGAAAACTCGTTAAAAGTTGACGCCCATTATGCGTTGCTGCCTCCCCGTTCTATTTTCTCTCTCTTTGCTCCATGCGCTCTAGAATCGTGAGCAGACGGGGCGCACAGACCTGACAGGTATAGGTTTCCAGAACCCTTTTTCTTCCCTCCCGACCCATTTTTTCCCGCAGGTCCGGGTTTTCAATCAGGTGGAAAAGCTTTTCCCCCCACTCCTCTTGGGTCATCGCCCAATATCCATTGATCCCGTCCCTAACCAGATCTTTGTTGATTCCCACAGGAGTGCAGACCACCGGGACGCCCACTCCTTGGTACTGGATGATTTTGAGCCCG
>Ga0316626_10000951_pt1 | contig 12338 bp, 12 predicted proteins | sample OWC_Aug_T1_C1_D5_FD_207656 | JGI IMG/M metagenome (GOLD analysis project Ga0316626, IMG submission 207656) | Wetland soil microbial communities from Old Woman Creek delta, Ohio, United States - OWC_Aug_T1_C1_D5_A | ecosystem: Environmental > Terrestrial > Soil > Wetlands | place: USA: Ohio...
AACGATGAGCGCCGGCTTGCCGCCATCCCGGTGGTCATCGCAACGGCCCAGCACGACACCCGGCTGGCGGCGCGTTGCCGCGAGCTCGGCTGTGCCGGCTACCTCGTCAAGCCCTACACCGCCGGGGAACTGCTCACCACGGTCGCAACCGCGACTGGACGCGGCGAGGAGGCGCTGCGGGCCGCGGTGCGAGAGAAGACCGGAGCGCCAGCGCTCGCCCGCCCCACTGCCCCGTGAACTCGCGCATGGCCGCGAATCGCGCTATGGTCGCAGAACGATAAGGAGCATTGCATGACGACCCTGGTCAGACCATCCCGCGGCCCGCGCAGCATCGGCGATGCCGGCGCCGAGCCCCTGCACCCACTTGCCGGCACCAAGATGAACGGCGCGGACATGATCGTGCAGGTCCTCGCTGACGAGGGGGTCGACACGATCTTCGGCTACAGCGGCGGCGCGATCCTCCCAACCTACGACGCGATCTTCCGCTACAACGAGAGCCACCCGAACGGGGACCAGATCCGCCTCATCGTGCCGGCGACCGAGCAAGGCGCTGGCTTCATGGCGGCCGGCTACGCCCGATCGAGCGGCCGCGTCGGGGTGTCGCTCGTTACTTCCGGACCCGGCGCCACCAACTCGGTGACGCCGGTCCGTGACTGCCAGGCAGACTCGATTCCGACCGTCCTCATCTGCGGGCAGGTGCCGCGCGCGGCCATGGGAACCGACGCGTTCCAGGAAGCCCCCGTCTTCAACATCATGGCCTCGTGTGCCAAGCAGGTGTTCCTGGTGACCGACGAGACGAAACTCGAGGCCACCATGCGCCGCGCGTTCGACATCGCGCGGAGCGGGCGACCCGGCCCGGTCGTCGTGGACATCCCACGCGACGTGCAGCTCTCACAGAGCGCATTCAAGGGCTCGGGGCTGCTCCCGCTGCGCGGCTACCAGGAACGGCTCGCCGCGCTGGAGGCCTGTGCGATCTCGGCCGCGGACGCCGAGGCGTTCTATCGCTTGCTCGCCGCCTCCGAGCGGCCGCTCATCTACGCGGGCGGCGGTGTCGTCAACGGCAACGCGGCGTCCGAGCTGCGCGCCTTCGCCGAACGCTTCGGCATTCCCGTGGTAACGACGCTCATGGGCATTGGCGCCACGGACACGACGAACGATCTCTCGCTCCACATGCTCGGCATGCATGGCACCGCGTACGCCAATTACGCCGTCGAGGACTGCGACTTCCTCTTTGCCGTCGGTTCTCGCTTCGACGACCGCGTGGCAGGCAAGGTGAAGGAGTTCGCGTCCGGCGCGAAGATCGCGCACCTCGACATCGACGCCTCGGAGATCGGCAAGGTCAAGAACTTCGACTGGGCACACGTCTCCGACGCCAAGCGCGGCCTCGTCCAGCTGCTCAAAGCGGGCGCAGGCTTCAACTTCAAGAAAAACTTCGGCCGCTGGCGCGCATACGTTCACGAGCTGAAGCGGCGCCACCCGCTCGACTACAACCGCGAGTCCGCCCTGATCCAACCGGAGTACGTGCTGAAGACGCTGAACGAGATCACGCGCGGCGAGGCGATCGTGGCGACCGGTGTCGGCCAGCACCAGATGTGGGCCGCCCAGTACCTCGACTTCATCCACCCACGCACGTTCCTCACCTCCGGGAGCATGGGTACGATGGGCTTCGGTCTGCCCGCCGCGATCGGCGCCCAGGTCGCCAACCCCGGAAAGCTCGTGATCGACGTCGACGGCGACGGCAGCATCCGCATGAACCTCGGCGAACTCGAGACCCTTACCAACTACGACATCCCGGTGAAGGTCCTGCTGCTGAACAACTTGGGCGACGGCATGGTCCGCCAGTGGCAGGATCTCTTCTACGCGAAGCGCTACTCGGGCTCCGACAAGACGCTCCACAAGAAGGACTTCGTGAAGGCAGTCGAAGCCGACGGCTTCGGCTTCAGCAAGCGCGTCACCGATCCTGGCGAGGTCCGGGCCCGCATGGAGGAGTTCGTGAGTTTCTCCGGTCCCGCGTTTCTCGAAGTCATGGTCGATCAGCACGCCCACGTCTACCCAATGGTGGCCCCCGGCATGGGCTACAGCGACATGATCACCGGCAAGCACATCGTGAGCCGGGAGCAGAAGCCCAAGGGCCGCGACGAGGACCCAACAGGGTACTTCTGACGGCAGCCCGGGAGGGTGCGTCACGGATGGCCGGCGGCGATCCGTGACGCGCCCTCCTAGCGACCGACGACCGCCTTGGGCCCGAGGGCGCGCCGCTTCACACCGCTCACGGCCGAGACATAGGAGTCTCGGATCGCCATCCGCAGCGAGTACAGCGGAAAGGGATGGCCGCCTTTGTCGCGCAGGTAGTAGACCGTCGTCACACGCGCGCGCTTGCCGTCGGGCGAGGGCTCGACGGTGTACTCGGCCGAGTTGTCGGTGAACTGCGCCTTGAGGGTCCTGAACGACACCTTCCGCCTCTCGGGCTCCATCATCCACTCGATCTTCGCCCGATTCGGGCGTCCGAGCACGCTGTTGACGATGTCGACCACCTTGCGGTTGCCTTCGTTCGAGACGAGCGTCGACTCGGTCACGCCCTCGATGAACTCCGCATGGTGTTCGACGTCGCTGAGGGCGCCGAAGAGATCGTCGGCCGGGGCATTGACGAGCGAGACGAACTCCATGCGGACCGATCCGTCGTCGAGCTGCTTCTCGTTGCGGACGAGCAGAAAGTCCTCCTTCTGCTCCCAGTCAAACCGCTCGCGGTGACAGCCAACCCCCAGCGCCACGATGACGATTGCCAGCAGACCGATCGAACGAGCCATGGTCCCCTCCTCTGCCTGGCGACCTGCGGCTCAAGCGCCGTGCCTACTCGAAGTCGAGACGCAGGTTGTACTCGCGTCCGATGTCGAGGATCGTCGCGCGCCGGGGATTGACCGACGCCGCCAGTCGCTCGACCTCGGGGCGCGAGTAGAAACGGATGGAGCAGCGAAAGAGCGTGTAGCGCAAGTAGCGTTGCGGGGTAAGTACGTGCCAGCGCTTGGGCAACGAGACGAACACGCGCCGGCGTGCCGCGCGCGCCAGGGCGCGGAGCGCCGCCGCCGGATCCTTCTGGTAGTCGAAGAAACCGATCGCGATCGCGTAGTCGAAGCTCTTCTCGGGAACCGGATGTGTCAGCAGATCACCGGTCTCGAAACGGCAGACGTTGGAGAGACCCTCGGCGGCGGCCTTCTTGCGCGCCAGCTCGAGCATCGTCGCGCTGAAGTCGATCCCCAGGACTTGCGACGCGCCTGCCTTGGCCGCGGGAATCGCGTAGCGCCCACCGCCACAGCCGGCGTCGAGCAGTGAGCGCCCCCGCAATGGCTCGAGCGCCTCGAACGTCTTCTCGAAGCGGATCCGCATCTCGCGCCGCAGGTTGCTATCGATGAAGCGCGCGATCGGTCCTTTGCCGGTGTCGTCGTAGATGTGGTCGAAGTCCGCGGCGTAGCCCTCGAAAAAGTCGCGAGCACCGCCGTCCTCGCCGCGCGTCACCCGATCCATGGAAGCCGTCGCCACACCGAAGCGTCTATCACTGTTCGCCGTCGCGTTGTAGATGCAAACCGGTTCGACTCGGGGATCGCCGGGCTGAGCGCATTCGGACGCTCGCGGCCGAATGCCACCTCGGCGCTTGTGCATCGCACGCGCGCCGGGCATGCTCAGCGCCGCGTGCTGGTCTGCGACTGGCACGCTGGAACGGGCGTGATGGCCCCCCAGGGCGCGATCATTGGAACGTACGGACCGCGAGGTCTCGCCGTCGCCGTCTTCCTGGCTGCCACCGTCGTGGCAACGGGCACGCGCGGTCAGTCGAAAGGAGGGAGTCTCATGGCACTGTCGTTGCAGTCGGCAAGCTTCTCCCAGAACGGAGAAATCCCTGCAAAGTTCACGTGCGAGGGGCAGGATGTCTCCCCGGCGCTCTCGTGGGCGGGAGTGCCCGCGGGAACGAAGAGCCTCGCACTCATCGTGGACGATCCTGACGCCCCCGACCCAAAGGCACCGAAGATGACCTGGGTGCACTGGGTGCTCTACGACATCCCCGCGACCGCGGCGGGACTCCCCGAGGGGGTCGCGCCGAGCGCGCTCCCGGCGGGTACCCGTGACGGATTGAACGACTGGAAGCGCACCGGCTACGGGGGCCCCTGCCCGCCGATCGGCCGCCACCGCTATTTTCACAAGCTCTACGCGCTCGACACGGTGCTTCCCGACCTCGGCACGCCCACCAAGGCGGCGCTCGAGAAGGCCATGGACGGCCACGTGCTCGCGAAGACCGAGCTGGTTGGCACCTATCAAAAAAAGGGCAAGTAGCGCCGCGTGGCGGCCGCCCCTCTGCGTACGAGCGGTGCGGCAAGCAGCGCGACGCTGCAGGCGAACGCGCTCGGGCCGAGCCAGTCCCCGTACGCGAGCAGCAAGGTGGTCGTGCTACCGTCCGGAACCACCGTCGCCACCAGAGTGGCGCGCTCGTCGACCCCGGCCGTCGTGAGGAGTTCGCCGGTCGGGTCAATGACGGCGGAGATACCCGTGTTGGTGGCACGCACCTGGGGCCGGCGGGTCTCGATAGTGCGAAAGGCTGCGCCCACGAGGTGCAAGTGGGGTCCGGCCCCGGAGGCGAACCAGGAGTCGTTCGAGAGAGTGACGATCAGCTCGGCACCTCGGCGCACTGCCGCAAGGGCAAGGTCGGGGTCGAGAACGTCGTAGCAGATGAGGGGCGCGATCCGGAGCGTGCGCCCGTCGCGCCGCGTGAGCGTGACAACTTGCGGCCCCGTGCCCGGCTTCCACGTCCCGAGCCACGGCAGCCATCCGCGCACGAGATCGGATTCCAGCCCCAGCGGCACGCGCTCGGTGAGCGGGAAGAGCGACGCCTTGCGATAGGTCTCGAACGTGAGCCGCCCGTTGGTCGGCGGTTCCAGGAAGAAGGCGGCGTTGAACTCATCGCCACCTTCGACGTCGTACGCACCGAACACGAGCGGCACGCCGGCACTGGCGACGAATCGACCGATCTCCCGATCGAAGGCTGCGCCGTCCTCGCTCTTCGGCGAGCCGAAGGTCGTCGGGTAGACCGTCTCAGGCCAGACGAGCAGGTCGAGCTCGGCACGCTCCAGCAGCTCGGAGGAGAGGGCGAAGTGCGTATCGAGGATCGTCCGGACGGCATCGAACTTGCCCAACTCGGCGGCGAGCCGATCGTAACGGCCCACGTCGGCCTGGACCACGCCGGCCGTGAGCGTGCCGGAGCGACGGGCATCGCCCGCAAGCTGCCGGCAGCGTAACGCACCGTAGCCAAACAGAAGAAGCACGAGCGCCGCAATGCTGCCCGCGGGTACGAGCGCGCCGCGAGCCTTGGCACCCCGCGAAGCGTCGGCCGTCCCCGCCCGGCGACGCTCGCCGCTCCTGCGAGCACCGTCACCAGCTACCGCCCGCGTCAGCGCCAACATGCACTCGTTCGCGACGACGAGCACGAACGTGAGACCGTGCACGCCGGCGATGTCCGCGGCCTGGCGCATCCAGACGGAGGGATAGAGGCCGTAGCCCAGCGTGTCGGCGAAGAGCTTGGGGCTCGCCCACTCCGTCCCCACGTACACGCTTGCGCCAACGAATGCCGTGCGCCAGAGACTCGGCGCACCGGCGGCGCCCCGCCGCACGAGGTGCCGGGCCAAGGCGAAGGCGACGAGCTGCGGCTGGAGGAACGGCGCGGCCAACAACAGCAGGAGCCACGAGAGCACCGCAGGGGCGCCGGTGTACGTCTGGATCGCCCGCGCGAACCAACCGAACACGGCGAGCTCGAAAGCGACCGACATGAGGAGGCCCGTGCCGAGCGCGTCGCGGAGCGAGACCGCACGGTCGAGTACGATGAGCCAGGGAACCAGAGCGACCCAGCCGAGCACGAGCCAGGGCCACTCGAAGCGCGCATAGAGCGCGAACGCGAGGGCGCTAGCCGCCACCGCGGCGAGCGCGACGAGACGCGAACGAAGCGCCGGCGAGATCAGGGCACGGAGTCCGGCGCGTCCTTCTCTCCGGGAACCTCCAGTATCTGGACGGGCAGGCCCGGTGGCGCCATCTCGGGTGGTACGATGCGGTCCTCTGGCACAGCCACGAGCTCGCCGCGCTCGTCCACGAATTCGTAGTCGGGGTGGAACATCAGGACGGCCGACAGGCGCTGGCCGCCGTCGGTGGTCTGGTAGTGGCGCACGAAACCCTCGGGCAGCTCGAAGCCCTCGGGAACGACGATGCCCCGCTTGATGGGCTTCGTACCCGGGAGCGGAAACACGGCGATCCCGCCCCGCTCGCCTGCTTCGATGAGGGCGGGGATGACGTCCTTCGCGGTGAGCTCCGGCTTCCCATCCGGGGTGGACGTAGGCAGCGGCTTGGGGCTCGCCACGCGCCTCGGCTTCACCTGCCTTACGGGCGGCCGGGGCTCCGAGGGCTCCTCCGGAGGCCGCCGCACGCGCGGAGTATCATCGGCCGGGATCACGGCAACGTCGCGCGCAGGTGGTCTCACCGGCTCATCCGAACGCGCAGCCGGCGCCTGCCGGATGATCACCACCGCCACGAGCGTGGCGAGGATCGGGATCCCGACCGCCAGCCCGGCCAGCCAGGCGATCCTTCGCAGTTGCGACCCTTCGGTGATCCGCACGCCATCGCCGTCCACGCGCGGCCTGGTCTCTCGCGGGTGGCTCGCCATCGGCTAACCGGTATATATACGAGAAGCCGCGCCGGGCCCACAAGCACGGAACCGATGCCAGTGAGTCTCAGCCAAGAGCGTTCTGCGCCAGGTTGCAGGGCGCCGGCGGCACCTCGATGAGACGCTCGGGAGACGCCAAAGCCGCGGCCTCTGATTTTCGCGCGCGCATCTACTCGGCGCCGTGGCGCGTCGCCGCCGCGGCACTCGTCACCGTCAGCGGGGTGAGCCTGCCTGCAATCCTCCTGCTGGTGCTGCTCGCCACCGACCCGCCCGTCACACCTCCAATCCTGGTACGCCTGGTTGCCGTACTGACGGTCCTCCCGGGCCTCGCTGCTTGGCTCGTCCAGCGCGCCCTCACGGCGGACATCCATCTCCGCAGCACCGAGCTCGTAGTGCACCGCCGTGGCCTCAGGCTCGAGATCCCCTGGGTCTCGATCGCGTGGATCGCGCCGTGGACGGTGCCGCTTCCCGGGCCGGGCTTTTCGCTATGGATGCGATCGGGGCGGCGGTTCCGATGGAGCCTCCAGGCTGCCGATCCGACGCCGCTCCTCCTGGCCCTGGCTGACGCCGGCGGCCTCGAGATCGCAAGGGTGGCGACGCAGCACCCGAACCTCGTCTATGCGAACGTGAAGCGGAGCGTCGTGCAGCGCTGGCGCTGGTACCATTTGGCCGGGAAGTTCGTCGTCCTCGCGCTGGGACCGGCGGCGGTACTCTTCAACGCCCACCAGCACATCGCCTATGGCGGGTTCCTCGGTGAGTACTACCTCTTGGGCCTTCGCTCCTACCTCGAGACGTTCGGCATCTACTGGACGACGGTGACCATCTACCTGGTGCTGTACGCCAGCGTCTGGCGGGGCGTTGCGGAAGGTGTGGCCTTGGTGGCGGCTCACGTCGCACCCTCGCGTGCGGCGAGGGTGCGACGGGCCGTCGAGAACGCGTGTCGCGTCCTCTACTACGCAGGAGTCCCCATCCTCCTCGGGATCCGCTTCCTCTCCTGAGAATCGCTCAGGGCGTCGCCGGATTGAAGACCGACAACGCCCAGCCCATCCGCTCGTGGCCGAGCCGGTTCCAGACCGGGTTCTTGCCGCCGACGATCTGGGCATCGGTGTAATCCGGCGCTCCACTGCCCGAGCCCGTGCCGCCGAAGAGACCGACGTAGACCGTCGACCCCGTGTACGTCGGGTGCGTGTTGTCGGACTGGATGTAGTCGTAGCTCGTGCTGGCGTCGGCGAAGTGCGTGTTGGCGTCGCGGATCGTCGAGCGCAGCGTGGTGCCGAGGCGGGTCACATAGGCCGCCTCGGATTCGCCCTGCACGTAGCGCAGCGCCTCCGAATCGATCTGGCCGTCGCCATTCGAGTCGTAGTCGGCGCCCATGTACTGCGCAAAGCTGTCGGCGCACGCGAAGCCGTAGGTGTTGGCGAAGTTGCAGGCGCGCCAGTTCATCTTGGCGATGTAGGGCAGGAACTTGCTCTGCTTGTTGACCCTCTGCCCGGTCGCCGGATCGGTGCAGTTGCTGAGCGCGTTGTCCGCGTCGTATCCGGGGTAATACAGGTTCGCGACCACCTTCAGCCTCGTGCCCGCGTAGGCGTTCGTGTTGATGTACTGCATCGCCAGCTGGAGGTAGGTCGTGCAGTTGTTGAGCGCGGTATCCAGCACGCCGAAGTTGCAGGTGCCGCTCTGACCGGCGAAGTTGCTGCGCGCCTGCAAGCCGTCGTTGCCGCACATCTCGAAGGTGACGATGCGGGTGTTCGTCGTCTGCATGTACGAGCGCTCGTTGACGATCTTGTTGTTGTAGATGTCGGAGGCCACGGCACCCGACTTGGTGCGGCGGATGACCTCGACGTCGCTGTTCCAGAGCTTCTGGAGGTACTCGCCATCCGCCCACGGCGCGGCGCGCTTGGCGACCCGCGAGATCGACCCGTAGTAGCCCGCGTAGATCGAATCGCCGTACGCGGTCACCCGATACTTCGCCGTCGTGCCGGCCCGGTCGATCGTCCACGAGGTGTTCTGGGTGAGGGTAGTCGCCATCGCCTCGCTGCTCATCACGACCGCCGCAGCGACGAGACCAAGGACTACGTTCAGACGCCGACTTCGCCTCCGCTTCATGCTGCCTCCTTTCCGTTGTGGGCCGCTCGATCGCGGCCGGTGTGCTATGAGCCGCTCCGCAGCGGCCCGAGTCGAGGCGAGCTACCATGTTTCGGCGGCGCTTGGCTACAAAAAAATGCTCATGCGACGCTCGGAAGCATCTCGGCAGACAGTCGGTGGGCTCAATTGACACTGCGCGTCGTGAGCGCGGAGCTCCGATGACACGCCAAGTGTGCAACCGCGGCGGCGGGCCCGCCGACACCGGCGCCTATCCAGCAGAAGACTCTCGACCACGAGTGATTCGTCGCCATGCGCCCCTCCACCGCTGCCAGCTGAATCCGAACGCCTACATTGCACGCCGGTCGCCAGGGGTGTGCCGGAATCGGCCGTCCTGTACAATCCCTCGGCTCGAATCGAAGCGGCCGAAGCCATGGAAGCGTTCCTCGTCTCAACCTCCGTCGTCGCCCTCGCCGAAATGGGCGACAAGACGCAACTCCTTTCTTTCGTGCTGGCCGCTCGGCTCACGCGCAAGATCCCCATCATCCTCGGCATCCTGTGCGCCACCCTGGCGAACCATTTCCTGGCTGGCTGGGTGGGGGCCTGGCTCGCGAGCCTGGTCGCGCCCACAACCCTGACCTGGGTGATCGCGCTGTCGTTCATCGGGTTCGGGATCTGGACGCTGCGGCCCGACGAGCTGAGCGAGACACGCGCGCTCGACGGCGCTGGGGTCTTCCTCGCCACGCTGATCGCGTTCTTTCTGGTCGAGATGGGAGACAAGACGCAGCTTGCCACCATCGCGCTCGCCGGCCGCTACGACGGCCTGGCGGAGGTCGTGATGGGCACGACCCTGGGGATGATGGTCGCCAACGTCCCGGCGGTGTGGGTGGGCGAGGCGCTTGCCGACCGCGTGAACATGAAGGCCATGCGCGTCCTCGCGGCCGCGCTCTTCATCGTCCTCGGGATGCTGACCTTGCTCACTGGGGTCGATTCCGCACCCGAGGTGTTGAATTCCTCGAGCGTCGGACGATAGCGGGGCGGGGAACGAAAAGGCCCGGACCGGCGTCCTGCGCTGAACCCTTGCCTTACGCGTGCGCGAGCACGGCGCCCGACATCCGCTCGAGCAGACGGGCGTGCGCGGAAGTACCGTCGAGGCTCTTGAAGACGCGCTCGGGCGTGCCCCAATCCGTGAAGCCCGAGCCTGCCACCGGCAAGACCGCAAGGTCACGGACGTGGGCGAGGACGTCGTGGCTCAGGTTCGCGGGTTCCATCCCCTCGTAGAGGACATCGAGAAGTCTGCCCGCGTCCTCGCTGCCGACACAGCGCGAGTAGATTTCGAAGGCGGCCGTCTGTCCGGGCAGACGAGAGCGGAGAAGCGACCACACATCGGCAACACGGGCGACACAGATGAGCGTGTTCCACAAGGCGCCTTTGGCGAGCAAGCGGGTGGCGAGGAGGAGCGAAGGCTTCTCGACGAACCCCTCGACTCGAGCGAGGGCGTGACTGCCCAAGGGCTCACCAGGTTCGATCCAGCCGTACTCGGTTTCGGGGCCCCAGGCCTCGACGCCGAGAAGGGTCGCAGGAAATGCGTTTGTCTTGAGCGCGGTGATCATCGTCCGCACGCCCTCGAGTACCGGTTGCGGGTCACGGTAATGGTGATCCGACGGAAAGATTGCAACCGAGGCGCCCGGATCGCGCGCGCGGATGCGCGCGAGGGGAAGGAGAATGCCTGGTCCGGTGCCCAGGTTGCGAGGCTGCGTGACAAGGTCGATGCCGGGGTACCCCCTGAGCTGACGGCGGGCGAGCGCTTCGTAGCGGCTCGAGACGACCACCACCGTTCGCTCCGGCGGCACGAGCATCCCGATCCGATCGAGCGTCTCTTGCAAGAGTGAGCGCGCACCGTTGAGCGCGGCGAACTGCTTGGGCAAGCATTCCCCGTAGAGCGCGCGCGTCAGCGAAGCCAACCGACTGCCGTCACCAGCAGCCAGGACAATTGCCCAGGCACGCAGCTCCCGCTTCGCCACCCTCGATCCTCCTTCCCGTCTGTACGCGCCGCGTTGGATCGGGATCCTCGCGGGCCGGGCATCAATCAGGCGAAGCTCCGGGCCCTTCATTCAGCGCATCCGGCCTCCTCACCCTCCGCACCGCCGACGCCGTCGGCTAACCATTGCCGGCGGGTGCTGGGTTCCGATCGATCGGTGCGCGACCAGCGGCGACCCGATCCCAGGTCAGGAGCCGGCGCTTCTTCGTAGCGAAATGATCCCCCTGCGGCGCCGTGGTGACCGCGCTCCGCCCCTCAGTGCTGAACCTGACCTCGCCCGCTGTCGTACTGCCGAATGCGCCTGTGCCTCGTGGCTCATTGCTGAACCAGGCAAAGCAGCGTGCCGCAGCCGTCCGGTCGCGCAAGAGCGCGGCCGATCCTCCAGGGTAGCGCCGTGCCGTCGGGGCGATGTCCATGGTGAACTGGAGGAATCGCTTGCACATCTCCGCGAGATCTTCGGGCTCGCCGTTACAGCGCAGCTCGCTATCGAGCTCACACGCAGCGCTCATGCCATGCCTCCTTCGTCGCTGTACGCACCTCGCGGTGACGCTGGGGCCGTCGAATGCGCGTGCGGCGCGACCCCTCGGAAGGGGTTGCGCCGCACGTACGCCTGGGTCCCCCTGCGTTCCCAGGCGAGCTCTTCCCACCGCTGTGCGCAGCGGACACCCATCCCTCAAGTGGTCCGCAAGCTTCCGCTGTCCCCACGTTCAGCATCGCGGTACCGCCTCCTGCACGGCGGCTCTCAGCTGCTCGAGGGGAAACGGCTTGTCGAGCACTGCCCTTGCTCCCAGCTCCCGGGCCTCTCGGTGCGTCTCCTCGTCTCCAAACGCCGTGATTAGGATAACCGGGGTCGTCCACTCGGCGCACCGCAGCGCCGCCAGGAGATCGAGTCCGGTGAGGCCAGGCATGCGGATGTCGGAGATGATCACGGCGACCGCATCCGGCCCCCGTCCCACGGTCGTCACGATGGCCTCGAGACGGTCGAGAAGCTCGGTGCCATCACTCGCCTCGAGGACCTCGTAGCCGTCGCGCCGCAACGCCCCGGCCACGAGCTCACGAAGGGCCGGATCGTCCTCGGCTAGGAGGACACGCGCTCGGCAGGTGCCGAGCGCGTCGTCCGTCCTCTGGAGGGGTGGGGCTAGCGGCCCGGGGGTCTCTCGATGCACAGCGATTCGCTTGGCGAGCACGGCCTAGACTCCGCTTCTGTTGGATTCGCACTCAGCAACATTGCGAGCCGTTCGACCCTGCTCTCGTGGCGGCGTCTCTGCGCTGTATTCCGGGCCGCATAGGAGTCGATAGACTTGCATATGGCGTGCCCGAGCTAAGTACCTCGCATTGCGGGGCCCGGCCGGCGGGATTGTGGGGCAGAATTCCACGTGTAATCCTCCGCTTCTAGAAGACAGCCCGGCCAATTGCGGCCGCGCTTCATCGGGACTGATTTGAGGCATGATGCCCCATGAGGAAAAATGCCGTACCTCTCCAGGGCCTTCGGAACCTGCACCAGCAGAACACGAAGAGCTG
>Ga0316626_10000952_pt1 | contig 12338 bp, 1 predicted proteins | sample OWC_Aug_T1_C1_D5_FD_207656 | JGI IMG/M metagenome (GOLD analysis project Ga0316626, IMG submission 207656) | Wetland soil microbial communities from Old Woman Creek delta, Ohio, United States - OWC_Aug_T1_C1_D5_A | ecosystem: Environmental > Terrestrial > Soil > Wetlands | place: USA: Ohio...
ACCTTATCATCTTCGGTCATCGGCTGACCCTTGAACTCCACCGGCACAATCTTCGCGCCCTTCTCGCTCAGAATATCCATCAAATCAGCCTTGGCAATCCTACCCGCCTTATCTGCTTTCGCCAACACTTCAGGATCAAGTGCAACCTGTCCGTTGTCCATGATGGCGAGTCCGCTATGGAGTAAATCTGCCTCCTTGAACTTCCAGCGTTTCAGGAATGACAGGAGTCCTTCCGGCTTGACGGTCTCGGGGAGGCTGGTTTGAACTGTTCGCTCCAAAGCTGAGTAGAACGTGGGAGCGGGGAGTCCTTCCTTGTCCTCGCGGAGTGAATACGCCAGCATCCCCCCGCCCATCCCCTCGGCCTTTAACGCTGCGCCGGCCAGAGCGAAGATGTCGTTGTCGGAGAACTTGATCGTAAACCCTGCATCCCTGAGCACCTGGCGGACCAGGGCGACGAGCTTCTGGATGAGGTTGGGCGCTATTACCTGATTCTCACCGTTTCGGGCGATAAACTCGTCCACGGCGGTCAGTCGGTCTCCGGGTTTGGATACATCGAGGCCGTATTCCTTGGCGATCTTCCCGATGGATGCTGTGTGGTCGGTGTATATCTGCCGGAACACAGGCTTGATCTTGTCGCCGAGGATGTTTCTGAGACCCTTATGGGTGAGTTCGTGGCGTACAACAAATTGCACTCTGTCGGCGGACCTGATGTTTGAGGCAATTACATAGACCTGTTTCGTCTGAGGGTCGTAGACTCCTTCAACCTCTCCGGCGTAACCGAGTGACTGCATGTCGCTCTGAATGTGTTCGGGAAGCATCTTCTCGTTCGGGAGAATGCGGATCATGCTCGGGTTTATTCCGAGGTTGTTCAGTGACAGTTTGCTGAGTTCTGCGCTGATCTGCTTTTCGGTGATACTTCCTTTAGATGCTGTCGCCGAATACTGAGGCGCAAGCTGTTCCGGGTTCCTGAACATCGTGGCCGATGTGCGCAAGTCCTTATTCCGTCCCGCGTTCTCGACAAATCCAAATCTCTTGTAGAAGTCTTTTAGCCTTCCTACCGACGTAGCTCCGAGTCCCTTGTCCGGGGAAAGTTCCACCCTGAGCCCGTTTGCGTCCGCAAAGTCGATAATATCCTGCATCGCCATGCTGCCGAGACCGTGTTTCTGCTTGCCCTTCTCTACTTCGATCCTCATCAGGGAAAGCAGGTTTCTGGGAATGCGGGTGTTATTTGCGTCTCGGTAGTCGAAAGCGTCGATGGATACACCTAGCTTTTTCCACTTGCTCGACAGGTCTTCTATGCTCTCTTTTTTCAGTGAGTAAAACGGTACAGCATCACTGTTTTTGCTAACCCAATTATCTTCTTCCATGCTCTTCGTTTTGCCGATCATATCGAGAGCGTTGAATTGGGTCTGTTTTGCAAACCTGCTGATATTTTCTATTTCATCTTTTCTGAAATCCCTCTTCGGGTCATAGATTATAAATTGAACAGCATTTCGCTTCTCGGCCTCAGATAGCAATCGTTTCTGTGATATTCCCCTGAGTTTTGACCAATCCGAAAGGAACAGCGGCATTGTGGAGATTGGCTGCATCTTGCTGTCCATGAAAATAACTCCGCCCTGCGGAATATTTCTTTTTGCCCATGATTCAACTTCCCTCGAAGTATTCGTTGGCGTGCGCCCATCTTCCGGCCTCTGCCGCCATCTGCGTTCCACAACGGGGAAGGATTTTAATACTCCGGCAGGATTGGGAATAGGCCCGGACTGCAAGGCGTTATCCTGGTCTCCTGTCCATGCTTCGTGAAATCCGTCAGAGGAGATAACGATACTTCCGGCAAACTCTACGCCGGACTTGTGCGCGGTGTTGGCGATAGTCTTGGATATGGAATAGTCTTCCTGTGACGGCATGGAACTGCCAGATGGGTGCTGATGAACAAGCCAGATTTTTTCCACACCAGGGGTGTTGAGGGCTTGGCCTACGATAAGTTTGGGGTCAACTTGAGATGACGCGATGAGTCCTGTAGAGTGTTCGTGGACAGCGATAACATCACCGTTCCCGGCGAGGAGAATTACCGCTGCGCGTTCCTGTGGATGATCGAGAAGATAGGAGGCTACCTGAGCAGCATCCCGTGGTCCCTGTACTCGGGATACGGACGATTCTTCGCTACGGATGACTTTGTGGTAGACTTCCGGGATTTGGCCTTCTTTGTCGGTTTCTTGATCTTCATAGGTATTATTATCCCTCTGATTTACATATAAGTCAAGCTGTTCGCGGACTTTATTCTCTTCGGCGGTAGGCTTGTCGATAACCACCATTCGAGCATTTGCCCCGGTGTGCACAGGCAATGACGGATCGGCAAACGTGCCTTCCGCCAACTTCTCCGATGTCCCTGACACGCTGTCCAGCCATGACCGGAATTCTTGAGCCTTCTTATCCTGACCGAAAAACACCCCTTCTCCTGCAATCGATACGATGCGGCCTTCGGACTTGAGTAGCGTGTAGGCATGTTGGATATGTTCGGCATCTCTCCGATCAGAAAAGGGAGGATTCATGATAATCCGGTCGTACCCCTCTCCGTTCGGCGTGTCTGCCATGGTCATAGACAGGAAGTCTTGACCGACGATCTTATAGCCCTTAGCTTCGAGGAGTTGGCGTCTGTCGTGGGAGATTTCCGCAACGTCAGGCTCTACGCCTGATTCCCTGATTCGGTCGGCAATGTGGCCCATTCCGGCTTCGGGCTCAAGGACCGTCATCCCCGGCTTTATGTCTGCGGCCTGAATGGCATCGTCAGCGGCTTCCGTGGGCGTCGGGAAGAAGTCAAACCCATCTTTCTGACGGCCAATCATACTACGTTCGAGTTCCTTGATCTTGTCGGGCTGCTTCGCTTCTTCTTTGAGCCCTACAAATTCCCTGAGAGCGGCGCGGAGTTCTGCCGGGGTTTCAATGCCCAAAGTCTTGAGCCGTGCGCGTTCCTCGCTTACCATGTCAAACACATAGGGCATGGACAGCCTGCTTCTCTTATGCTCCTTATTTTTGGCTACAATGTCCGCTCCGAGTTCCGGGCTGAGAGTGAACCGTTTGTCAGGATCTCCCTGCCATAACCCATGCTCCTTCGCCATTTCCGGTCCCATGATAATCAGATTCTGACCGCGCTTGAACGGGAATGCTATGGCCTTGCCTTTGAATCCTGAGCGCCGTATGGCGTCTTCGGCTTCACCAGAAGTCTTGAAAACTGCGGGCTGTCCGTCTGACCGCTTAAAAGTGGATACCTTATTAAGATTTTCTCCTGCGAATTTCAGGTATTCGCTGGTTACGTCGTTGGCAATTTTAATTATTCGCTGGCCGAGTAGTTTTGATCCATCGAGGGATTCAAGTTCCCTTCCGAGTCTGGCAAGGTCAGAGCGGTAGGCCGTAAAGGTCGGGAATTTGGCGTAGTCTATGGTTTCACCTGTAGCCTTTTCTCCCTTGTGCTTTTCCTGTTCTGAATAGGTCGGATATTTGGCTCTCAATTCTTCGTACTGAGCCCGATTGACCATATGCCTGAGCATTTCAACCTGGGACTTCTGGCGCACTCGGTCGAGGAGCTTTGCGGCTCCCTTTTCAATGGCACTGGCAATATTGCGCATCGTGCCAGCAAGTGCCTTGTCGCTCTCCGCTGCCGCTTCTGCCCGTGCCGCCATGCCTGCCCGGCGCTGAGTATTTACCTTGCGATCCTGCCCCAACTTCTCATCAGCGCGTTCATCGAGCTTGTCGGCCATTTCGGTAAGTCTTTCGACCGCCGATTGACTCCTGTCGTCCTGAAAGGCATCACGTCTCGCCTGAACCGACTCTTTCGCAGCGTCAACCTTGCCCCCGATGAATTCAAGGAAAGACTGCGCTGATACTTTGTCTTTGAACTGAAAACCCGGAGTAGCGCCATGCCCACGGAACGAACTATACCAGCCTCCCAGCCTTTTCGCTGTTGTGTTCCACTGATTGTAAACATCTCGTTCCACGCGCTCAGAGGGTTGAACAACAAATAAATCGTATTCGTCGCGGGTGTGTTTTGTTTCAATGATCTTGCCTTCTGTGGTCGTGGTTGCAACATTGACTTCCGTGCGTCGTTCGTTCTCCTGAATCTTTCTGCGTGTGCGGCTTTCCTCTGCGGAAAGATCGTCAAACTTTCTTTTCTGCTCAGGTGTGAGCGTCCGATACGCTTCACTCTCAGTCATTCCGGAGTATTCCTTGGAGCGCATATATGTCTTGAAATCATCAAGGGTTTCTGGATTCGCTACGGCTTTTTTGATTCCCTCAATACGCGCTTTTCTGTCTTCTCTGGCCTGAGCTACTTTTTCAGCAAATGCCTTGAGTTCTTCTTCGGTGGTTGCTTCTACCTGTTTGTTTATTGCGGCAAGATGTGATTGCTCGTGACTCCCACCACCGATCATGTAACTGACACTTTTCCCGAGAGTGAACATATCAAGCATATCGTCATATACGGCTTTTACAACACGTTCTTTCTTTTCGCTCTTATACCGTTGCGCCATCATGCCGCCCATCATCTTGAGCAGGTCGTCTTTCTTGCGGTCGGCCAGTTCTTCGATAATCTGGTCTTTGTTGTCCTGTAGCCATTTCCAGTATTGCTTGAACTCACCAAGGGACATAGTGCCGTTGTAGAGTTTGTCGGTCATGGCGTCTTGCTTTTCTGATAAAGTTGCGGGTGCCATTTCTTGTTTCTCAGTGGTTGCTTCAACCTGTTCACCATTGGGGTTAATGGTTTCGGTGAATGCATCCTTAGTAAAGTCAGGAACTTCCTGCCGTGCCTTTGCTCCTGCTTCCATTTCAGACATGCCTTGCTTCGTATATTTTTCAATCAACTTCAGGCGCTTTCCTGATATGAGAGAGGATAGCGAATGGTAGTCTTTAGGATTATCGTACATCTCCTGACGCAATTCTTTATGTCGCGTTGCGGCTGCAATGGCTTCTTTTCGCGTATCATATAGAGCAGTGTGGTCATTACCATCAATGGTCTTATATGTCCATCGACTGCCCAGGTTACTTACGGCTTCCGCTGGGGTATATGAATCAATTTTAGATTGATCGAGATTAAGCATTTTCCTAATCTCATTAGATTCTGCATCGGATGAAACCGGAGCCGCCTTTTCAGACGGCCCCGATTTCGGACTTAGCACATCTTCTTGTTTCCCATCGGCTTCTTTTTCGGAGCGGACTTCTTCGTTGCCATTGGCGATTTCCCCTTTCTGTTCTGATTTTAAAAATGCAACAAGCCACTGTTTCTGCTTGCCGTAAATATTCTCCACGGCGTCAATGTGCCACTGAGGAATTCCAGCCTTTGTGAGATCGTCGGTGACAAGCGTTTTCTCGATTACTTTATCCGTGCGGTCCTGTTTCCCGTAACCCTTTGAGAAAGTAACGTCTCGTCCTGCATAGACGTTTGACTCTTTCCAAGCGAAATGATTGAGAGGACGTATCTCGCTGTCTTGCTCACCACTTTTCACCTTTGCGTAATATTCGCTTACCAGAGGAACAAAGAATCGGCTCTTTGTGTCCATTGAGGCGTCGGACTTTCCCCTGTGATTTTCCAATGCGCTGCGGATTGCAGCAACGGTTATTCCTTTGTACGGTACGGCTATGGTAGCGCCCTTCATCGGCCCTTCTGATAGATCGTTGATAAGGAGAAGCGCGGGAGTGCCTTTTTCGTTTTCCTGTATGCCAACATATTCCAGTTTGGCGGACATGGTTTTTCCGACCGATTCGATCATCTTCTTGAGGCGCGTTTCGCTCGGGACGGTTTCCTTCGTGTCAACTTTTTCCGATTTCTTTGACACGTCGGCGGGACGTGTTAAGGATTCATCGGTTTTCTTTACAGGTGCGAGGTCGGGATAATCCGCGAGGACTTCGGCGGGTACGGGCTTACCAACGGACATCGCCACTGTTACTTCGGCCTTGCGAATCTCTCGTAAAACAAAGGTTGCATCTGCATTTTCCATAGAGCCACTTGCGGTCTTTTTTGTCCCTATGGGTATGCCAGGGCCGGAGACGGATATTTCATTTGACATAGCCATAGACGTTCCCTTGCGTCCAGTGCTAAAATAATGGAAAGAGTATTCCCTGCCCCCGATGTTTATTTTTTCGGGAATGCTATAATCTCCTATTGAATATGGGCGCTTGTTCGGGTTATTAACATCTGCCTGACTCTCCACGAAAGCGCGAAATTCTTTCCGTGTCATTGCCCATGGTTCTTTTTTGCTCTTCTCTACAGGCGCGTTTTCAGAGAATAATCCCCCCTGATTCACGCTTTGATCGGCCCTTTCCCATGCCTGTCTTGCGAAATTCTCAATCCGCTTAAAGTCTCGATCTTCCAGTGCGCTGCCGCCGAGAATCTTAAAATGAGCTTCAACCATGCCAGAGGGTCCGTGGCCGTTGTCGCCCATATACTCTACCTGAGCGTATCTTTTACCGCCCTTGTTCTCCACGACGGAGATTCGGAAAGCATAAAAGTCCCTTGGCAGGGCGTATGTATCTGCGGTCCCTTTTGTGATTGAAAACTTATTGTAAGGCCGTATCTCAGAAGATATAAGTTTTCCACCGTCGGGTATAGGGGTTCTGTGAATAGGTTTAAATGTGTGCTTACCCATCAATCCAAAATCCATGTCCCACGTTGCCATGTCTGGTTGAGATTCGGGTGTAGGAGTTTTGGGGAATATATCAACCTGTTTTTCTCTATCAGCCGCATTCAGCGTAGCATCGAGGAGCGGGAAGTTGTCGCGGGTCACAGGTTTGTTTTCATGCTCAGGCGCTTTCAACTCCGTACCCTTCACCGTCCCCATGTCAAGGCCAGCCTGTTCGGCTTTCGCTTTCTTTTCCTTCGGCATGGCAGGGCTGAGGTCAAATGCGTTGGCGGGACGTACCTGATTCGCGTTCAAACGAATAGTCGAGAATTGACCTGCGCGAGACTTGTTCTCGAACGATACCTCGTAGGACTCCCCGCCATTCAGCACGTCCTCAACTTTGGCCGGTTCCCAGGAGAATGAATCTTTCCCGGTCCTGACCTTCATCTGCACGGCCTCACCCTTCTTAAAAACGGGCTGGCTCCCGGCCCTCTCTTTTGGAGTGGCCGGGGTTGTCGTGGTGGGCATAACGGCTGAGGCTTCAGCCGGGGATGGACGCTGTGCGGTCTTCTCAATCGGAGATGCAGGGAGTACGGCGTCAAGACGGGGTGCCGGGGCTTTGCGCATGTCCGCCGGGGTCAGGCCGAGGTCGAGCTTGGATTGATCGCGGGAAACTCCTATTGCACGGGATCTTCCAGTTGAATCAGGGGCCGTCAGTTTGAAGTCTTCGGGGGAGAACGTGCGTCGCTTATTGTACTCGGACTTTTCTTCAGCCACAATTCCGCCGCCGCCCGATTGTTCCGGGTTCTTCTCAACATCAAGGGCCGGGATCATTGATCCGAAATCAACGGGGTGCTCTTCGGTCACGTGATCTTTCAGGACCAGCGTTTCCCCGTCGTTGCTCTGTACGGTAAACTTGTCCATCTTCCCGTCAACGTCACGGGGCTTGATGATAACATCGCCTTTGCCAAGCTCAAGCGCGGGGATTTCTCCCATTGATGTTTCTTCTATTCCGATGAGGGCGTTTTCTACAAGTGACCACTTCCCGCTTTCGCGCCGGGGAGGTACTTTCCCGATTGCCACGCTATTCAGGATTTTTGCGGCCTCGTCATAGGAATATCCCATGCCGGAATGAAACCATTTTGAACCCTGACCCTTGCTCCCCAAAACCTCATCTGCCGCTATTTTCAGCGCGGCCCGCTCTCCTTCAGACAGTTCCCGCTTGGGGGTGTTGTTTTTCTTTCGCTCCTCTTCAAGTCTGCGCTCGATATATCTCTTTTCTGCCTTGAGCTTGAAGGCGTAAGGGAAGCTGCTGCCTTGCATGAAAAACGCTTCATCATTCTTTGAATATTTTGCCCCACGCTCGATAAGGCTTTCGATCATGTCGTGGGATGAAAGGCTTTTGCCTAAAAATGAATACTGCTTTTCGTCAAGAATCTTCGGATACGTTCGCGCTGACTCCTTCGGCATCACGTCTTCTGCTTTGGCGGGAGCGGGTAATTCCCCGACCGGCTTATTGACCTTCCGCGTCTTGAGCCATGCCTTGAACTCATCCATCGACATCTCGCTCATTTTGCCGAGTCCCTGCCATCCGGGCTCATAGTTGTCGTGATAGATATTGTAGGCTTCGTGGGCGTCATACGCGCCCATAACCACCTTATGTTCATCAAACTTTCCGGTTTTTGGGTCTTTCTGGTCAATCACGTAGACCGGCCCATCAAACTCCTGCGGGGTTCCGGCGGCTACAAAAACATCAAGCTTCCCGTCTCCAGCCTTCTCGGTTTCGTCGATTTCCCCATAATGGCCGCTCTTAATTTCTGAGGTCCACTTGGGGGGATTGTTCTTTTTGTCCTGTCTGATGCTTCCCTGTGGGTTCTCGATGGAGATGTCGATCCCGCCGATGGTCACATGGCCCTTGTCATATTTGCCCTTGAAAAGCGCCTTGGCTCCGGGCTGGGGTATCTGGTTCAACGGACTCGTCGCCGCCTCATGCGCCGCCTGATCGGTCGGGTGAAGCTGCGCCTTGATCGCCTCGGCCTTATCTGCGGGGAGGTTCTGGACGGGCATAACATCGGTAGCCGCTTTCTGTTTGGCCTCAACTGAGGGCAAGGACGGCATGACTTGGTCCGGTTCCTGGGGTAATTGCGCTTGAGGTGCAGTCGGGAGCACATTTTCAGCATTTGTTGAAGGTTTTTTGGATTCTGACTGCACGGGTGCTACCATTTTGCTGGCGTCGGCAATATGGTCTGGCAAAACCGCTGCCCCCGGCATTACTGGCGAGGTCGTTACCGGGTGCACTCCTGGTACGGCGGCGGGTAGTGCGTTTTGAGTTGTTAAGGAATCCTTGACAACTGATCCTACAAGGTTCTGGTCAAGCTGCCCCAAAAGCCCGTTGATCTCGGCATCCAGGGCGCGGAGTTGCTTCTGTTTCTCAAGTTCCGGGAAACGCTGATCCTTGGTGAGATTGGTCTTTTCCGCGATTGCACGGTCGATATCGGCCATGCCCTGAGTCCATCCGTAATCGCGCTTGATACGGTCGGCCTTTTGAACCTGCTCTTCCAGGGGGGTGATTCCTGACGGTATAGCGGAGTTTTCCGCACCTTGCGCGGCATCCCGGCGGCCGGCGGCCACGGTGTCCTTGAGGGCGATAGCAGGGGTCTTGGTGGGCTTCCCGGTCAGGATATTGTGGTCGATGAGTGGGGCCGAGGGCATTACCTGTGCTGCCTTGAAGTCTCCGGGGGCCGGGGCGTTCTCGTCACCCATAAGTCCGCCAAATGTGCTCTCGGTGGGCAAAACTGAGGCTGCCGACGTAGCGGACGGAGTGCCCTTGGGCTGCATCAGGGCGCTGTAAACTTCATCATCGGTGTATCCGGCCATGAGGTCAGGATTTGATTTTCTGGTTGTGGCAATTACTTCCTTTACCTGTTCTGGGGTCGGCGGGGGAACTTCTTGCGTTCCGGGCAGTACCGATTTCCGGGACAGCTTTTCCACTGCCTTGCTGGATACGTGGGCAATCCCTCCGGTCAGAAGCGTCATAAGGACCGTGGGAAGAATGACGGATTTCGTTTCCGCCATAATGTCGGCATCCGGGCGAATGCCTGCGGACTTCTCGACACTCGCCTCCCCGGCCTGCTGGCCGATTTCCGTACCTACCTCGACGCCCATTGTCTTGAGAAGGTCTTTTATGAATCCTGCTTTACCCTTCTCCGCAACGGCTTTCAGCGCATCGGCCTCATCAATTCCAAACAGTTTGCCGAGGTACTTGGTTCCGAAATACTCCCCTGCCGCCTCGATTGCTCCGGTCAGGTAGGGTGCGACTTTCGCATAGGTGCTGTTTTTGAGGGCTTCGGCCTCTGCGGTTTTGCCTTCTGCATTGAGCTTGGCGACCTGTTCATTTGTGGCGTCCACGGTCTGCTGCGCCTGCTGTCCGCCGAACAGAGCCGCCGCGCTGATTCCGCCTACCTCATTGGCGAGTTTTGCAAGGTGGTTCGCTTTACTCAGGTACAGTTCCGCCCCGGCCAAATCTCCGGCGATCTGAGCGGCCTTGGCGAGTTTTGACCATCTTCCGACCGCTAGAAGAACACGAGCCCCGGTACTTGCGAGTCCTCCGGGGATGATCGACGGTCCTATCATATCTCCGGTCTGGTAAAGAATGGATTCGATACCCTTTCGGTTTTCATCAGCCTTTTTCTCTGCCACAAGGTCTGATTCCGACATTGTTCCGAAATTGCCGGGGGACAGGTTGAACTTGCTGACGGCGCGGCCCGCTCTCTGCACGATGTTTCCCGTGTCCGTGGTCGTGGCATCGGTAGAAGTATTTGGCAATTCAGGGGATACCAGAGACGGTGTTTTGACTTCGGCCCCTGGTAAATGCCCTCCTGCAAACTCAAGCGCCTTACCAGCCATCTCCGGCAAGCCACGGGTTATGCCATGGTAAATTCCACGGGGGAGTGCGGTGATTTTGTCGGTAGTCGTTGCCTCTGGTGCGGTCGGTTCCGGCATCACCGACGCAGCCGTGGGCCTCGTGGTAGGCAATGACGGCGCAGGGGCCGCGCTTACGTCTCCAGGCATGACGGATGAGGGAGTGGGAGTAATGGGGGTTCTGGGTTTGAATGAAGACCCTACAATGGAGTCCAGTTCATCTCCAATTCCTATTGGCGGCTTTGGAGTCGAGGACGCATTGAGGATGCTATCAAGATCGGTGGAGATTGATTCTGTCATCTTTTAGACTCCGTAGTCTGCGGGGTTAAGTCCTCTGGCGGTTAATTCCTTGCTGATCTGCTCGCTTGGGGTTCCTTTGTCTTTCCATGCTCTTACTGTTTCTGCAATCTTGACGTGTTGTGCCGGTGTTAGCTGTTTTGCATTCTCTGCCCCGGGCTGCGATTTTCCACTTCCTGAATTCGCTTCCATTTTTGCGTGTGCATCGTAAAGAGATGCGGCCTTCGCAACACGCTCCTCGTCCGTCATGTCCATATTGGTCAAGCTCATGTCGCTTGCCAGCTTGAGGATAGAATTCATCCTCTGCACGGAATTGTCTTTTGTGTTTCCAACGTTCTTCGATTCATTGTCCAGTTTTCTCGCCGCCGCCTCTCGCTCTTTCACCCCTGCATCATGATACCTGGACTGAGAGTCAAGATTCTTCATTTCATACTGTGCTTTAAGCTGATCCAGCGGCAAACCGAACTGTTTAGCATATTCGGCCAACTTCTGCATCCTCGCTGCATACTGAGCGGGGCCGTGGGCTCCGCCGAGATAGTTTTTTTCACTCAGGTAATTGTCATAGCTCTGCATGGCCGGTAATACGGCATCCCGCCGAGCCTGGACTTCCTTCTGTTGAGCTTCCGGCATGACCATCTGGGACACATTCCCCCGAGCGTATCCCGATCCCGGAAGGGCTTCAACGTCTCCTGCCGGACCCCGGCGCTGCATGTCCGCTGCGAGTCCTTCCTGGTAGGGAAGAACCTGATTCCCCGTATATCCGCCCTGCTGGTCAAAGGTGGGAGTCGTGGTGGTTCTGTCTCTCAAGGGGGTGTCTTGTCCGGGCATTACTTCCCATCGGTTTACCCCATCCCATTTGTCGCGGGCCATGGCGCTTGCCTCTGTGCTTGTCGAGGGGGCTATTTTACGAGACAGTGCCGGGACTCCCTGATATGGCGTGATCGGGATTCTGCCCGTCTGGAATGGGACTTCTGCGGCCTGAGCTTCGCCTGCGCCTGATGGCAAGGAAGTGGGAGTCTTTCCTTTAAATTCAGGAATAGTCGCACCCGGATAAATGGGATTTACCGTTTGTCGTCCAGTAAGAACGCTGGTCCCCTGCGCCGTGCTTGCAGGGGGCATACTGCTGCCCTGCCATGTTTTCTCTTCAACGCTTCTTGTGTCTTTGAGCGTTTTATTTGGATACGACTCGGCTGGTGCGGGGAGCCATGTTGACCTATCGGTTATAGACGGCATAACGGCAGGTGCGCCGAATTTCTTCACATCTTCGTCTGTGTATGTATCGTTCGCCATGCTTCCCTCCGCATTCCCTATTATCTACTGTTTTTGTTGGTTTATCAACTATAATTATCAGATTAAATATATTAATTATAGCAACTATTCTTACTCTGACGCCAGCATTTCTCCGGCCTCCATCTGCTGAACCACCGTGGATATTCTGCCTAACGCAGCCGCTGCAATACCGCCCATGCTTTCCGCTTCCCCATCCTTCGCGGCCCACTTCATCTTCGCCGC
>Ga0316626_10000953_pt1 | contig 12327 bp, 9 predicted proteins | sample OWC_Aug_T1_C1_D5_FD_207656 | JGI IMG/M metagenome (GOLD analysis project Ga0316626, IMG submission 207656) | Wetland soil microbial communities from Old Woman Creek delta, Ohio, United States - OWC_Aug_T1_C1_D5_A | ecosystem: Environmental > Terrestrial > Soil > Wetlands | place: USA: Ohio...
GCAGCGCCCACCACAGCGCGGTCATCCGCGCGGTCGGCACGCCCGGCGAGTGAAGGTTGACGAGCCGGCCGATCGCTCCCGGATCGATCAGCGCGGCGCGCATGCACAGGTAGCCGCCCATCGAGTTGCCGATCACCGGCGCGCCGCGGACGCCGAGCGCGTCGAGCGTCGCGATCACGGCGCGCGCGAGCACGTCGGGGCCGAGGTAGACGTCGGGGTGATCGGAGTGCCCGGCGCCGGGCAGGTCGGGGATCAGCAGGCGATGCCGCGCGCCGAGCAGGTCGAGCACGTAGCGAAACGAGTAGCCGGCCGTCATCAGGCCGTGGACGAGAACGAGCGGCGGACCGCTGCCATATTCGCGAACTGCGACTCGCGTCGGCGGCAAACCGTCGCACTCGATCGTGACGTCCCGGCGCGTCGTCTCGGCCCAGCGGTGAGCCACGGCCGGGCTTTCCGGCACGTCCTCGAAGCGAAGCTGGCGAAACGGCGCGGACGGCATCGTTTGAGGTTATGATGACGAGCGCGTCCTAATGAAGAAGTTCCCTGACTTCGTCGCTCCGACCAAGGTCGCCTACCTGCCCGACCGTGGCCCGACGCTGCACCTGCGCCGTTGCACGCTGCAGTCGGTCGACGATCCGTCCCAGGAGTGGACGTTCGACAAGGAAGAGATTCGCCTCGGCTCGATGGAGGACAACGACGTCGTCCTCAGCGATGACACGGTGTCTCGCTATCACTGCAAGATCATTCAAGAGGACACGGGCTACGTGCTCCTCGACCAGCGCTCGACGAACGGCACGTTCATCAACAAGGTCCGCGTGCGCGAGGCGTATATCAAGCCGGGCTCGATCGTGTCGGTCGGACAGTCCCAGCTGCGGTTCAACGCGCGCGAAGAAGAAGTCCAGATCGTCCCGTCGCGCAGCGATCGCTGCGCCGGGCTGATCGGCGGCAACCCGCGGATGCGCGAGATCTACTCGATCATCGAGAAGATCGCGCCGACCGCGACCACCGTCGTCATCGATGGCGAGACCGGCACGGGCAAGGAGGTCGTGGCGCAGGCGATCCACTCGCTGTCGCCGCGCGCCAAGAACGACCTCGTCGTGTTCGACTGCGGCGCCGTCCCGCCGAACCTGATCGAGAGCGAGCTGTTCGGTCACGAGAAGGGTTCGTTCACGGGCGCGATGATGACGCGCCAAGGCCTGTTCGAGCAGGCCGATGGCGGCACGCTATTCCTCGACGAGCTCGGCGAGCTGCCGATCGATCTGCAGCCGAAGCTGCTGCGCGCGCTCGAGCAGCGCGAGGTCCGCCGCGTCGGCTCGACGAAGGCGTCGAAGGTCGACGTCCGGATCATCGCCGCCACGAACCGCAACCTCGAGGACGAGGTCAAGGCGGGCCGGTTCCGCCAGGACTTGTTCTATCGCCTCTCGGTCGTGCGCTTGCACCTGCCGTCGCTGCGCGAGCGCGCGGACGACATCCCGCTCCTCGTGACGCACTTCCTCGAGACCGGCAACTACAACAAGCGCGGCGATGCACCCCGCGTTCGCGGCGTGATGCGCGACGCGATGACCGCGCTCCAGAACTACCCGTGGCCCGGCAACGTGCGCGAGCTCGTCAACGTGATCGAACGCGCGGTCTCGTTCTGCGATAGCGAGCTGCTCGAGCTCTCCGACCTGCCCGACTACGTGCGCACCGCACGCCCGCCGACGAACGCGGGCGGGCGGGCCTCGACCCACACCGGGTCCACGACGACCGTGCGTCGCACGCCGACGTCGGGCTCGGGGACCACCGGTGGCAACCCGGTCGTCTCGATGGATCCGAACGCGCCCGCGCCGGTGCCGCCGACCGAGCTGCTCGCCGAGGGCGTCACGTTCAAGGATGCGAAGGAGCGCTGGGTCGCCGCGTTCGAGCGCGACTACATCCTCCAGCTCCTGCGCCGCAACAACGGCAACATCTCGCACGCTGCACGTGCGGCCGACATCGACCGCAAGTACTTCCGCAAGCTGATGAAGAAGTACGACATCGAGGCTGCCGGTGTCGACGAAGCCGACGACGAGTGACGACGACGAGCTCGAGCCGGACGATGGCGAGCTCGAGCACGTCGATGTCTACACGCTGCCGCCGGGCGCCGACCCGTCGATCGATTGGGGGCTGCGATCGCACCTGCACGCCGATGGCTCGCCGCGCATCATCGAGCGCCAGCTCGAGGTGCCGCCCGAGCTCGCGGGCCTGCGACTCGACCACTTCATCAAGACGCAGATCCAGCGGCTGTCGCGCACGCGCATCCAGCAGGTGATCGAGACGCAGCTCTCGCGCGTGACCGGGGTCGGATCGCTGAAGTCGTCGACGACGGTCGCGGCGGGCGATCGCTTCGTCATCCGCCGACCCGCGCGCCAAGAGCCGCCCTGCCCGCGCACGTTCACGGTCGTGTCCGAGGATGCGCGGTTCATCGTCGTCGACAAGCCGGCGCTGTTGCCGGTCCACGCGTCGGCGAAGTTCTACTTCAACACGCTCACGCGCGTGCTCGGTGAACGGTTTCCCGACGAGCCCGAGCTGCAGATCTGTCATCGGCTCGATCGCGAGACGAGCGGGTGCCTCGTCGTCGCGCGCGATCGCGAAGCGGCGGTCGTGATCAAAGGGGCGTTCGCGACGAAGGACAAGGTCACGAAGGAGTACGTCGCGCTCGTGCACGGTCAGCCGCCGTGGGACGTCGAGACCGCGATCGATCTTCCGCTACGGCTCGCGCTGCCCGGCGATCCGACGCGGTTGCCGCACGTGCGGATGTTGCCGGGGCCGGGCGGGTTGCCGTCGATCACGAAGGTCCGCGTCGAGGAGCGGCACGCCGACACCGCGCTCGTCCGCTGCACGCTCGTCACGGGACGCCAGCACCAGATTCGCGCGCACCTGGCGGCGGTCGGGTTTCCGATCGTCGGCGACAAGCTCTACACGCACGGCGACGACGCGTTCATCCGGTTCTGCGACGAGGGGCTCGTGCCCGAGCTGGCGAAGCTGTTCGTGCTGCCACGCCAGGCGCTGCACGCGGCGCGCGTGACGTTCCCGCACCCGGCGACGAAGCAGCTCGTGGTGGCAGAGGCGCCGCTCCCCGCCGATATGCGGTTACCATCGCGGGCATGAGGGTTGGCATCGTCGTCGTGATCGCGGCGCTCGCGCTCGGTGCGTGCGCGAAGAAGAAGTCCCAAGACAAAGCACCGGCGGCGACCGAGCCGGCGCCCACGGCGGCACCCGCGACCGAGCCGCCGAAGGAACAGAAGGAAGGCGGCGCGACCGACGGCAAGCTCGACGTCGGGGGGGCACCCGGCGGTGGCAGCCAAGGCGAGACCAAGGCGCACATGCCGTCCGACGACGGCGGCGAGGCGAAGGCGCGGATGCCGTCGGACGACGGCGGCGAAGTGAAGAAGCCGATGCCGTCGGACGACGGCGGCGAAGCGGCGAAGAAGGCGTGCAGCAAGACCGAGGACTGCGGCGCGAAGCACGACTGCTGTAACGGCTTCTGCTTCAAGCAAGGGACGGCGAAGCACTCGATCGAGTGCAAGTTGCCGGCCGGCAAGCTGTGAAGCGCTTCCTGGTGACCGCGCTCGTCGCGTGCAGCGCGGCGCCGACGACGCCGAAGTCGCCGTCGACCGCCGTCGCCGATGCCGAGCTCGCGGCGCAGATCGATCGGTTCTTCGACGGTCACCTCGCGTTCCGGCCGGGACTCGCGATCGAGCTCGGACTGCACGAGTACGACGGCAAGGTCCCCGATCGCTCGACGGCGGCGATCGACGCGGAGATCGCGCGGCTGCACGCCGCGAAGCAGACGTTCGAAGGGATCGCCGAGGCGAAGCTGTCGCTCCAGAAGCGCGTCGAGCGCGAGGTCGTGCTCGCCGAGATCCGCAAGGAGCTGTTCGAGCTCGAGGTGCGCAAGCGACCGTCTCGCGATCCGTTCTTCTACTTGTTCCGGTTCTCGCTCAACGCGTACATCGCGCGTGACTACGCACCGGCGGCGGAGCGCGCGGCCGCGATGCTGCGCGCGTGCGAAGCGGCCCCCGCGTACTACCAGCAGGCGGCCGCGAACCTCGACGCGAAGCTGCCGAAGGCGTTCATCCAAGCCGGCACGATGATCGCCGGCGGCACCGTCGCGTTCCTCGGCGGCGACGCGAAGCGCGCGTTCGCCGAGCTGCCCGACGCCGCGCTGCGCGGCAAGCTCGACGCGTGCCTCGACACGCTCGCGAAGCAGGTCGGCGACTTCGCCGGCCTGCTGAAGGCGCGGATGCCGAACGGCACCGACGAGTTCCGGCTCGGCGCCGACAACCTCGTCGCGATGCTGCGCGAGACCGACGGCATCACGACCGACCTCCCGACGCTCGAGCGCATCGCGAAGGCGGATCTCGAGAGGAACCGCGCCGCGCTCGTCGCCGCTGCCCGCGAGATCGATCCGAACCGCGATGTCGCCGCCGTCGTCGCGGAGGTCACCGCCGACAAGCCGGCAGAGCTGAAGTCGGAGGTCGAGAAGCAGCTCGTCGATCTGCGGAAGTTCCTCGTCGACAAGCAGATCGTGTCGCTGCCGCGGCCCGACGCCGTGGAGTACCGGCAGAGCCCGTCGTTCATGCGCGGCAACTTCGCCGCGTTCAGCGGCGCCGGCCCGCTCGAGAAGACCGCGCTGCCGAGCTTCTACTACATCGCGCCGCCGGATCCGTCGTGGCCGCCCGAGCAGCAGAAGGCATATCTGATGTCGCGCGCGGATCTGCTGTTCACGACGGTGCACGAGGTCTATCCCGGACACTTCGTGCAGGGCATGCACCAGCGCGCGAGCGGATCGCGGGTGCTGCAGGCGTTCGAGACGTACACCGCGAGCGAAGGCTGGGCGCACTACGTCGAAGAGATGATGTGGGAGCAGGGCCTCGGCGATCGAGATCCGCGCGCGCACATCGGCCAGCTGAAGAACGCGCTCCTGCGCGACGTCCGGTTCGTCGTCGCGCTCGGCTATCACGCGGGCACGCTGACGCCCGACGAGGCGGCGAAGCTGTTCGTCGAGCAAGCGTTCGCGGATGCGGGCAACGCGAAGCAGCAGGCGATGCGCGGCACGATCGATCCGATGTTCCTCGGCTACACGCTCGGCAAGCTCCTCATCATGGAGCTGCGCGCCGACTGGCAGCGCGCGAACCCGACGAAGTCCCTGCGCGACTTCCACGACGAGCTCCTGCGCTACGGCGAGGCGCCGCTGCCGGTCACGCGCCGGATGATGCTCGGCGAGGGCGCCAAGCCTCCGCTGCACTAACGGCGCTTGCTCGCCACGAGCCAGCGCTCGTCACCAATCACCGCAACGAGATAGCCATCATCGGCGATCGGCGTCTCGAGGGTGAACGTGTTGCCCGCGCGCGTCGCCGCGAGCTCGTGCGGCTCGGGTCGATCGCCGGCGTAGTAGACCAACCGCGCGCCCGCCGTGTCGATGCCCTGCGGCACGAGCTCGACGGTCGTGCCGCTCCACCGCCCGAGCAGCGTGCGGAACCGATCGCCCTGCAGCTCGCCGCTGACCGCGATCGGGTGGCGCTCGAACCGCGCGGGCCCGGGATACGCGGGCGCCTCGAAGATCACGACGTGATGCCGGACGCCGGTGATCCCGAGCCCGGGAAACCACTTCGTGTTGCACTCCGAACGAATCGTCTCGAGCTTCGTCTGGAGCCGCGCGGCGTCGCGGATCCCGTGCGTGCCGCGATAGTGGTGATCGATGAACGTCTGCGCGTTCGGCGACACCGGCTGCGCGCTCGTGATGTCGAACTGATCGCCGGCGACGCTGTACGGCAGATGCTCGTCGTACGGCTCGCGCACGCGCAGGTTCGCGAACATCGGGAAGCTCGAGAACGGATACGTGTTGAGCCGCTGGTCGAGCGTCGGGATGAAGCCGGTGAGGACGTCGTAGACGACGAAGACGACGATCCAGATCCGAGGTCCGCGCGGCGGCCGCCAATCCACGAGCGTCGGTGGCACCCGCAGCGGCTTGCCGAGCTGCTTCGCCATCCACTCGATCAAGCGGTCCCAATCGACGAACACCGCGGCGAGCGGCAGCCAGTGGAGGTTCCACAGATCGACGACGAGCCCGAGCCCGAGCACCTCGGCGACGAACGCCAGCCCGCACACGAGCCGCACGAACGGGCGGCGCACGAAGAGGACGGCGAACAGCGGCGTCAGCTGCGTGATCATGTTCAGCAGCGCCGCCGTGCGATAGCGCCAGACGTCCTGCAAGAGCCAGTCGACGAGCGCCGGCCGCTCGAGCCCGGCGAGATCGTACTTCACGAGCAAGTGGTGCCGCAGGTTGTCGGAGAGCGCCCAGCGCAGCGTGAAGTGACCGTGCGCGAGCTTGTGAAACACCGCGCCCACGAACATCAGCGCGACCGCGAGCTGCACGAGGCGCAGCGACCACTGATACGCACGCGGCAGGTTCAGCTGCGGCAAGCCGCGCCAGCGGCGGATCAGCGCGTCGAGCGACAGCGCATCGCCGGCGCGGGCGCCGAGCAGCGCGAGCTGCGCGAGGAACACGACGTTGTAGACGTGCGACCAGTGCGCGGAATGCGAGTGCGAGACGGCCGCGAGCGCGACCCCCGCGACGAAGCTCAGCGCGGTCGACGCGCGCGTGACGAGCCCGAGCAGCATCGCGATCGTCGCGACCCACGCGACGATCATCAGCAGCGTGATCAGGAACGCCGGTGGTGGTGACGAGCCGAGCAGCATCCAGATGCCGACCGGCCGATAGAGGCCTTCGGGAGCCACCAGCGTCGGATCGGTCACGAGCCGCACGAGCGACGCGATCACCGAGAGGGCGACCGCGACGCGAACGATCGCGAGCGCATGGCGTCCGCCGTCCGCGAACCAGTAGCGCTGCCAGCGGCCCACGAATCGCACGTTACATCGGCTACCCGCCTCTGGCATGATCGGGGGATGCGGTGGTTACTGCTCGTCGTAGTCACCGCCTGCGGCTTTTCGACGCGCATCACGGCCGGTGACGGCGACGGCGGGCCGGGCGATGGCCCCGACGCAGATCCGGACGCGGCCGACGGCGCGACCCAGGGCGGCTGCCGCGCCGTCGAGATCGAGTCGATGTCCGCGCAGAACTGCGTGCTTCGCAGCGACGGCGAGGTCCGGTGTTGGGGCCGCAACGAGGACGGCGCGATCGGCGTGCCGTCGCCCAACACCTGTATGAGCGGCGACGCGTGCGTGCGCACCCCGACGAAGGTGACGCTGCCCGAGGTGATCGTGCAGCTCGGGCTCGGCGATCGCCACAGCTGCGCGATGTCTGCGACGAAGATGTACTGCTGGGGTTCGAACAGCAATGGCCAGTTCGGCGACAACTCGACGAACAGCGCGACCGCACCGCGCGAGATCGGGCTCCGTGCCGGCGCGACGGCTGTGCGCGGCGGTGACTTTCACACCTGCTCCTTGAACGCGGCGTCGGTCCGGTGCTCCGGGCGCAACCAATTCGGCGAGATCGGTGACATGAGCACGACGCAACGCGACACCCCGACGGCGGCCGGGCTCGCCGGTGTGGTGAGTGCGATCGGCGCCGGCTTTCATCATACGTGCGCGATCGTCGGCGGCGCCGTCTCGTGCTGGGGACAGAACACGTCGGCGCAGGTCGACACCACCGGCAACACCCCGGTCACCTCGCCGCGCACCGTCGGGGTCGCGAGCGCGACCGCGGTCGTCGGCGGCACCGCGCACACGTGCGCGCTGATCTCCGATGGCTCGCTGAGGTGTTGGGGCGCCAACACCAACGGCCAACTCGGCGTCGGCGACACCAGCCCGCACACGGGCCCTCAGACGCTCGGCCTCACCGGTGTGAGCCAGCTCGTCGCAGGGGCGAATCACAGCTGCGCGCTCGCCGGGACCGGCGTGTGGTGCTGGGGCGAGGGCTACACGAACGCACCGGCGCAGATCAACTTCGGCGGTGCCGCCGCGAGCGCGGTCTCCGCGGGCAGTTACCACGACTGCGCGATCATGACCGACGGGACGGTGCGCTGCTGGGGCGTCAACAGCTTCGGCCAGCTCGGCAACAACTCGACGCAGACCTCCGCGACACCAGTGCAGGCGGTCGTTTGCCCGTAGTGTGGTAGACGTACGCCGTGTCGAAGGATCGCGCTGCGCCGTTCTCGCGCAAGCATCGCCGCTACTGGATTCCGATCACCGGCGGCATGCTCTTGATCGGGGCCATCAACATCGCGATCGGATTCTTGTCCTACGAGCCGCCTCCGACCAAGACCGAGAAGATCGAGCTCGTCCTGCCGGACGTCACGCGCGACGCAGGCGTCGACGCCGCGCCGGACGCTACTCCGTCCAAGTGAGATCGAACGGCAGCCGCGCCTGCGGCTTGCTCGGATCGACGAGCACCGAGCCCGGCACGCCGCGCAGCAGGTCCCGCACCACCGGCAGGTCCGTCGGTGCGACGGTCTGGGTCTCCGCGCGTAGGCCGATCAGCTTGCCGAGCGTACCGAGGATGCTCGACGGCAGGTTCGGGAGCTCGTAGAGCTGCACCCGGGTGTCCTTGCTGATGCCCATGCGCTGCTTCGCTTCGTCGATCGCGTCGCCGAGCCCGCCGAACCGATCGACGAGCTTGACGTCCTTCGCCATCGTGCCGCTCCACACGTGACCGCGGCCGATGTTGTCGACCTCGTCCTTCTTCATGCCGCGACCTTCCGCGACCGCGCCGACGAAGCGGCCGTACATGTACTTGAGCTTGTCCATGAGGACGCTGCGCTCCTCGGCGGAGTACGGCCGGTAGAGACTCTCGACGTCGGCGCGCTTGCCGCGCTTGTATGTATCCGTCGTGATCCCGACCTTCGCGAGCAGCCCCGACAAGTCGAACTTGCCGTAGAAGATGCCGATCGATCCGGTGATCGACATCGGCTTCGCGAAGATCACGTCGCAGCCCGCCGCGATGAAGTAGCCGCCCGACGCGGCGAGGTCGGAGAACGAGCACAGGATCGGCTTCACGCCGCGCGTCGCGAACACTTCGCGCGAGACCAGCTCGGAGGCGAGCGCGCTGCCGCCCGGCGAGTCGATGCGCAGGATGATCGCGCCGACGTCGGGGTTCGCGCGGGCCGCGGTGATCGCGTTAACGAGCGTCTCGCCGCCCGCGAGGCTCTGCCCGATCAGCGGGATCGATCGCGACTCGCCGTCGGTGATATCGCCGTCGACATAGATGATCGCGATGCCGGGCCGCTTCCAGCGCTCGGGCCGCTCGGTCGCGCGGCCGCCGACGGGGATCACCTTGCCGATGTCGGCCATCACGAGCTCGCTGATCTTGTCGGGCGCGGCGACGGCGTCGACGAGCTTCGTGTTCGCGGCGAGGTCACCGGCGGAGTACGGCCCGCCGTCGACGAGCGCGCGCAGCTCGTCCTTCGTCAGCTTGCGCGAGTCGGCGACCTGCGAGAGGAACTGATCCCACAGCGAATCGAACAGCTCGTTGTTCATCTTCGCCGCGGTCGGCGACGGCCCGGTCTCGGTGAACTGTTCCGGTGCGCTCTTGTATTCGGCGATCTTCTCGAACTGCGGCGCGACGCCGATGTGCTCGAACGCGCCCTTGAAGAAGATCGTCGTCCCCGCCATGCCGACCAGCCGCACACCGCCGGCGGGATCGACGTAGATCTTGTGCGCCGCCGACGCGACGAAGTAGTCGCGCCCCGTGCCCGACACCATGTACGCGTAGACCTTCTTACCCGCCGCTCTCACCGCGAGCAGCTCGTCGCGTAGCTCCTGCAACGTGCCCCAGCCGCCGCCGAGCCCGTCGAACGTCACCACGAGCGCCTTCACCTTGTCGTCACGTGCGATGCCGCGCAGCCGCGCGACGTACGTGGTGAGCTGGCGCAGCCCGACGTTGCCCGACAGCTCGAGGCGCTCGATGTGATCCTCTCGGCCGAGGACCGAGCGGGTCGCGACCTGCGACGAGCGCAGCACGAGCTGACCGCCGAGTAGGTGATTCGCCGCCGTGTCGTCGCGCATGCCCGAGGCGAGCGTGGTCACGCCGAACTTGCCGAACGACACCTCGAGGCCGATCGTGCCGCGCAGCTCGCGGCCGTTGTCCTCGATGCGACCGACCGCCGTGTCGACGAGCGCGTAGGTCTCGCGCGTCTCGAACGCGGCGTGCACGTTGATGCCGCTCGCGATCCGCGCACTCACGCGTGCCCAGCCGTCGACGTCGAGCCGGGTCTCGCCGAGCCTGCCACCGACGGCGACCTCGAGCGCGTCGACGGCAAACGGCCGCACGAGCAGCTCGGCTTCGTAGCGCCGCTGGACCGGCGTGTCACCGATCGGCTTCGTGGCGATGTCGCGCACCGTCGCGCCGTACGCGAGGTAACTCCCCCAGCGTCCCGACAGCCCGGCGTCGAACGTGCTGCGCGCCGACAGCGGGCCTTCCGCGTGAAAGCGATGCCACGACGCACCGACGCCGACGTTCGAGCCCATCGCCGTGGCGAGGCCGAGCGTGAACCGAAACGGCTCGCCCGGATCCGGTTCGAGGTGCGAGCGCGATGGCCGCAACCACTCGAAGCCCAAGCCGAGGCCGAAGCGCGGCAGGATCCCGCCGCCGCCCGAATACGCCATGAACGCGCCGACGCCCTGCCCCGCACTCGTCGCGACGTCGGGATCCTCGATGCCGAGCACGAGCGCGAACTCCGACCCGCGCACGAGCGGCAACCCGCCCGGATTGGTCGCGACCACGCGCCCGTCGAACTCGCCGGCGAGCGGCGCGGTCGGCATCGCCACGCCGTCGGTCGGCTCCTCCGCATAGCTGCGATCCGCGCCTTGTGCGTGCGCGACGCCGGCGCTGAGGCAAATCGCGAGGACGACAGCGTTCCGCATCGCTCGCGACGGTACCAGGTTTTCGATGATACTAAGGCCAGCGTGCCGACCGCCCCCACCCTGCTGGAGAAGCACCCGCTGTTGGTTCACCTCGAACCCGAACAGCTCGCGGGGCTCGCACGCACCGGCGAGATCGAGAGCTATAACCCGGGCGAGTCGATCGTCGTCGAAGGCAGCCTCGGTGACGCGCTGTTCTTGATCCTGAGCGGTCAGGTCGCGGTGCACAAAGGCGCCCAGACGTTCGCGACGCTCGCCGGCGGCGAGTTCTTCGGCGAGATGTCGCTCGTCGAGCCCGCCCCGCGCTCCGCGAGCGTCACGGCGATGAGTGCGACGTTCCTGTTCCGCCTCCCGCACGATGCGCTTCGCCAGCTGATCAGCGAGGACTCCGCCGCAGCATCCGTGCTGCTCGTGCAGGTCGTGAAGACGCTCTCCGAGCGCCTACGCCGCGCGAACCAGATGCTGTCGTCCGTCGACCTGCTCGCCGATTGGCTCGCGGGCTCGATGGTTTAGTTCGCGATGCCGTCGGCTTCGGGGAGCTTCAGCGCCTTGTTGCACGCCGCGATCTTCTTCGTCGCCGTCGCCTTGAGATCGCCGGTCACCTTGCCGCGCAAGCTGATGTAGAGCTTCTTCGCCCGCGGATAGTCGCCCTGGCGGAACACCGCGTCGGCGAACAGGAACATCGCCTCGGTCTTGTTCGAGACGTTCGCCTCGATCGCCTGCTTCGCGAGCTGCTCGGCCGCATGGTTGTCCTGGGACTGGAACGCGGCCCACGCCTGCATGTAGAGCGCTTGGCCCGCGTAGCCTTTGATCTTGCCGAGCTTCATGTACACGCCGCGCGCTTGCTCGTACTCGCCCTCCTTCTCGAGTGACTTGCCGAGCTTGATGAGCGCTTTCGGATCTTTTTCCTGCGCGGCCGTCGCGACTTGCTTCGGCGGTGCGGTCTTCGGCGGCAGCTTCTTCGGATTCTTGGGATCCGGCTTCTGGACGGTCTTGTCGTCTCCCGCAGGGGGCTTCGCGCTGCCGCTGCCCGTCTCGACCGGCGGCGAGACGGCGGCGCTTCCGCCACTGCCGTTGCTGCCATTCGTCGCGGGCTGCGTGTTACTGCCCGGCGTCGTCGGCGGCGGTTGGGGCGGCTGGACCGCGTCGCTCGCCGTGTTCGCGGGCTGCACCGTTTCGGCTCGCTGGCCGCGCTCGCCCATCGCGACGTAGATGATCGCACCGATGCCGCCGAACAGGAGCGCTCCGAGCAGGAGCCAACCGAACGCACCCGCGGCGCTGCGCTTGATGATGATCGGCTGCGACTGCGCCGCCAGATCGTTCAGCGACGGTTGGCGCGCGTTCGCGACCGCGACCGGTCCGCTCGCCGACGCCGCGCGCGGCTCGCTGGTCGACCGGAACTGACCGCTCGACGTCGGACCGGAGAGCATGCTCGGGAGCTCGGTGCTGCCGCTGTGCGTGGTGGCGCGCCCGATCGGCGAGCTC
>Ga0316626_10000957_pt1 | contig 12301 bp, 12 predicted proteins | sample OWC_Aug_T1_C1_D5_FD_207656 | JGI IMG/M metagenome (GOLD analysis project Ga0316626, IMG submission 207656) | Wetland soil microbial communities from Old Woman Creek delta, Ohio, United States - OWC_Aug_T1_C1_D5_A | ecosystem: Environmental > Terrestrial > Soil > Wetlands | place: USA: Ohio...
CGGTGGTCGCCGTATCATCTGCTGATGACGACACGATTGTGATTGACGACGAGCCTACAGATCTTGCTGAACTGATCGAGGCAGCGCGCGCCGCGCTCGGGGCTGCCGACGCCCACCTGCGCAGGCGAAGGCGCAGGGTTTACACGAAGCAGCTTGCTCGCCACCGCGCCGAGTGAAAGCATCAACCATACAGCTTGGCAGACAGGTCAGACAGTCCCAGCCTATTGAGAGTCTCCTTTGACGGGCGGCCGTCCGCGCCAAGACCCCTCAGCGGATAGAATTCCTTCAACATGAGACCCAGGTTGGGGACCGAGCCAGCAGCCCCGCCCTCGGTGTGTGCCGTCAGGATCTGCCGCGGTAGCCGGTCGTCCGCAGCGGTGATGCCCATGAGGTTGCTAAGACCCCTCTTGGTGTGCCATATCCGCTCGCCGCACTCCTCCAGCTCCTTGAATGTATAATCAAAACCACTCGCCGAGCTCAGCAGCTCCGCCACGTCCTCTCCATCGACCGCCATTATGAGCATGTAGCAGAGCATACCAGCGCCGACTATCTGTCCCAGGTCTTGTGCGTGCTTCACCACCTCGCCGGCACCTTCGTTCTTCTTGACATCGATACCCGCAGCCAGCCCGATGTCCCGCCAGTCAAGGATGCCCGTACCGACGCTGTAAGAAACATCGTTGGTGTGGCACGCTCCGCGCACGCCTGTCGCATACGATAGCCCCAGAAGGTAATTCGCCCTGGGGTCGTGCATGGGGACCTCCATCCCCTTGACCTCGACAGCATAATTTGCCGCGTTGCCCCCGATCTTCTGCGCAGCCCGCTTTGACCCCTCGGCCAGCACGTCTCCCAGGCCTTCACGCCGTGCAATCTTCCCTATCATCTTCAGAACGGCAGCATCGTCGCCCCACTTCAGTTCGATGCCGCCGGTATCCCTTGAGGTGATGATCCCTTGTTCCCAGCAGTCCATGGCCATGGCTATAGTGGCGCCGGTGGAGATGACGTCCAAGCCGAAGTCATTGCATGCCTCGTTCATCTTGATGACCGCTGCCATGTCGCCGATCATGAGCAGGCTGCCCAGACTGGCGACTCCCTCATATTCTGGCCCCGGCCCTTCCATGCCCTTGTAGGGCCCCTTGGTGACGTGCACCACCCGTTTGCACCCGACCATGCAGCCATGACAGGAGTCCTTGGCGATCAGGAAATCCGGTCCGCTGAGCACGCTTCCCTCGATCTTGGACGAGACAGCACTGTTGTCACCGACTGTCCAGTTCTTGGCTGGCAGGTCCCCGGTAATGGCGCTTATCCCAAGGGCCGCGTTCGTGCCTTCAGCACCCAGAACCTGGAGAGCTATATGCCTCCTGGCCTTGTCAAGTATAATTTTGCGCCTCGCACCGTACCTGTCCCGGTCAGAGAGGGCCATCTTGCCACCGCCCTTCACAAATATGGCCTTCAGCTTCTTGGAGCCCATCACGGCTCCAACACCGCAGCGGGCTGCAAAGTTCTTTCTCTCATTGGCAATGCCCGCAAACCTGACCAGGTTCTCCCCGGCCACCCCTATCGACAGAAGAGTCCCCTTCTTCTTGTCTCCGTGGCGTTCGATGAGCAGGTCGGTGACCTCGTACGTGTTCTTTCCCCACAGGTCCGAGGCATCCTTGATCTCCACCCTGTCATCCTCGATGACCATGTAGACGGGCTTTTCGGACGCACCCTCGATGATCACTCCGTCCCAGCCGGCCGACCTCAGCTCGAAGGCGAAGCTGCCACCGCATGAGCTTTCCCCGAACATGTCGGTCAGCGGCGACTTTGTACACACCGAGAAGCGAGCCCCACCGGGGATATTCGTGCCACTCACGGGCCCGGCGATGATGAACAGGGTGTTTTCCGGGGAGAGGGGATCGACATCAGGGGAAACACGGTCAAGCATGAGCTTGGCAGCGAGACCACTTCCCCCGATGAACTTACGGAGTACTCCCGCATCTACAGCCGATGTCCTCGTCGTTCCATCTCTCAGGTTGACCTCGAGCATCTCACCCCTGAATCCCGCCATCTCGTCTCCTTTCCTCCGACCGATGTCTCAATGATCTGTGTGAATGGAAATTATATCATTGCCAATACTGCTCGCACCCTCAGCACGCCACGACGGTGCAGCTCGAGAGGCGGGCGATCTCTCGGCGGACCGGGGCCTCGATAGCGACGCCTTCGGTGGGTAGGCGAATCCACGCGGGCGCTCTGTACCAGGACTGCCGGTTCTTCGCCACATGGCCACGCCGGGAGGCACTCCAAGCACCCATCGTGGATCGGTTCCGTGAGCGGACCTCCGATATCCAGACGTTCAGCCGGCACTGGCTGTTCTTAGGTTCCAGTCCCGGCCTTGTCCTCGAGCAGGTTGACCGCCGCCTCGCTCGGCGTTAGAAGCGACCCTGGGTATTGCCGGTGCCGCATGGGGGCGGGGATTTGGAGCGTCCACGGCCCCCTTGCCCCCTCTGGGCTCCGACGTCGAAAGGGACGGCCTTCTAGCCTACACAGGAAGGGAGGACATATGGGCCGACAGCGTTGGATTCTGGCACTCGGGCTCGCAGCTGCCATAACGGCCTGCGGGGGAGACAGCTTCGATTGGGAGCAGTCCGAGAACTTCACGCTCCAGAAGACGGCCGAAGAGCAGCCCGACGGTTCAGTCAAAATGACCTTCGTCGGGCTGGTAAAAGCCGGCCCGCAGGCGTTCTTCAAGGCACTCAGTGACGTCGAGCATCACGATCAGTTCATTGACGACGTCATGGAGGTGAAGCTCGTCTCCGCAACGGGCAACAAGAAGGTCGTGGACATCCGGAACCGCATCCTAGGCCGGCCGAACGAAGCCCGCATCGAGTGGACGATCGACGAGGCGGCCAGGCGTGTGGCTTTCAAGACAGTGCAGGCCAATTTCACAGACAACTCAGCCGAGTACCAAGTCGAGGGCTCACCCGATGGGACGCGCTCGCGTATCACCACCGTCTACTATCTCCGCGATAAAGGGGGGCATCCATTTCCTCTCCACTCCCTCAAGGCAGGGATCGAGGAAAGCTACATGAAGGCCGTGCACGGCGTGAAGCGCCGTGCTCTCGGCATGCCACCGGGCGCCGCACCCTAGGGCGACTGTCTCACAACCTCAGCCAGATCCAGCAGCCGCGAGCTGATCTTCAGGCCGGCCCGTTCCGCCGCCGTCACGTTGATCCGAAACCTGACCTTTCTCTGCCGCATGACGAACTGGACGACTCCCCCGCTCTCGCAGAAGCGGTCCGTCTCGCCGAGTGTGAGGATGGGTCGATGGGCGAGCGATGGCAACAGACGCACGAACTCTGCGGCCTTGGCCGAACTGACGAACAACACGTGGCACTCGGCAAGCCCATCCGAGCTGTCGAGTCGCCTGATGACGAACGGCCGCTCACCCGCCACCTTGCCCGCGACGATCTCATCGAGTGCAGCACCGAAGGGATCGGGGCCGAACACCCCAACGACGACGGGGGCGCCGTCATCACGGAAAGCGCCCCGAGGCCACTCGACGAATTTCGTGAAGTTGTACAGGAAGGCGGCCTTGACCTCGTGCTCTTCGGCGGCCTGGCCCTGCACTTGGACGGGCGCTGCAAAAGCCGAGACGAAGGCGGCCAGCACAACGACTGCGACCATCATGAGTCTGCGGCGGTAGGCTTCCCCCACCACGTGAAACCTCGTGCGCCCCCCTCGGGAGGAGTGAAAAACGAAGAGAGGAGTCGGTCGTTGCATCGTCTAGAAGCCGTTTCAAGACCTCTTCAAGGTCACCATCTCATTGCGTCTATGTGGGGTTTTCAAACAAGTTCCACGCCGTCTCGGTGAATCCAAGGCTCAGTAGCGCCACGTGACCCTTCCGTACACGCTGCGCGGCACGTTGCTGCTCACGCTGAAGAGGCCGCTCCCGAACTCCTGGTGGCGGCGTTCTGTCAGGTTCTGTCCGGCCACGCTAAGCTCGACGCTTTCGATGGGCCTCCAGCCAAGGCGCAGGTCCAGTCGCGTGTACTCCCCCGCTTGCTGATGGGAGACCTCGCCGACGTAGAAGAGATGGGTGTCGAACTCCAGATGCCACGGCAGGTTCAGGCGAGAGCGGAAATGCACCTGGTTGGTGGGCGTGTCATGCTCCTGACCTTTGTCCACCACGTCGGCATTGGCCGGGTCGGCGTCAACATCGAGTTTCATCAGCGTGTACCAGCTGGAGACCGCCCAGTGGTCGGTGACGTTCCAGTTCCCACCCAACTCTACCCCGTAGCCAATCGCTTCGGTGTCGTTGCCGAACGGCGTCCGCACGGTTCCAGGCGGAAACGGCGGGGTCGGCAACGGTACAGGATCCAACTTGGCGCTGCGCAGCTCGTCGTAGTCGTGGTAGTAGGCGGTCAGATCCATCGAGAATCTCTCCGAGAGCAGAGCGCGGTAGCCTATCTCGTAGGCGAGCAGCTTCTCCGAATCGAAATTTCTCTGCCCCTCGGCGTAGATGATTACAGGAGGATCGGCGTTGATACCGAAGAAGCTGATGTCGTCATCCGTCCGCGAGGGCGTCCTCACGGCGCGGGAGACTGCAGCCCAGATACTGTGCCGGGGAGCGAGCTTGTAAAGGGCACGCGCGGTTGGTTGAACCTCCAATCCCGTGTAGTCGTTGTGCTCGAACTTGGAGCCCACGGTCAGCTGGAGCCTGTCGTCGAAGAGTCTTATCTGGTCCTGAACGAAGGCGCTCAGGAGGTTGTCGGTACGTTTCCAAGGAGTGAAGGTCACTATGCCGCCACTGGTGCGATCATTGAGCAAGCGGTAGCCCGCTCCCCAGATCACGTCGTGTAACGAGGCAAATCTGAAGCGGTGCTCGAGCTCGATGTCGTACGTGTCACGGTCTTCCCCGAGGATCGACCCGGATACGCGCTCCGTCCGGTCATAGTAGGTCTGAACACTCAGGTCCGACGTCCCTGAGAAGACGTGCCGCCAGCGACCCAGGACGTTTGCGCCGCCAAGATCCTCTTCGTTAGTTACCATGTTGAGCAAGGACATACCGACCCCGCCATCGTAGAAGTCACCCTGAAGCGTGAATGCATCGCTGGGGGACTGATCCCAGTCCATCCGGAAGCCGCCACGAGTCATATCCCATTCGTCGCTGGCCTCCTTTCCCGCATCTGTCTCGAGATTGTTGTGGTCCAGGTACTTCACATAGCCACGGACATGAGCATTTTCTCCGAGCTCGCCGCCATACCGAAGGGTTCCGAAGCCACGCTCGAGGGTCCCAGCCCCACCCGAGGCCAGCCATCCCTGGGTGTCCCTTGCCTTCTTCGTGATGATGTTGATCACGCCATTGACCGCGTTCGCACCCCACAGGGTCCCGCCCGGTCCCCGCACCACCTCGATCCGCTCGATGTCCTCGAGTACCAGGTCCTGCACGTCCCAGTAGACTCCCGAGTAAAGGTGTGTGTAGACGCTCCGACCGTCCACCAAGACCAGCAGCTTGTTGGCGAATTGCATGTTGAAGCCGCGGCTGGTGATCGCCCATCGGCTGCCGTCGATGCGGGCAACGTGAAGACCCGGGGCCAGGCGGAGGGCTTCCGCTACCGAGGTCGCGCCGGAGCGTCGGATGTCCTCATTCGTGATCACGTAGACCGCCGCCGCCGCTTCGGCGAGCGGCTGCGCCCGCTTGGATACGGAGGTGACCTCTATCTCCATGAGGTCTTCGATGCTGAGGGTGGAGAGGTCTGCTGCGCCGCCCCGTGCTAACGGTGCGAGCAGGATCAGCGATAGCACGACGATGGCCAACAGCCACGAGTGTGGCCGCCGGCCGGCCTGGCAGGATCTGAGAGTCGAGATCATTTGTACTCTACCTTAGTTTGTCTTGGGCCGAGACGGCCGAGTTCGCGAAGAACGCAGACGGACTCCTCAAGCCGCCCACGACTTCAGGTTGAGAATCGGCACTTTCCGAGGGATGCTTTAGGCTTGTAGCGGCCCCTCGTGTCGAGGCTCGGCGAACCGCCGGGGATGAGCTCCCCCTCGCCGGCCTCATAGTATAGAAGATACGGCGCAGGCCTTCGCGGGCGGGTGGTCAAGTTCTTGACACGCCTACGCGGTCTGGCGGTTTACTCACCCGCTATGCAATTTACGGCGAGGACATCCAGCCTCTGAGACCTCGTCGCGCTCCAATCGAGCCGCTAGAGCTTCGAGGCGCCCGCCTGAGACAGAAGCGCGTTCTCTCCATCGGCAACCGGTTCCCCCTCGATCACCAACCGGGTTCGGTCTGGCGTCTAGGATCGAGAAGACGGTCCAATTCGTCTGCCGGCAGTACTCTCTCTTCACCTGCAATCTCTCGCACCGTCTTACCCTCGGCGCTAGCTCGCTTGGCGATCTTTGAAGCGCGCTCGTAGCCCACGTGTGGCGCCAGTGCGGTTGCCAGTGACAGCGACTGTCCGACAAACGAGGCGATGCGATCCCGGTCCGGCTCAAGGCCGCGAAGCAACCTCTCGTTGAAGATCGTGCCGCTGGCTGTGAGCACATGGATCTGCTCCAGCAGGTTGCGCGCAATCAGGGGCTGCATCGCGTTCAGCTGGAAGTGCCCAAGCATGCCGCCCACCGTGATGGCAGCATCGTTTCCGACCACCTGTGCCGCGGCCTGTATCATTGATTCGGCAATCACTGGATTGACCTTCCCAGGCATTATGCTCGAGCCGGGCTGAACCGCCGGGAGTTTCAGCTCACCGAGACCCAGGCGGGGACCCGAGGCAAGCCAGCGAATGTGGTCTGCAATCTTGATCAGGCTCACCGCAATCGACTTGAGCGCGCCACTGGTGCGCACTGCGGCGTCCCGCGCCGATTGAGCCTCGAAGTGGTTGCGAGCTTCCACGAATCTGATGCCGCTCATCTGAGAGAGCTTCTCGGCGACCCTTCTCCCGAATTCGGGGTGTGTGTTGATCCCCGTTCCGACCGCCGTACCACCGATCGCCAGCTCTCTCAGGCAGTCACTGACCGAAGCCAGCTCCTGCACCCCGTGTTCAACCTGCGAGGCAAACCCTGAGAATTCCTGCCCCAGGCGAATCGGGGTAGCGTCTTGAAGGTGAGTGCGGCCGATCTTTACTATGTCATCGAAACGCTCACTCTTCTCGCTGAGCTCCCGGTGAAGGCGCCCTAGTGCGGGCAGCAGCCCGAGCTCTATCCCGCTCAGCGCAGCCAGGTGGATGGCAGTCGGGAATACATCGTTGCTCGACTGTCCCATGTTGACGTGGTCGTTGGGATGGACGGGCGACTTGCTTCCCACGGTGCCCCCCAGAATCTGGATCGCACGGTTGGCTATCACCTCGTTGGCGTTCATGTTGCTGCTCGTCCCGGAGCCGGTCTGAAAGACGTCGACCGGGAAATGCGCGTCCAGGCTTCCCCGCGCTACCTCCTCTGCCGCTGCGGCGATGGCATCGCCGAGCCTCGAATCGAGCCTTCCGATCTCCTTGTTGACCAGCGCTGCGGCCTGCTTTATCAGCCCGAGCGCCCGAATCATTTCCCGGCCGATGCCGGTTCCGGATATCGGGAAGTTCGCCAAGGCTCGCGCCGTCTCCGCCCCGTATAGAGCCTCGACCGGCACTGCCAGCTCTCCCATTGTGTCCCGTTCGATCCGCACCTTCATAACGACTTCCTCTCTTTTCTGCCCTCGGATGCCTGTTTCTCGGCAATTGTGCTCACCACGACATCAATCCGCAACTCGGCAAACGAGGCTTGATCACGGACAGCGCAGCACATACCGGTCACCCTCTCCACACAGTCGCCGCTCGCCCGCCCGCTGTATCACGGTAGCTGCCAGCTCTCTTGCCCGCTTGCGGGTCGTGATGGAATTCTCACCACAGGCAGTAATAGTAACGAACCGCCAGATCTCGCCCCGGCTTTTCCCTCGACACGCGAGCTGCTCCTCGATTATACTTCCATCCGAAAGCGAGTCCTCATCCGTGGGTCAAATGACGATTTCATCGCAAAGGCAATCGTTCCTCCGCCGCAAGGTTGGCGATGCAGGAATTCTGCGCCAAAGCGCTCACGTTTGAGGTGCCTGCCGAATGCCGCGCAGCATAACGTCGCGACGGATTGAGCGCAGCCGGGACATGTGGGAGGACTATGAGCGTGGAGATTGGGCTCTTGACCGAGGCTCAGACGAATGGTGCCACCGTACGCCAATCTCGCCGCGCTCGACGCGTGTGGCTGCTCGTGCTGGCGCTACTGATCCCCGGCCATGCTCTTGCGCATGAAGCCCAGGGAGCGCTCGGCGGGTTCGTGAGCGGCTTCACGCATCCGATCTTTGGGTACGACCATCTGTTCGCAATGCTCGCCGTGGGTATCTGGGGCGCCCAGATGGGTGGTGGATCGATCTGGACGCTCCCCGTGGTGTTCCCGCTGATCATGGCCGTCGGCGGGTTCCTTGGTGCGGCCGGGGTTTCTCTTCCCAACGTTGAGATCATGGTCGCCCTGTCTGTCGTCGGGCTTGGGCTTGCCATAGCGCTGGAACTGAAACCCGCTCTGCTGATAGCGACGCTCGCGGTCGGCGCTTTTGCCGTGTTTCACGGCCACGCACACGGAACGGAGTTGCCGGCCGCGGCCGACCCCATTACCTACGCTGTTGGGTTTGTGTCGGCCACCGGCCTGATCCATCTGGTCGGCATCGGGTTTGGCCTGCTGGTCGGATCGGCCCTCAATGGCTGGGTAGCCCGAGGCGCGGGCGTCCTGATCGTGCTCGGCGGTGTTTACTTCCTCATCACATAAAGCGCTCCGGCTCACACGCAGGGTAGCGTCCGCACTGTGCCTTCTCTTGTGCTCAGTGCTTCTACCCTCTGCGGAGGCGCACGCACATTCGGTGATACCCGGCACTGGCGACTTTTGGAACGGGGTCTTCCATCCTTTTTTGGCGATCGAACAGGGGCTGGCCTTGACAGCGCTGGGGTTCGCCCTTGCTCGCGCCGGCTCCAGCGTCACGGGCCGCACGCTTCTGGTAACCCTCACAGCGATTGCGGGCGGCCTTGCACTGTCCGCTCTGCTTGCTCCACCAACAGTCCAGTTACTTCGGCCTGCACCGCTCATATTGGGTGGCCTGGTACTCATCGATCCGGCTAGGATCTTCTCGCGCCAGCCTCTCCCCTTCTTGGTTAGTCTCGCCATCCTGCTGGGTCTCTCGATGGGCCTCGACATACCCTCCAGCACGAGCCGGGTTCTGTTTGCCGCAGGATTGGAACTCGGCAGTATCGTGATCCTCGCCTATGCGATCGAGGCTTGGACCCGGCTATATCGGCCTTGGTTTCAGATTGCGGTTCGTATCGTCGGGAGTTGGCTCGTTGCCATCGGGGTCATCTTTGTTGGGGCTGCACTGCGATAGAACCCCTGATCGAGGTCTGCTCAGCCCCCCCACCTGGATGAGCAAAGAAGGTTGAATGCGCGCCTGTGCTTGCGCGCCTCGGGAGGATGGGGGATGCTCCAGCTGTGGACTTGTTCGTCACGATGAACAGGAGAAAAACTTTGAAGGGGAGGATGCTCATGCGAAAGGAGAGTGGAAGGCGCTTGCGCCTCACCGTGGGGGCTGCGTTTCCGGCGATGCTGATGCTCTTGGCCATGGGCAGTCAGGTCAAGGCCCACTGCGAAATACCTTGTGGAATCTATGACGATAAGGTGAGAATCGTCATGATGGAAGAGGATATTGGCACCATCGAGAAATCGATGAAGCAAATCGTTGCCCTCTCCAGCGAGAGGCCGGCAAACTACAACCAGTTGGTTCGCTGGATCATGAACAAAGACAATCACGCGGAGAAGATCCAGGAGACGGTCTCACAGTACTTCATGACCCAGAGGATAAGACCGGTGGTCGACCGGAATAGCAGTGAGGGCCAGAAATACGTGCGGGAGCTGGCCTTGCTCCACGAGCTTCTCGTCTACTCCATGCAGGCCAAACAGACCACTGATATGAATCATGTCCAGACGATGCGCCGCCTCGTGCGCGAGTTTGCCGACTCCTACTTGAGCGAGGCCGATCGAAAGCACATCGAAGACCACCACGGTCTCTGAGGGCGTCCCCGTAGCGGCCGGCTAGATGACCCATCAAGGGCGAGATCTCAGCTCAGAAGGAACGGCGTCATCTTCTCAGCGATCTGGCTGTGGTGCGTGATGGGCTTGGCGATGTACGCGTCGCAGCCGGCTGCCAGTGCGCGTTCCTCGTCATAGGCCATTGCCTGCGCGGTGACGGCGATGATCGTTACGTGCCGGTCGATCTCGCTCGCGCGAATCTGCCTCGTGGCCTCCCAGCCATCCAGGACCGGCATCTTGAGGTCCATCAGGATGCAATCCGGGGGGTCGGCCAGGGTCATCTCGAGGGCCTCGCGGCCATTGGTGGCTTCCCGGATCTCGAAGTCGCCGATCTTGCGCAGGCGCCACGTTAATACCTGACGGTTGTCGAGGTCGTCTTCAACGATCAGGATTCTCGCTTTCATCGCAGACCCTCCAACATAGTAAACGGGGTGGACCTTACCACGCGGCTCTTGCTGCGTGGCGCGATCATGCACGGACCGAGCGCAGTGCAAGGGACGTTCCCAAGCACGAACTCCCGCAAAGATGGGGGCTTCTGCACCCAGGATGCTGGCGGTCGGGTTGCCCCTGTGCCGGGAGCGTCACAGCGGATGTGTCAGAACACGCCATATGGCACGGGATGGGGCGGGAGCTGTATCAGGACGAGGTCATTGGAAAGGGCAGCCGGTCTTCACGGGCAGCAACGACACCTTGCCGAGGATGGTTGCGGCCGCGCGCAGGTGCCCCTTTGTGCTTTCCTTAAGGCGCTGTGGCAGCTCGGCAACAAAGCAGCTGAGGTGTTCCTGAAGGAACGATCCGATTGCCTCGCGTGTCGTGCGTGCTTCCTCGGCATCCTCTCGCGCCAAGGCGTAAGCTTCTTTGAGCGCGAGATAGCCGACGAAGCCCGTTTCGACTGCCACGTGATCGGCAGGGTCTTCCGTGCGAGGGCGGTAGGCAAAGGCCTGGTAGTACCCGTTGATCTCGGAGAGGACCTTGCCGGGATCCGCCATGGGACGGTAGGCCACCTCGCGCGGGGAGACCGCGCCGCCGGGACCGAGGACAAACAGGTAGCTTCCCTCGTCCGCGCACTCCGCCTCGCGGGCCGCGACCCTGAGCTCCGGGTCCGTCACCTCCCCGGCGAGCGTCCGCAGCCCATCGAGCCAGCCGGGCCGCGGGCGCTCGAAGAGCATACCGAGCAGACGCCAGTTGGCGGCCGCTTTAATCGCCTCCAAGACGCATGAAGGAACATCCTTCCTGACTGCGCTTGGAGTCGAAGAAAAGAGGGGGCCCTCACCTTCTTCGTTGACCATCACCCTCTCCTTCCAGGTGCAGCGGGATCCAGCCGGAGCGCATCTTGCGCGCGCCAACCTCCTCGCGCTCGCCGTCCCAGACAGCAAAGGCGACCTGTGAGCGCTTTCCCGGGCCGAGTCCGGCTGGCAGCGGCCTGCTGATGACCACCTCCCATGCTTCTCCCCTGTGGTGGCCCCTGCCTTCCGAGAGCTGCTCGGGCATCGGGAAGAGGCTCCCGGGACCCTCGGCCACGAGATCCTGTACGGGCCGCTCACGCCGACCCTCCATGGCGTTGCCCAGAGAGCGTGCCGGAGCGTACTCAGCCGCAAGGGCTTGCTGCGTTTTCGACCCTGGCTCGAGGGGCGGTGCCTCGAAGGGATAGTGGTCGACGGACGCGCCAGGGTAGAGCGACGCGATCTCGTCCCTGCGCCCGTCCACCGAGGCTTGCCAGGAAGCGCGCCAGTATGTGATCTCTACGGTCCGGCCCTCCTCCCCCATCTGCGGGGCAGGTACGTCGGACTCGCTGCCCCGGGGAAGTTGGACGGCGCAGGCGTCCGTGAAGCGAGAGGCTCCCGGTAGATCGTTCCTCGTCGTGTCCTGCCACGCGAGCCTGAACGCGATGCGCTCGCCGTCGGTCACCGCTCGAACTTGTACGATCGGCGTCGAGATCTCGAGCAGGCGTGGCTCGACCATATCCTGCAGCAGCAGCTCCGCGGTGTGGAACGGCACCTCCTGCCAGCCGGCGTCCGTGGGATCGGTGGGTACTCGATCGTGCACGACGGCCAAGACCTCGGAGGTGGAGGTCGGCGGTGGACCGGCGCAGGAGAGCAGGAGCACGACCGGCAGTACGGCCATCACTACGATCCGGCTAGTTGTCATCGCACCAACCTCCAGCCTCCTGGTAACTGGTAAACGGAAGGGAAACTGTTCTTGACATCGTTGTCTCACTGGCGCGCCT
>Ga0316626_10000960_pt1 | contig 12295 bp, 7 predicted proteins | sample OWC_Aug_T1_C1_D5_FD_207656 | JGI IMG/M metagenome (GOLD analysis project Ga0316626, IMG submission 207656) | Wetland soil microbial communities from Old Woman Creek delta, Ohio, United States - OWC_Aug_T1_C1_D5_A | ecosystem: Environmental > Terrestrial > Soil > Wetlands | place: USA: Ohio...
CCGGTACACGCGGCTGTCGCCGACGTGGACGGCGAAGGCGAGCGACCCGCGGATGAGCAGGGCCGACATCGTCGTCGACATGCCCTTCTTCTCGGGGTCGAGCTCGGCCATGCCGAACACCATGTAACAGGCGCTCTTCACCCCGCTCTCGAGCAACCGCCGGATTTCCCACACGCACTCGCCGTCACCGGCCTGGATTCGCTCGGTGAGCGCGTCGAGGTCGCGATTTGCGCCGGAGACCCACATGTGCAGCTGCTCGACAGCCTCTCGGCTGGCAATTTCCCCTTTGTTGTGGCCGCCAACGCCGTCGGCGACGACGTAGAAACCGGTCGAGTCATCAGCGAAAAACGAGTCTTCGTTGATCTGACGCTTTCGCCCGACGTCAGTCCGCGCCACAGATGTCAGCTTCACCCGAGCCCCATCCTATCATGGCGACAAAGATATCCGCTTGCTACGATCGCCCCGTGGCTGTCGACCGGGGCATCGATGAATCGCTGGCGGGCGTGATTCGCGAACGATCCAGCGAGATCTTGGCGAATTGGATCGTTCGCTTCGAACGGTCGCCGCTCCGGTTTCGCCGCGCGACGAAGGCCGCGACCCACACCGCCCAGGTCGCGAACCTCGTGGAAGCGCTCGGCGTCGCGGCTTCGAGCGAGCTGTTGCCGGGCTCGCACGCGACCCGCGAGCTCGAGCGCAGCGCCGCGTTCCTCGGAGCGCAGTTCTCGAGCGAAGGCGCGACCGGCTACGACATCGCCGCGCTCCTCCTCGAGCTCCGCGACGTCGTCGCCCAGCTCGCGACACCCGACGAGTCCGCCCACCTGACGCGGTTGTTCGAGTGGCTGACGGTCGTCGCACTCGACGGGTTCGCGTCGTCAGGCCTGCAATCGTTGCGCGAGAAAGTTTCCGAGCAGCTCGAGGTCGGCACGCCCGTCATCGAGCTGTTGCCGAAGGTCCCGGCCGTGCTGCTCGTCGGTGCGCCGAGCTCGTCCGTCATCGACGGGCTGCTCTCGCGTGCGTGGATGCTGGCCGTCGGCAGCGGTGCGCCGTGTCTGATCATCGATTGCGGCGGGCTCGTCGAGGCCGGCGAACGGAACTTCGACGCGGGATACAAGAGTTTTCTAGAGCAGGCGGAAGGCAGCGCGATCCAGGTGCTGCTCGCGACGGCGCGCCGGCCGCTGCGCGAGCGGGCCGCGGCGCTGGCGTTGGAGCGTTCCATCGCGTTTCAGCACTTCGATCGGATCGATAGCGCCGTCGCACACTCGCTCGAGCGCGCCGGTCACTTATTGATGCGCCGAAGCTGAGTCGAGCCGCGGTTTTCGGTGTGATACGCTCGTGTACGAGTGGGCGAATTCCCCGTCGGCTTCGGCCGGTATCACCTCGTCGAGCGGCTCGCCCTGGGTGGCATGGCGGAGCTCTTCGTCGCGACCTCGCCCGGCGAACACGGCTTTCAGAAGAAGGTCGTGATCAAGCGCCTGCTTCCGCAGCTCGTCAGCGATCCGACCTACAACGCGATGTTCATCGACGAGGCGAAGCTCACCGCGCGGCTCGTCCACCCGAAGATCGCGCAGACGTTCGAGCTCGGCAAAGTCGACGACCAGCTCTACATCGCGATGGAGTACGTCGACGGGATCGACGTCCTCGCGTTGCTGCGCGAGTTCGCGGCGAAGCGCCGGCGCGTCGAGCCGCAGCTCGCCGCGTGGATCGCGCACGAAGTTCTCGACGCGCTCGACTACGCGCACAACCTCACCGGTGAAGACGGGCAGAGGCTCGGCGTCGTTCATCGCGACATCTCGCCATCGAACGTGCTGCTGAGCGTGCGCGGCGACGTGAAGCTCGTCGACTTCGGCATCGCGCGTGCCGTCGATCCGGATCGCGCGCACAAGAGCAAGTCGGGCACGCTCAAGGGCAAGTACGGATACATGTCGCCCGAGCAAGTGATCGAGCAGAACCTCGACGCGCGCAGCGACTTGTTCTCCGTCGGTGTCGTGCTCGCCGAGCTGCTCACGGGCCGGCGCTTGTTCGCAGCCGCGAACGAGCTCGACGTGCTGCTGATGGTGCGCGACGCGAAGCTGCATCGCTTCGACAAGTACGGCTCCGATATCGAGAAGTCGCTCGCCGACATCGTACGCAAGGCGCTGCGCAAGCCGGTCGACGAGCGCTGGCCGAGTGCCGCCGCATTCCGCGACGCGCTCGCCGAGTGGTTGTTCGAGTCTCGCCATCGCATGACGAGCCGGCAGGTCGCCGACGTCGTCGTCGCGCTCCGCGAGGCCGTCGTCGAGCGACGCAACAAGGCGAATCAACCCGAGCCGCCCGCCGACGATCTCGCGATCGGCCGCGCGCCGAGCGAAGACGCAGCTCCCGTCATCATGATCGAAGCCGGCGACAGCATGCCGGTGATGTCGCTCAGCTACGAGGACGAGCCGCGTGCGAGCCGCCCGATCTCCGTCAGCGACCTCGCGGCGAGCGCGCAAGCAGCGCAGCAAGCGGTGCGCGCCGAGACCGCCGCTGCGCGGCCGCAGGCCCCCGAGCGTGCGCGGCCCGCGTTCGAGCTCGCACCACTCGACCTGGGTGGCGCCGTCGAGGTGCCGATCGCCGACACGATCAGCGCAGCGGTCGAAGCGATCACGCTGCCCGACCCGCCGACCGAAGACTCTCAGATGCGCGCGTTCGACGATCTGACCGAGCCGCCGGCCGCGCGCGACAAGCTCAGTCTGCCGACCGCGGAAGAGGCGCTCCGCAAGCGCCCGCCGACACCGCCCGCGCTCGCCGACATCACGGAGCCGCCCGACGACGCGGGCGAGTTCAACCTGACGTCGCCGCTGCGCGTGTTGTTCCGCCTGATGACGGCGCGCGCGACGGGCCTGCTCGTCGTCGCGGTCGGTGGCATCAAGAAAGAGATCTACGTCCGCGACGGTCAGCCCGAGTACGTCTCGTCGAACGTCGCGAGCGAGCTGTTCGGCAACTACCTGGTCACCAAGGGCGTGCTCAGCGACGGCGAGCTCGCGATGGCGCTCGCGATGATGCCGCACTACGGCGGCAAGCTCGGCGACACGCTCGTCGGGCTCGGCCTGTTGAAGCCGCTCGAGGTGTTCCGTCACCTGACGCGGCAGGTGCGCTCGAAGATCATCGACGTCTGCACCTGGAACAAGGGCTCGTTCGGTTGGTACGCGGGCCGGGAGAATCCGCGCGAAGCATTCCCGCTCGACTTCAACGCGTTCGAGATCCTCGGCGCGGGCGCGATGGCGATGTCGGACGATCACTGCGAGTCGTGGATCGCGAAGAACAACAGCATGCGGCTGCGCGTGTCGAGGACGCGCCGCGTCGGTCCCGAACGCTTCGAGGTCAAGGGCCTCGTCCAGCTGTGCGAGCTCCTCGACGGCAAGAAGACCGTCGGTGACATCGTCGAGATGCAAGAGGACCGTGCGGAGCGCCTGCGCGTCGGTCGCATGCTGTGCCTGCTCGAGGCGTGCGATCTCGCGCGGCCTGGCTGATGGTCTTCGGCTGGCTCACCGAACGGCGCCGCGCGCGCCTACTCGAAGCACCGTTCCCGCCGGCGTGGGATGGCTACATCGACGAGAACGTCGCGCTCGTCCGCCGGCTCGACGACGAGCAGCACCAGCGTCTGCGCGAGCTCGTGCAGGTGTTCGTGGCGGAGAAGCACTGGGAGGGTTGCGGCGGTCTGGAGATGACCGACGAGATCCAGGCGACCGTCGCCGCGCAGGCGTGCCTCCTCCTGCTCGGCCGCGAGCACGCGCTGTACGAAGACGTCGAGTCGATCCTCGTCTACCCGACGACGATGGTCGCCCCGCCGCGCGAGCGCGGCTTCTTCGAGGCGGGTGCGCAGGTCATCGACGAAGCGGGGCAGGCGATCCTCGGGCAAGCGCACCTCGGCGGCCCGGTCATCCTCGCGTGGGACGACGTCCTCGCGGGCGGCCGCGGCCAGGGCAAGCGCAACGTCGTGTTCCACGAGTTCGCGCACAAGATCGACATGGTCGACGGCACGATCGACGGCACGCCGCCGCTCGACGACCGCGCCGATCGCAGGACGTGGCGAGACGTCTGCAGCGAGGTCTTCCTCGAGCTCCGCGACCGGGTCGACGACGGCAAGCGGACCTTCCTCGACGAGTACGGCGCGACGAACGAAGCGGAGTTCTTCGCGGTCGCGACCGAGGCGTACTTCATGCAGCCCGCCAAGCTCGAGGCGGCACACGCCGAGCTGTTCGCGGTGCTCCTCGACTTCTATCGCTTCGACCCGCGATAGGGCCGTGAATTCCCAGCGGTAAGCGGGCCTGCCCGAACGGCCCAGTCGACCGTCGCGGGGGCGTTCTTAGCTTCCTCGCATGCTCGGCTGGCTGAGAGATCGTCGACGCAAGCGCGTGCTCGCAGCGCCGTTTCCGCCCGAGTGGGACGCCGTGATCGACGCCTACGTGCCGCTCGCTTGGCGCCTGCAAAGCGCCGAGCGCCAGCGCCTGCGCGAGCTCGTCCAGGTGTTCATCGCGGAGAAGTCGTGGGAAGGCTGTAGCGGCCTCGAGCTGACCGAGGAGATGCAGGTGATCGTCGCCGCGAACGCGTGCTTGCTCGTGCTCGACCGCGGCATCGATCTGTACAAGGACGTCGACTCGATCCTCCTCTATCCGAGCACGGTGATCACCCCGCCGCGCAGGCCGTACATGTTCGAGACCGTGCGCACGCCGATCGGTCACGCGCGCGCGATCAGCGGTGAAGCGATGCTGCACGGCCCGGTCGTGCTGTCGTGGGACTCCGTCCTCGCGGGCACGCACTGGGATGCGGCGGGCAACGTCGTCGTGCACGAGTTCGCGCACAAGATCGACATGGCCGACGGCAGCGTCGACGGCACGCCCCCGCTCGCGAGCGATCGCGAGCTCGCCGACTGGGCACGCGTGTGGAGCGCGGCCTATCGCGACTTCCTCGTGCGCGTCGAGCTCGGCATCGCGTCCGCGATCGATTCGTACGGCGCGACGAACGAGGCCGAGTTCTTCGCCGTCGCGACCGAGACCTACTTCCTGAACGGCGAAGGACTGCGCTGGGATTACCCCGAGCTCTACGCGCTGCTCGACAACTTCTATCGGCCCGACAGGTTCAACTGATCGAGCGCGCGCTGGAAGCGGTCCGGTAGCGGCGCTTCGATCTCCGTCTTGTCGGCGAGCACGATCTTCGCCGCGTGCAGGAAGAAGCCGTCGAAGCCTTCGAGGCGGTGCCCGCCGTACAGCTCGTCGCCGACGATCGGCGAGCCGACGTGCGCGAGGTGTGCGCGCACCTGGTGCATGCGGCCGGTCTGCGCGTTGCACCGCACGAGCGCGTGCGTCTCCGTCGCGCGCTCGACCGTGAACGCCGTGTACGCGGCGAGCCCGTCGGTGTGATCGACGACGACGCGCTTGCCGCGCTGGACGAGCGGCGCATCGCACTCGCGCGACACCGGCCGGTTCTCGACGATCGCGAGGTAGTCCTTGTGTACGAGGCCGGCGCCGAACGCGTCGCGCAGGGCGCGGTGCGCCTCCGCCGTGCGCGCGGCGACGAGCACGCCGGACGTACCGATGTCGAGGCGGTGGACGAGCCCGCCATCGCGGGGGTCGTCGCCGATGGCGAGGCACTCGGGGTAGCGGAGGACGATGCCGTTCGCGATCGTGCCGAGCTCGCCGGCGCGCAGCGGCTGCGACGGGATGCCGGCGGGTTTGTCGACGGCGACGATGTCCGCGCGCTCGAGGAGCACGTCGATCGGCACGGCCGGATCCGGCGTCGGGCGGAGCGCATCACCGCTGACCGGCTCGCGCGACAGCTCGATGACATCGCCCGCGACGACGCGGTCGCCCTTCTTCGCCAGCTTGCCCGCGACCCGCACGCACCCCTCGTCGAACAGCTGCGCGAGCTGGCGTCGACCCGCGTCCGGGAACTGCTTCGCGAGCGCCTTGTCGACGCGATCCGCATCCGCGACGGTGATCTTCATACGGGCTCCAACAGAATGGCCGGTGCAGTACCACCCGGCGGGATTTCTGTCAGCTCCGCCGCGATCTCGACGAGCGCGTTCGTGCCGATTACCGACGACAGCATCGCCGAGCCTTGCTTGGGATGGACCCGCGCGACGTCGCCCTCGACCCGCGCCCGCAGGTAGTGTGCGCGCCCGGCCGGCTTGCGATAGCCGGCCGGCAACACGACGCCGCGCCGCGGTCGCTCGATCACGCTCGCGCCTTGCATCGCGAGCAGGGCAGGGCGCACGAACAGCTCGAAGCCGACGAGCGTCGACACCGGATTGCCCGGCAAGCCGAACACCGGTGTCGTGCCGCGCCGCCCGAACGAGAACGGCTTGCCCGGCTTCATCGCGACCTTGTAGAGCTCGAGCTCGACCTGCGCGGCATCGAGCGCGGCGCGCACGTGATCGCGATCGCCGACCGACACGCCGCCGGTCGTGATCACCACGTCGTAGGCGAGCGCGCGCTCGAGCATCGCGCGGATGTCGGCGAGCGTGTCGCGGGCGATCCCGAGGCGGACGGCGACCCCGCCCGCTTCGGTCACGAGCGCGGCCAACGCATGGGCCGACGAGTCGACGAGCTGACCGGGCGCCGGCTGCGTCGAGACGTCCACGAGCTCGTCACCCGTACCGATGATGGCGACGCGCGGTGCACGTCCGACGTCGACGCGTGCGACACCGAGCGCCGCGAGCACGCCCAGATCCCACGCGCGCAGCCGCGTGCCCGCGGGGAGCACGCGGTCGCCGTGGGCGATGTCCTCCCCGGCATGCCTGATGTTCTCGCCGACCGGCGACGCGGGGAGCACGATCCGATCGCCGTCCCGCTGCGTGTCCTCTTGCATCACGACCGTGTCGAGCGCGGCCGGCACGGGCGCACCGGTGAAGATCCGGACCGCGTGCCCCGCGGGCACCGGGCCCGGTCGATCGCCGGCCGCGACGACGCTCGCGATCGGCAGCGTCGCCGGCAGCTCCGCCGAGCGGGCCGCGTAGCCGTCCATCGCCGAGTTGTCGAAGCCGGGCAACGCGCGCGTCGCGACGATGTCGTGCGCGAGCACGCGCCCGAGCGCGGCATCGAGATCGATCGACTCCGGTGCGAGCCTCGTGACGCGGCCGACGACCGCGGCGAGCGTCTCTGCTACCGAGCGCATCGTCGCCGCCGCCGCAACACGAGCACCACGAACAGCGCGAGCGGCGCACTCCCACTCGACGACGACGAGCAGCAGCCGGCTTCGTCGACCAAGCTCTTGCACATCGGCGTGCACTCGTTCGAGCCGTTCGGTCCGTGGTCGCACTCCTCTTTGTCGTCGACGATCCGGTCGCCGCAGCGCGGGGTCTGGCACCACGTCCGGCACGCGTTCGGATGATTGCCGTTGAGCTTGCCGTCGTCGCAGGCTTCGGTCGCCGACTTCACGCCGTCGCCGCACACCGAGTTCACGTTCGCGACGACGCACACGTCGTCGATCGCCCAGCCTTCGAACTCGAGGCCCGGATCCGACGACAGCTCGAACGCGACCCGCAGCGAATGGCCGGCCGCCAGCCCCGAGATCCGCACGTCGTGAAACCGCCACTCGCGATCGAGGTGGTGGAGCGAGCTCGAGTCGCCGCGATTCGCGGTGTTGTTGAGCCACGCCTGCGCGCCGTTGACCGTGATCCGCGCCTTGTCGAACTGGCTGTCCTCGACGGCGAGCTTGCGGCGGTACTGCACGTGGACGTCGCTCCACTGGCCGATGTCGATCGCCGGCAGCTCGGCGAACGTCGCGAGCTCCTTCGGATACTCGCCCACCTGTTCCAGCCCGCCGTTCACCCACTTCCACGGCGACGGCGTGTTCAGCTTCGACGTCCCGGTGCGCCAGCCTTCGGCGAACGGATCGGTGTCGAACGACGTGCAGTACAGCGGCACCGTCTCGCCGTTGTAGAGCTGGTAGTAGCGATCCGCGAGGTTGTCGGCGAGCGGCATCGTCGAGCCGTCGACGAACATCACGCGCGCCGAGTAGAGGACGACGTCGTTCTTCGGCAGCGGCAGCGTGCCGACGTACACGCCCGGCGATTCCTCGGTCATCACCGCGGTGCCCGCCACCGGCACCTTCCCGGTCGAGCTCGGGAGCCAGATCAGGAGGACGCTCGCGATCGCGTCCGACGTGCAGCGCGTCGACAGGTCCGTCAGGTGGAACCGCACCTGCGTCGACGCCGCGTCGCTGACCAGCACGCTCGGCGCCTCGACGAAGCCCGACGTGAACCGCAGCCCGTGGCGGCCGAACGCCTCGCGAATCGCGCACTCGTTCGGCGTCCCGTTCGCGAGGTTGCCGTCGTTGTCGTCGGCGGCGAGCACTTCGACGAACGCGCTCGGAATGTCGACCGAGCGCCGGAGCGCGGCGAGGAACAGCTTGTTCGTGAGCGCGCTGCCCGCGGCTTCGCCGAGCTGCGTGATCAACGTCTTGCGCAGGTCCCACAGCGCGCCGGCGATGATCCGGCCCGTGCCGTGGATCTCGCCGACGTCCTCGGGCCAGCGAAACTCGTCGTTGATCGGGTCGATCTGGCGAAGCGGCTCCTCGTTGTAGAAGAAGCCGCGCCCCATCCCCGGATCGCCGGTGATGATCGCGGCGAGAAAGTCGGAGACGCCTTCGCCCATCGCGCCGTCGTGACGGCCGACGCCGTCGATGATCTCGGCGCTGTGCAAGGCGTGACCGAACTCGTGATAGATGACGTCCTCGAGGACGCCGGAGTTCTGGCACGACATGCTCGCGGCGAAGAAGTTGATCGTCGTGCCGTCGAAGAACGCGTTGCACGCCTTCGGGATGTTGACGTTCGCCTTGATCGGCTCGTCGAGGCCCGGCATCTGCGCGTCGATGAAGTTGCGGATGTACTCCTTCACGACGTTGACCGCGACGTAGGTGACGAGCTGCGCGTCGTCCTCGCCGTTCGCGGACACGTCCCACACCGCTTGGCCACCGGGTGCGATCGAGAGCTGCGTGCTCGCGAGCGCGCCCGACGCACCCTTGTTCACGATCTCGACCTGGCTACCGACGACGCTCGTGCCGATCGTCGTCGGTGCATCCGGGCTCCACATCACCGAGCCATCGACGCCGGTCGTCGCCTCCGCGCCGGCGACCGTCACCTTCGCGCGCGGCGCCGGCTTGTCGACGCGGCCGCGCAGCGGATGGCGATCGACGCTGCGATACAGCAGCGTGCCCGTCGTGTACTGGTTCAGCTGCTCGGTCGCGATCACCTCGGCGGTGCTCGGGTCGACGTACGCGCGGTAGTTGCCGTCGGCGCCGCCTTCGACCGTCATCGGCATCGCGAGCCGGTAGCCCTTGCCGTTCGGCAGCGGATAGATGACCTCGTCGCCGGGTTGCGTGACCGGCGCGTGCGGCAAGCCGAGCGTCATCCGCAGCGCATCCGACGCCCGCGCGAACACGGCCGGTCTCGCCAGCCGCGATCGCGCCATGTCGACGCGCACGTTCGGCAGCGCTTCGTTGCCGATCACGAACAGCCGGTCCGCCTTGAAGCGGAAGCTGACCTGCCCGCCGACGACACGGCGCCCCGCGTAGTGCTGGACGAAGCCGATCGACCGGATGTCCCCGTCGGTGTGATTCGAGACCAGCACGAAGTCGTCGAGCGATGCACCCGGTGCCAGTTGCCCGAGCCGCTCGCGCAGGGCTTCGCGCGCGAAGCGCTCCGCTGCACCGGGATCCGCCATCGCGCCCGGCGCGGGCCACGAGCCGAGGACACGCCCGTGAAGACCATCGGCGTGTGCCGCCGAACAAACGAGACCGACGAGTAACGTCGGCAACAGCCGCATCCGCCGATTAGACCCGAAACCCGGTACGATTCGCTGCATGAAACGGCTGTTCTTGCTTCTGGCGATTGGTAGCTGCTGCCCGCCTGAACCAGCGAAGACTACGACGCCCACGGGCACTGCCAAGCCCGAACCGTACACGTCGAAGGACCTGGCACAGGCAGACGAGACTCACCTGAAGAACGTCCGTCAGCTCACGTTCGGCGGCGACAACGCCGAAGCGTACTGGGCGTTCGGTGGTGACCGCCTCATCCTCCAGAGCAATCGCAAGCCGTACAAGTGCGATCAGATCGAGGTGCTCTCCGTGAAAGGCGGAGAGCCCAAGCTCGTCTCGACGGGAAAGGGCCGCACGACCTGCGCGTACTTCTTGAAAGGCGACAAGGAGATCGTCTACGCGTCGACGCACGAGTCGTCGCCGGAGTGCCCGACGCCGCCGGACATGTCGAAGGGCTACCTGTGGGGCCTCTTCGACTACAACATCTACAAGGCGAACGCCGACGGCACGAACCTCCAGAAGCTCACCAACGAGAAGGGCTACAACGCCGAAGCGACGGTGTGCCCCGTCGACGGCAGCATCATCTTCACGTCGGATCGCACCGGCGATCTCGAGCTGTTCCGTATGGATGCCGATGGCAAGAACGTCCGCCAGCTCACGAGCTCGTGGGGCTACGACGGTGGCGCGTTCTTCTCGGCCGATTGCACGAAGATCGTGTGGCGATCGTCGCGGCCGCAGGGCAAAGACCTCGACGACTACAAGGCCCTGCTCGCGCAGCGCCTCGTCAAGCCGACGAAGATGGATCTCTACGTCGCGAACGCCGACGGCTCCGACGCACGGCAGGTCACGTACCTGCCGGGCGCCTCGTTCGCCCCGTTCTTCTTCCCCGACGGCAAGCGCATCATCTTCTCGTCGAACTACCTGAACCCGCGCAGCGCCGAGTTCGACCTGTTCGCGGTCGACATCGACGGTTCCAACCTCGAGCGCATCACGTATTCGGGAGGCTTCGACGGCTTCCCCGTGTTCTCGCCCGACGGCAAGACGCTCGCGTTCTCCTCGAACCGGCGCGACGTCGAGATCAAGGACGGCGTCGAGGTCTATCGCGCGAACCAGCAGCCCGCGGGCAAGCACGACACCAACGTGTTCGTCGCCGACTGGGTCGACGCGCCGATCAAGGCGGAAGCGCCCGAGACCGCCGGGGCGAGGCGGTTCTCCGAGAACGTGAAGTGGCTCGCCGCCGACGCGCGCGAAGGCCGGGGCGTCGGTACCAAGGGGCTCACCGACTCGCTCGACTACCTGCGCGACCAGCTCACCAAGCTCGGCGTCGAGCCCGGCGTCAAGGACTGGCTCCAGACGTTCGAGGTCACGACCGAGGTGAAGCGCGGCGCCGCGACCGCCGCGGCGATCGACGGCAAGCCGCTCGCGGCCGAGGACATCGGGCCGCTCGCTTCCTCCGCGAGCGGCACCGCCCAAGGTCCGGTCGTCGCGGTCGGGTGGGGCATCGTCGACGCCGACTCGAAGCTCGACGACTACAAGGGCAAGAACGTGAAGGGTGCCATCGTGCTCGTGCACCGCTTCGTGCCACCCGACGCGAAGCTCGATGCGCGCAAGGCGAACGACCTCGGTGACCTCCGCCGCAAGGCGTTCGTCGCGAAGAGCAAGGGCGCCAAGGCGGTCCTCGTGATCGACGACGGCGATCCGAAAGCGGAGGAAGCGCCGCTGCCGAAGCTGGCCGCCGCCGAGAGCGAAGCGCAGCTCCCGGTCCTGGTGCTCACGCGCAAGGCCGGCGCCGCCCTGCGCACCGGCAAGCACACGGCGAAGATCACCGTCGCGCTCGAGCCGGTCCGCACGAAGACGTCGAACCTCGTCGGCGTGATCCGCGCCGGCGCCGCGCAGAAGCAGCCCGGCGTCGTCGTGATGGGCGCGCACGTCGACCACCTCGGCTGGGGCGGTGGACCGAGCGCGATGGACCCGAACACGAAGGCCGTGCACAACGGCGCCGACGACAACGCCTCCGGCGTCGCCGCGCTCCTCGAGACCGCGCGCATCCTGGCCGAGAAGAAGGCGACGCTCGCGCGCGATGTCTACATCGTCGCGTTCTCCGCCGAGGAGATGGGCGCGCTCGGCGCGTTCCACTACACGAAGAACCCGCCGACGAAGGACCCGATCATCGCGATGCTGAACATGGACATGGTCGGCCGCATGAAGATGAACCACCTGCACATCAACGGCGGCGAGTCCGCGAAGGAGTGGAAGGAGCTCGTCGAGCCCGCGTGCGCCGCGCACCGGGTGAATTGCACGACCGGCGGCTCGGGCTACGGCCCGTCCGATCACATGCCGTTCTACATCGCGGGTACGCCCGTCCTGTTCTTCTTCACCGGCAGCCACCGCGAGTACCACACCGCGAACGACGACTCGCAGCTGATCAACTCGATCGGCGGTGCGCGGGTCGCCGCGATCGCGGCCGACATCGCGCTCGCCGTCACCAATCGCGCCGGCACGCTCGCATACGTCAAGA
>Ga0316626_10000962_pt1 | contig 12280 bp, 10 predicted proteins | sample OWC_Aug_T1_C1_D5_FD_207656 | JGI IMG/M metagenome (GOLD analysis project Ga0316626, IMG submission 207656) | Wetland soil microbial communities from Old Woman Creek delta, Ohio, United States - OWC_Aug_T1_C1_D5_A | ecosystem: Environmental > Terrestrial > Soil > Wetlands | place: USA: Ohio...
GTGACCAGCACGTGCTGGCCCGCCGTGTAACGCGGATCGCGCGAGCCGACGACCGTGCCCGCAAGATCGATGCCGCCGACCAGCGGGTACTTGCGCAGGATGCGACCCGCGCCCGTGGCGGCCAGCGCGTCCTTGTAGTTGATGGTCGAGTACTCGACCCGCACCACGACGTCGCCCGCACCGAGGTCGTCGAGGGTGAGCTGGTCGAAGCGCGCGACGACGCGGCCGTCGAGTTCGTGGATGCGGTAGGCGGTGAAGGGAGTCATGGGGAAGGAGATGGGGGATGGGGGGTGGGGGATAGTGTAAGGGGATGGGGGACAGGGGACAGTGCCGGAAGATCCGGTGGCTCGTGACGTTGCCGCGCACATCTTCACTCTCCCATCCCCTATCCCCTATCCCCTTCTGTCCAGCCATACCTCCAACCCATCGGCGTTGAGCTGCACGTCGGCGTCGATCAGCTCGTGTCGCCGGGCGAGGTCGCCGGTGTAGCCGTGCTCGTCGAGCCGCGTGCTGAAGTAGCGGAACATGTCCTCACGGATGCGCGCGGCGCGGTCGGGCGCCTGGGCATGGTGGCGGGCAATGCGCACCAGCTCCACGATGGACGCATGCAGGTCGCTCGCCAGGCGCTCCAGGTCGGTGACCGGCCCGAAGTGGGTCTGGAAGATGCGTTGCGGCCGGTACGACATGATCCGGTCGATCGTGGCGTGCAGCGCGTCGGGCTCGAACTGGACCGGCGTCGTGGTCGGCAGCATGAACGGGCCGCGGTCGGTGTCGAGCTCGCGGTAGCAGATGCCGAAATTGTCGCCGCTGTAGGCCTCGCGGTGATCGAGATCGATCGGGCAGTGGTGGTGCCGCGCGTGTCCGGGTGCATCGATGAACTCAAACGTGCGCCGACCGAGCTGCAGGCGCTGCCGGTCCTCGACCACGAGCACCCGCTCCGCGGGGATCGGGATCAGCTCGCCGTAAAGCTGCCGGTACAGGGTCTCTCCGTAGACGGCGATCGACCCGGCGATCAGCTTGGTGGGATCGATCAGGTGCGGTGCCCCGCGCGGGTGAAGCACCGCCCTGGCGTTCGGCAGCGCCTGCATCATCTGGCCAGCGCCCCCGGCGTGGTCAAGGTGCACGTGGGTAAGGAACAGGTAATCCACCTGTTCCCGCGCGATTCCCAGTTCATCCAGGGCCGCAAGCAGGCGCGGCGCCGCCGGGCCCGCACCGGTATCCACGAAGGCCGCCCGCCCCTCGTCCACCACCAGGTGGCTTGCCGCGAGTCCAGGCCGCAGGTACAGCGTGTCGATCAGGTACACGCCGTTGCCTTGCGGCCGGGCGATCGGATCGGTCGTGCTCGGGCTCGCGATCATGCGTGTTGCGCTGGATTTCACGGGATGGGCTACCTAGCCTGCGGCGTTGCACCCCCGAAAACAAGAAGGCCGGGGTGACCCGGCCTTCCGTGCGTCAGGGCTCGCACCGGGGGCTCAGAGGCCCTTGCACTTCCCGTCTTCGCGGATCTCGTTGGTCGAACACAGTGCCGGGCGCTGGCTCGAGTAGTAGCGGGCGAGTTCCTTGATGTCGCCGTCGGTGAGCGGCGCTGCCATGCCGGCCATCACCGCGTTCTTGCGCTGGCCGCTGCGGTAGGCCTTGAGGGCGTGGCGGAGGTAATCCTCGTGCTGGCCGGCGAGATTGGGGTACTCAGGCAGGATGCCGATACCGTCGGTGCCGTGGCAGGCGACGCAAGTCTGCGCGGCCTTGGGCGCGGCGCCGACCGCCTTGCCGGTGGGCTTGAGTTCCTGTCCGGCGAGGTATGCGGCCAGGTCCTGCATGTCCTGCTCGGACATGGTCACGGCATGTGAATACATCGTCGGATGCGCGCGCTCCTGGCTGGCGTAGGCCTTCAGTGCCACGACGAGATACGCCGCGTGCTGGCCGCCGAGCTTCGGCACGTTGTAGATCGGGTAGGCGTTCTTGTAGTTCGGGATGCCGTGGCACCCGTGGCAGGTGTAGGCGAGCTTGGCGCCATGTGCCGCGTCGCCAGCCGAAGCCAGCCCCGGCGCGGCGAGGCCGATGATGGTCAGGCTCAGCGCGAGCCAGGCCGGTCTCAAGGTCATTGCAGACTCCATGCGGGACAGCGGCCTCTCCCCGAAGGCCGAAGGGCCGGCATGTTAATCAAAACCATTCCACGAGTCCAAAGGGCCGGCCCGGAACGGCCGCGGCTCGACACTGTCATACTCGCCAGGCCTGCCCGCACTGACCGCTGGAGAAACGACATGACCCTTCGCACCGCCTGGCTCGCCGGCACCCTGGCGCTGGCACTCGCACCCTGCGCCGTACTCGCGGAGGGCGAGCGTTCCCGTACGGTCGGCGTTTCAGGCAGCGGCGAGGTGGCTGCGGAGCCTGACGTCGCGCACGTCACCCTGGGTGTCGAGGCACGCAGACCAACGATGGCGGAGGCTCGGGCCGAGGTGACCAGGACCGTGGACCGGGTGCTGGCGCTGACCCGCGACCTTCGCATCGATCCGAAGCTCGTCAACGCGACACGTGTGCAGGTCCAGCCCGAGTACAGCTGGAACGACAAGGACCGCAAGCGCGTGCTGCTCGGCTACCTCGTCAGCCGCCAGGTGCAAGTCGAGGTCCGCGACCTCGAGCAGCTCGGGCCCCTGCTGGAGCGAGCCGTCGACGCGGGCGTGAACCAGGTGAGCGACCCTGTGCTCGACTCGAGCAAGCGCAAGACGCTCGAGCGCGAGGCGATGGCCAAGGCCGTGGAAGACGCCCGCCTGAATGCAGAGACCCTGGCTCGCGCTGCGGGCGCGAAGCTCGGCCCGGTGCGAATGCTGAACGGGTCCGCCTCGGCGCCACCGATGCCGGTCTACCGACGTGGCCCGATGGTGACGGCCGACGCAGCTGCCGCCCCGCCCGAAGAGACCTACCAACCGGGTGAAATGAAGTTCAACGCAGTGGTGAACGTCGAGTACGATTTGTTAGTGAATACTGATTAGTGCATGGCGACTGGCAATGGATCAGGATTAATTGTCAATTTTCATTAATCACAAATCCCGGTTCACCATTCACTCGATATTGCGTCCGCAATATCGCCCATCAGTCCCTTGTCGTCGGGCCGCGTGCCCGACGGATAGCGAGCGAGCACCCGGCCATCGCGGCCAATGAGGAATTTCTCGAAATTCCATTCCACATCGCCGGGGAACCCTTGGGCAGGGTCGGTCAGCCACTGGTACAGCGCGTGGCGCCGCGGCCCAATGACCTCGAGCTTCGAGGCCAAGGGGAACGTCACGTCGTAACGCGTGCTGCAGAACTCGCGGATCTCCGCATCGGTACCGGGCTCCTGGGCACCGAACTGGTTACAGGGGAACCCCACTACCGCAAAGCCATGCTCGGCCAACTCGCCGTGCAGCCGCTCCAGACCGGTGTACTGCGGTGTATACCCGCAGCGGCTCGCCACGTTCACGGCCAGAACGACGCGACCCTGCAGCGGGCCCAACAGGTCGGGTTCACCCAGGATTCCGGTGACTCCGAAGTCGAAGAACCGCACGTCAGCCGGCGAGGCGATCGACGATCAGGATGGTTCCGTCCACGCCCGTGACGCGGACGCGGGTGCCCGCCGGCACGTTCGGCCCGCGCAGGGCCCAGCGGCGATTGCCGAGCTTCACGTGACCGGCACCGTCGCGCAGGCCGTCGGTCAGGGTCAGCACCTGGCCGATGTAGCGCTCGCCCGTGCGGTGGGGCGATGAGGCACTCTGAAGGTCCTGCTGCTGGACACGGTACTCGCGCCAGAAGTACAGGCCGAAAACGGTGCAGGCGAACAGGACGAACCAGACCATGGGGCCGGAGCCAGGATGAGAGGTGACGTAATCCTCTCAGGCGGCCCGGCCGGAACTCAACGTCCGAGGGATTCGACCACCGCGGAACTGTGACGCGCCGCTCAACCGCCGCCGTCGAGCCGCAGGTCCTTGCTGTACTGGACGTTCATCACGTTGTCCGACCAGCCCGAGACGTACGGCTTCACGAGGTGCTTGTTCACGTAGAAGTAGACCGGCAGCAGCGGGTGGTCCGCCAGCATGACCCGCTCGGCCTCCTCGAGCAGCGCCCGGCGGCGCGCGGGGTCGGGCTGGCGCGTGGCCTCGGCCAGCAGCGCGTCGTAGCGCGGGTTCGAGTAGCCGGTGAGATTGATGCCGAAGCCGGTCTGCAGCAGTTGCGCGAACGTGTAGGCATCGTTGTAGTCGCCGATCCAGCTCGAGCGGAACACCTGCGTGTCCTTGCGCGCCTGGATGGTCTGCAGCAACGCTCGGAATTCCTCGGCGTACAGCTCGGTCTCGACGCCGAGGGCCTCCTTCCACATGGCCGCGATGGCCACCGCGAGGCGGTTGTGCACCTCGCCGGAGTTGTAACGCAACTCGACCTTGAGCGGCTTTTCGGCCGAATAGCCGGCCTGTGCGTAGAGCGTCCGCGCCTCCGCGACGCGCGCCTCGTAGGGCTCGTCCGCGTAATCGAACTGCTGCGGCGTGTAGTTGGCCACACCGCGCGGCACCCACCCATAGGCCGGCGCCTCGCCGAGTCCGGTCACCGACTTCGTCAGGCGGTCCCGGTCGATCACCATCGAGAGCGCGCGCCGCAGGCCCGGGTTGTCCTTGAACGGCGGCCGTGTGAGGTTGAACCCGTAGTAGTAGACGCTCAACTGCGGCGAGACGTGCAGCTCGCCCGGCAGGTTCTCCTGGATCCAGGCGTACTGCTGCGGCGGCACGACGTAGGTCACGTCGAGCTCGCCGGCGCGGTACTGGCGAAACTCCGTGCCGGCCTCGGAGTGGTGCAGGTAATGCACGCGCGCGACCCGCGTCGCCGCGTCGTTCCAGTAGTGCGGGTTGCGCTCCGCGACCACGTGCGAGCCCACCACCCAGTCCTTCAGCACGAATGCGCCGTTCGACACCAGATTGCCGGGCCGGGCGTACTCGGCACCATGCTGCTCGAGCGAGGCGCGATGCACGGGGAACGTGCTCGGGTGGGCGAGGATGCCGAGCAGGTAGGGCGCCGGGTTGGCGAGCCGCACGACCAGCGTGCGGTCATCCGGTGCCGTCACGCCGAGCGTGTCCGGCGCCGCCTTGCCCGACACGATGGCGGACGCGTTCTGCACCGGCTCGAGCACCTGTGCGTACGGCGAGGCCGTGGCCGGATCGACCAGGCGGCGCATGCCGGCGACGAAATCGGCCGCGACCACCGGATCGCCGTTCGACCAGCGCAGCGCGTCGCGCAGCCGGAACCGGTACTCGAGGCCGTCGGCGCTCACCGTCCACGATTCCGCCGCTGCCGGCACGGCCTCGCCGTCGCGTCCGACCGCGGTCAAACCCTCGAACAGGTCGCGCTGGATGTTGAACGACGCATCGGTGCGGGCACGCTGCGGATCCAGCGTATCCGCCTCGGGGCCGTTTCCCCGGCGCAGCGTGGTCGGGTCCGCAGCCACGACGGCCTTGCCGGCCTCGGCCGTCGTCGGCGATGGCTGGCCGCCACCGCAGGCCCCGAGCAGCGCGAGCAGTGAGGCCGCCGTCACCGAGCGCAGGCGGCGCATTGCGCCATTGCGGGTCGTCATGGCTTCAGCGTCCTCTCGCCGCGCGTGCCGAGTCGCCAGTGACCGCATCGCGCCGCTTCAGGTGGATGAGCAGCAGCGACACCGCGGCGGGCGTGATGCCCGGGATGCGTGCCGCCTGGCCGAGCGTCGCCGGCCGGTGCTCGACGAGCCGCTGGCGTACCTCGTTCGACAGGCCACGCACGGCTGCATAGTCGAAGTCATCCGGCAGCCGCGTCTCCTCGTGCCGGCGCTGCCGTTCGATCTCCTCGTGCTGCCGCTCGATGTAGCCCCGGTACTTCGCCTGCACATCGACCTGCAGGGGCACCTGCGCCCCGAGGCGCTCGTCGTGGCGCCAGTCGTCAGGGCTCTCACCGACGACCCCGACCAGTGCCTCGTAGGAGACTTCGGGCCGACGCAGCAATTCGAGCGCGCGCTGCTCGCGCGACAGCGACCCGAAGCGCGACTCGGCCGCGGCCCAGGCCACGGTGCCAGGGCGTACCCACGCCTGCTGCAAACGGTGCAGCTCGCGCTCGACCCCGGCACGCTTCGCCTCGAAGAACTGCCAGCGCTCGTCGTCGACCAGCCCGAGCTCCCGGCCCTTCGGCGTGAGGCGCAGGTCGGCGTTGTCCTCGCGCAGCGTCAGCCGGTACTCCGCGCGGCTGGTGAACATGCGATACGGCTCGGGTGCGCCGCGCGTGATCAGGTCGTCGATGAGCACGCCGAGGTAGGCTTCGCTGCGGCGCGGCCACCACGGCTCGCGCTGCTGCAGGGCGAGCGCGGCGTTGATGCCCGCGACGATGCCTTGCGCTGCGGCTTCCTCGTAGCCGGTCGTGCCGTTGATCTGGCCGGCGAAATACAGGCCCGGCACGTGCTGCGTCTCGAGCGTGGGCTTCAGGTCGCGGGGATCGAAGAAGTCGTACTCGATCGCGTACCCGGGCCGCGTGATGTGCGCGTCCTCGAAGCCGCGGATGCTGCGCACGAAGGCGTGCTGCACGTCGAACGGCAGGCTGGTGGAAATGCCGTTCGGGTAGACCTCGTGGGTGTCTAGGCCTTCGGGCTCGATGAAGATCTGGTGCGAGGCCTTGTCGGCGAAGCGCACGACCTTGTCCTCGACCGACGGGCAGTAGCGCGGGCCCACGCCTTCGATCACGCCGGTGAACATCGGCGAGCGGTCGGTGCCGGCGCGGATGAGCTCGTGGGTACGTTCGTTGGTGGCCGTGATGTGGCAGGCGACCTGGCGCGGGTGCTCGGCGCGCAGGCCGAGGTACGAGAACACCGGCACCGGCTCGTCGCCCGGCTGCACCTGCAGCCTGGAGTAGTCGATGGTGCGGCCGTCGATGCGCGGCGGCGTGCCGGTCTTCAGGCGCCCGACGCGGAACGGCAGCGCGCGCAACTTTTCCGCAAGCGCGTTCGACGGCGGATCGCCCGCACGGCCACCCGCGTACTGCTCGAGCCCGACGTGGATGCGACCGCCGAGGAAAGTGCCCACCGTCAGCACCACCGCGCGGCCCACGAACTCGATGCCGGCCCGGGTGATCACGCCCGCGACGCCTCCGTTCTCGAGCCTCAGGTCGGCTACCTCCTGCTGGAACAGCGTGAGGTTCGGCTGGTTCTCGAGCATGCCCCGGATGGCGCGCTTGTAGAGCTGTCGGTCGGCCTGCGCACGGGTGGCACGGACCGCCGGGCCCTTGCTGGCGTTCAGGATGCGGAACTGGATGCCGGCGCGGTCGATAGCACGCGCCATGGCGCCGCCGAGCGCGTCGATCTCCTTGACGAGATGGCCCTTGCCGATGCCGCCGATGGCCGGGTTGCAGCTCATCTGGCCGAGCGACTCGATGCTCTGCGTGACCAGCAGGGTGCGGCAGCCCATCCGGGCCGCGGCGAGCGCGGCCTCGGTGCCGGCGTGGCCGCCGCCCACCACGATGACGTCGAAGTTGTCGGTGTAGCGCAAGTTCCGTTGCCTCCGGCCGCGCATTCTACGGCCAGCGGCCCCCGTTCAGGCGTCGAGCCGGTCGCGCAACTCGCCCAGGCGCAGGGTGACGAAACGGCGCGCCTGCCGTTCGTAGCGGTTGTTCCAGTAGCCGCGCCGCAGCGACTCGCGGAGGTAGGCCGCCGTGCTCAGCCGTCCCGCGTTCCACTGCCGCAGCACGTGGTAGTACTCGTGCAACACCAGGACCGGGTCGGCGAAGAAGTCCACGGCCGAACCGCGCAGCAGGATGCGATTGCGGCGGGTGGTCGCCCGCGCCCCGAGGTGCAGGCGAGCGTACCAGGAGCGCTCGACGATCTCGACGTCGTCCACGTCCTCGCCGAGCAGCGCGACGAGCGCCCGCCGCAACCCCGCCGGCATCGCGTCCGCGGTGCGCAAGGCCTATCCCTGCGCGGAGTCCGCAGCCGCCACGGCCGGCTTGCGACGCGCGCGGGCCGCCTTGCGAGCCCCGCTGCGAACACGTGGCTTCGCGGCCTTTTTCTCCGATCGCACCGCTGCGGGCTGCAGATCGTCTTCGCCGAGCGCCGGTTCGTCGGCCGAAGCCGCGTAGTTCGCCGCCGCTTCCTTGATCTCGGCGAAGCTTGCGCGCATGCAGTCGGCGAAGTGCGCCGGATCCGGCATCATCTCGCGGCAGGAGACCGCGCAGACCCACATCGTGCCGTTGTAGCTGAAACCGGTGACGTTGAGGCCGATGCCGTCGAGCGCGATGCTGATCGGCGAGTAGTTCACCAGCTGGGCGCCCGCCATGTAGAGCGGCACGTCCGGGCCCCGCACGTTCGAGACGATGACCCCGATGCCCGGCAGCCTCACGTTGCGCACCAGCGCTTCGCCGATCGGGCCCGGCAGGTACTCGAGCAGGTCGCGCGCCAGTTCCTTGCCGACGGCATCGGTCATCCGCTTCGAGGTCTGGGCGCTGTCTGCGATCGCGCGCAGGCGCAGCAGCGGATCGCCGACCTCCGAGTACACCGGCATGAAGGTGAAGCCGACCTGGTTGCCGCGGTCGCCACCCTTGTCCTCGCCACGGAGTGTCATCGGCACGCCAGCGATCATCGAGGTGTCGGGCAGCTCGCGCTTCTCGCCCAGGTATTTGTTCAGCGTGCCGCCGACGATGGCGAGGAACAGGTCGTTGAGCGTCACGCCCCCGACCTGCCGCCGGATGGTCTTGAAATCCGCGAGCGGCAGGCCGACCGCTTCGAACACGCGGTGCGCCGAAACGTCGCCGCTGAAACGGGTCTGTGGCGGCAGTTTCGCGAGCAGCGGGCTCAGGTCGCCCGACAGCAGCGTGCGCAGCTGGGGCAGCAGCGACGAGCCCAGTTCCGAGACGCTTCCTGCCGCCTCGAGCCCGAGGGATGCAATGCGCTTCGCCGTGCTGAGCGAGAACTTCGCGAGCGACGGCAGCCGCTCGATGTTCTGGATGAGTGCCCGCGAATACAGCTCCGGCAGGCTCGGCTCGCGATCCGCGGTGAACCCCCCGAGCGGGGCGTCGTCCTCGTCGATCGGCTCCGGGGTCATCGAGTGCAGCGCCTTCAGCAGCTCCGTGCCCGATTCCCCGTCGATGATCGCGTGGTGCATCTTGCAGTAGAGCGCGAAGCTGCCGGCCGGCGCGCCAGGCACGTTGTGCAGCCCCTCGATGATGTAGGCCTCCCACAGCGGCTTGCTGCGATCGAGCGGCCGGGAGTGCAGGCGCGCCACCTGGATGCACAGCTGGCGCCAGTCGCCCGGGTGCGGCAACGCGATGTGGCGCACGTGGAACTCGACGTCGATGCCCGAGTCCTCGACCCAGTAGGGGCGGTCGAGCGACAGCGGCACGCGCACCAGCCGGCGCCGGAACTGCGGGAATTCCTCGACACGTGCAGCGAAGTGGCGCAGCACGTCCTTGAAGCGCACCTTGCCGTCGGGTGCGGTCGAGGGGTCGTAGATCGCGAGCGAGGCCACGTGCATGAAATTATTGCCGTGCTCGAGCTGCAGGAACATCGCGTCGGCGCCGGAGAGTTGCTTCATGTCGGTCTCTTGGTGGTCAGGCCGCGGACGGCCTGCGGCCTCGATCGTGCGTGGGGCGGATCAGACTACTGAGCGGCGGGGAGCCCGTCCACTGCCCGTAGCGCCGGGTCACTTACCGATGCAGAAGCTCGCGAAGATCCGCCCGAGCAAGTCGTCGCTCGTCACCTCGCCGGTGATCTCGCCGAGCTGTCTCTGCGCGTCGGTGAGTTCCTGCGCGACGAGCTCGCCCGCATGCCGCTCGGTGAGCAGGCGGTGCGCTTCCTCGACGTGCGCGCGGGCACGGCGCAATGCCTCGAGGTGGCGGGCCCGGGCCGAAAGTACGCCTGTGCCGGCCGGGTGGAAGCCGACGCAATCCTTCAGGTGCGTACGCAGCAGGTCGAGGCCCGCCCCCGTCGCCGCGCTCAAGTGCACCCGCGGCGCGGCGCCAGGCTCCATGCGGGGCGCGCCGCCGGCGCGGTCGATCTTGTTCACGACCACGGTGCGCGGCGCACCGCTCGGCAGCGCTGCGAGATCCTGCTCGATGGCCGCCATGGCTGCCGGGTCGGCGGCATCCGCCACGAACAGCACGCGATCCGCTCGCTCGAGCTCGCGCCGGGCCCGACGGATGCCCTCCGCTTCCACCTCGTCCGGCGACTCGCGCAGGCCCGCGGTGTCGAGCACGTGCACGGGTAAGCCGTCGATCTCGATGCGCTCGCGCAGCACGTCGCGCGTCGTGCCCGGGACGGGCGTGACGATCGCGGCGTCGTAGCCGGCGAGGCGATTCAGCAGGCTCGACTTGCCGGCGTTCGGGCGCCCCGCGATCACGAGCGTCAGCCCGTCGCGCAGCAGCGCGCCCTGGCGCGCGGCTGCGGCGAGCTCGGCGAAGCGCTGGCGAATGGACTGCAGGCGCGTATCGAGGGCGCGATCACCGAGGAAGTCGACCTCCTCTTCCGGGAAGTCGATCGCGGCCTCGACCCACATGCGCAGTTCAAGCACGGCCTCGGCGAGGTCGTGCACCTGCGACGAAAACTCCCCCTGCAGGGAGCGCAGCGCCGCCCGCGCCGCCTGCGCCGAGCCGCTGTCGATCAGGTCGGCGACGGCTTCGGCCTGCGCCAGGTCGATTTTGTCGTTCAGGAACGCACGCTGCGTGAACTCGCCCGGTTCGGCGAGGCGCGCCCCCCGCTCGAGCACCCGCCTGAGCAGCAGGTCCATGACGACGGGGCCGCCGTGCCCCTGGAACTCGAGCACGTCCTCACCGGTGAACGAAGCCGGCGCCGGAAAGAACAGCGCGAGGCCTTCGTCGACGGGCTCGCCGTCGATGCCGCGGAAACGGTGCAGTTCGGCGCTGCGCGGCTCTGGCACGCGGCCGAGCAAGGCCTCGGCAATGGCGCGGCAGCCCGGCCCCGAGACGCGCACGATGCCGACGCCGCCACGGCCCGGCGCGGTGGCGATGGCGGCAATCGTGTCGGACCCCATCACGCGTGTTTCTTAGCCTCGGCCTCGACCACCCGGTTGATGTTCCACTGCTGCGCGATCGACAGCAGCGTGTTGGTGAGCCAGTAGAGCACCAGGCCCGACGGGAACCACGCCATCATCACCGTCATGATCACCGGCATGAAGGCGAAGATCTTCGCCTGCATCGGGTCGGGCGGCGCCGGGTTGAGCTTGAACTGCCCGTACATCGCCACGCCCATCAGGATGGGCAGGATGAAGAACGGATCCTTGGACGAGAGGTCCTGGATCCACAGCATGAACGGCGCCTGGCGCATCTCGACGCTCTCGAGCAGCACCCAGTAGAAGGCGAGGAACACGGGGATCTGCACCAGGATCGGCAGGCAGCCCGCCACCGGGTTGATCTTCTCGCGCTTGTAGATCTCCATCATCTGCTTGGCGAGCTGCTCGCGGTCGTCCTTGTAGCGCTCCTGGATGCTCTTGATGCGCGGCGCGATGGTGCGCATCTTGGCCATCGAGCGGCCGCTGGTCTCGGTGAGCTTGTAGAACAGCAACTTGAGCAGGAACGTGACGATGATGATCGCCCAGCCCCAGTTCCCGACGAACCCGTATACCTTCTCGAGCAGCCAGAACAGCGGCTGCGACAGGATGGTGAGCTTGCCGTAGTCGGCGGTGAGCTCGAGGCGCGGGCCCACGGTCTCGAGCTGCGCCTGCAGCTTCGGACCGACGAACAGCGTCTCGGTGAAGCGGCCCGTGGTGCCGGCCGGAACAGCCTTGAGCGGGCCGCGATAGGTGAGCAGCGCGTGGTCGCCGTCCTGGCCGAGGGTGAAGTGGTAATCCTCGCCCGCGGGCGGCACGGCCGCGCTCACGAAGTGGTGCTGCATCGTGGCGATCCAGCCGTTGGTCACGTTCTGCGCGAACTTGCCCTCGTCCTTGTCGGTGATGTCGAGCTTGCGGTACTTGTTGCCGTCGTAGATCGCGGGGCCGCGGTAGGCGTAGCTCTCGACGTCGAACATCGAGCGCTCCGGCGAGTAGATGTGCCGGGCGAGCTGCACATACGAAGCGCCCGACCACGGCTCGGCCGACCGGTTGTCGACGTCGTACACGACCTCGATGTCGTAGCGGCCCGGCTTGAACACGTAGGTCTTGGTGACCGTGACGCCCTGCCCGTCCGTCCACGTGATCGGTACGCGCAGTTCCTCCGCGCCGGGCGCCAGGCGGTATTCGTCGGCGGCGCTCGTGTACGTCGCGAGGTGCGTCGGCTCCGCGCGCCCGTTGAGCGCGCGCAAGCC